>Ga0307514_10005869_pt1 | contig 10834 bp, 11 predicted proteins | sample 16_EM_MG_FD_203088 | JGI IMG/M metagenome (GOLD analysis project Ga0307514, IMG submission 203088) | Populus trichocarpa ectomycorrhiza microbial communities from riparian zone in the Pacific Northwest, United States - 16_EM | ecosystem: Host-associated > Plants > Roots > Unclassified | place... | reverse complement strand
CAAGCCAGGCCGCGGCGAAGTCCCTGGACTTCCTCCCCGCCTCCTACGTTTTCGACATCAGTACGCCGATGTCAGTCCGCCGATGTCAGTACACCGATCTTGTCGATGCGGTGTTCGGGATTGCCCCGGTCGTCGCGCCAGAAGTTCCCGGCGGCGTTGTCCTCGGGTGTCGCGCACGTGGAGATGGTGATCATGGCCTGGGTGGGGCTCCTGCCCGGGAGGCCCGGTACCGCGGCCCGCTGTTCGGCGAGCGAGCGCTCGGAGCGGAAGGAGGTCTCCCTGGTGCCGGTGATCTCGTACTCGTACACCGTGCCGCCGGACGTGACGACGACCGAGTCGCCCTTGTCGAGGGACGGGAGTTCGCGCAGTGGGCCGCCGGCGGAGAGCCGGTGGGCCGTGACGAGGTAGTTGCCGACCTGCCCGGGCCCGACCCCGCCCTCGCTCCCGTACGGGCTGGCTCCGACGCCACCGTTCTGGATCCGCGTGCCCGGCCAGTCGTCGGTCGTCCCCTCGTACGGGACGACGCGCAGGTCCTTGAGCCCGATCGCCGGGATGGCGAGTTGGGCGGTCCGGGTGCGGGTGTCGCTCTTCGTCGGAGGTGCCGGGCTCGCGGAGGACGGGGTGGCGGGGGCCGGGGTCACGGGGGCCGTCGTGGCAGGGGCCGCCGCCGGGCTCTCCCGCGGCGGCTTGGCGGAGGTGCCCGTCGGTACGGTCTCGCCGGAGCACCCCAGGAGCAGCGCGACGACAGCGCCCGTGAGCGCGCCGGAAAATGTTCGGGAACGGGACATGGCACTCGGGATCGATAGCCGGTTCCGGGTCGCACCACCGCACACGGCAGCCGCCGGACTCAAAGACAGGAACGGCGGGGCCGACCCAGGCGTTCCCGCGCGACGCGACAGCAGAACGCCCTGGACCGGCCGCCGAGCCGACCGGGTCCGCTACTGACCCGCTTCCACTTCCACGGAGATGTGCGGCGCCAGCGCCCGCAGCAGGTCGGAGGCGTCGAAGATCTCCCCCGCGGAGGCGACGCCGACCGTACGGATCCGGCCGGTGAGGACGCGGTGGACCGCCTCCACCGCGAGGGGCGCGGTGACGGCGTAGATGTCCTGGCCCCGCGCCACGGCGTGCCGTTCGGTGTCTCCGGAGCGGACGACGACGTCGACGAGGAAGGTCTGGTCGGAGCGGCCGTGCTCGTCGACCGCGGACGGTGCCGGGGTGTCCGGGGCGGCCAGGTCCCCGGCCGCCTCGACCGTCATATAGGTGCGCACCTCAGGGATGGCCAGATGGCTGGGGATCGTGACGACGTCGGCCATCGTGAACTCTCCGATGACGGCCCTGGTGCCCATCGGGTCGGGGAAGGGCCACTTCAGAGTGGGCAGGGCGTCGCTGTGGTACTCCAGCCGCCCGTTCGTGTAGCGGACGCGTCGGCCGTTGCGCCGCTCCCCGGAGATCCGGCCCGCCTCGCGGGTCCCGGGTGTGGGGTGCCAGCTGTTCAGGCCGTACGCGATGTGCGCCTCGTCGGCCGTCGTCCAGTCGCCCATCGCCGCGGTGACCAGCAGGTCGCCGAGGCCGCCGTAGAAGGCCATCGCGGGGACGATCACCGCTCCGGCGGCGCGGGCGCGGTCCGTGAAGTGCGCGAAGGTGTCGGCGTTGGCCTCGATCTCGGCCGCCACGTCCACGTACGGGATCCCGGCGCGCAGGGCCGCCTCGATCACGGGCGCGGCGGTCGTGGCGAAGGGCCCGGCGCAGTTGATCACCGCCGCCGTACCGGCCAGGGCCCGGTCGAGCGAGGCCGCGTCGTCGACCGACGCCGGCCGGACGCCGAGCCCGGAACCGTACGCCGCCGCCAGCTCCCCCAGCCGGCCCGCGTCACGGCCGGAGAGGACCGGCACGAACCCGCGCTCCAGCAACTGCGCCACCACGAACCGCCCGGTGTGCCCGTACGCGCCGAACACCGCCACCGTCTGCCCCGACCCCGCCTCTGATCTCATACGGACATCCTGACGAGGGCGAGCAGCCAACCGTGAGTGTCCGGAACGACACATCCCATACAATTCCGGACATGAACAAGGGCAGGAACACGAGCACGAACACGGGCAAGGACACGGACATGGGCTCTGTCGCGCTGGCCGTCACCGACGGGATGCTGCACTTCGAACTGTCCGTGGCGTACGAGGTGTTCGACGCGGCGCCGGTCGGCGTGGCCGCTCCCTGGTACGACGTGTCCGTCTGCGGGTCGGCCGCCGTGCAGGTCGGACGGTTCCGGCTTGACCCCGACCACGGTCTCGACCACCTCCGCAACGCCGACACCGTGATCGTCCCGGCCTGGGCGGACGTCGACGAGGACCCGCCCGCCGACCTGATCGACGCGGTACGTGCCGCCCACGAGGCGGGCGCCCGCGTGGCCTCTCTCTGCACGGGCGCGTTCGTACTGGCCGCCGCCGGTCTGCTGGACGGGCGGCGCGCGACCACGCACTGGGCGCACACCGACGTCCTGGCCGCCCGCTACCCAGAGGTGGAGGTCGACCCGGACGTCCTCTACGTGGACAACGGCAGCGTGCTCACCTCCGCGGGCAAGGCCGCCGCGCTGGACCTGTGCCTGCATCTCGTGCGCCTCGACCGCGGCTCGTCGGTCGCCAACGCCGTCGCCCGCCGCCTGGTCGTGCCCCCGCACCGGGCAGGCGGCCAGGCCCAGTTCGTCGCCGCCCCGGTCCCCGCCCGGGACGACCATCCGCTCGGGGACCTGCTCCCCTGGGCCGTCGACCGCCTCGACCACCCACTCACCGTGGAGGACCTGGCCCGCCAGGCACGCATGAGCTCCCGCAACCTGGGCCGCCACTTCAGGTCGGCGACGGGCACCACCCCACTGCAGTGGCTCCTGACCCAACGAATCCGCCGAGCCCAGGAACTCCTGGAAACCACCGACAACAGCATCGAAACCATCGCCACAGCCACCGGAATGGGCACCGCCACCACCCTGCGCCGCCACTTCAACCGCACGATCGGAGTCCCACCGGACACATACCGCCGCACCTTCCGCACGGCGTCCCCCCGGCCGGGAGGCTGAGCGGTCGGCGCACGACAGTCACGCCAACATGGCGTGCTCGGCACCCTCGGTGCCTTCCGCACAAGCGGTGGCCAGGTCGTCCAGGGACAGGTGCAGTGCGTGGGCCAGGGCTGCCACGGTGAAGAAGGCCGGGGTCGGGGCCCGGCCGGTCTCGATCTTGCGGAGTGTCTCGGCGGACACCCCGGCGGCGGCTGCCACGTCGGCCATGCTGCGGTCGCTGCGGGCCCGGCGGAGCAGGATCCCGAAGCGCTCTCCGCGCTGCCGCTCCTGCGGACTCAAAGGAACTCCCACCATGACCGTGATACTAATACCGGTATAAGTATTGGACAGGGTCACATGGCGTCGCACGGCAGGGAGTCACGACACATGGTGGAGATCAAGACGGACAAGGCACTGGAAGCGATGCGGGAAGCGGGTCGCGTCGTGGCCCATGCGCTCGCGGCCGCCCGCGCGGCGGCAGCTGTGGGAGTTCGCCTGCGCGAGCTCGACGAAGCCGCCCGCACCGTGCTCACCGAGGCCGGGGCAAGCTCTCCGTTCCTGGGCTACCAGCCCTCCTTCGCCCCGGTCCCCTTCCCCGCCGTGATCTGCGCCTCCGTGAACGACGCCGTCTCGCACGGCATCCCGGGCGACTACCGCCTGCGCGACGGCGACCTGGTCAGCGTCGACTGCGGAGCGGAACTCGACGGCTGGACCGGCGACGCCGCGATCAGCTTCACCGTCGGCACCCCTCGCCCCGCCGACCTCGAACTCATCGCCGCCACCCAGGAGGCCCTCGACGCGGGCATCGCCGCCGCCACCGTCGGCCATCGCATCGGCGACATCTCCCACGCCATCAGCACGGTCGCCCGCAAGGCCGCCTGCGGCATGCCGTCCGACTTCGGCGGGCACGGCATCGGCCGCCAGATGCACGAGGACCCCCACGTCCCCAACCACGGATGCCCGGGCCGCGGCTTCCCCCTGCGCCACGGACTCGCCCTCGCCATCGAGCCCATGCTCATGGCCGGGGGCCACAACGACTACCGCACCGACCCCGACGGCTGGACCCTGCGCACGACCGACGGCAGCCAGGCCGCCCACATCGAACACACCATCGCCATCACGGTGGCCGGCCCTCGCATCCTCACCCTGCCCTGAGCATGAACCCCACTCCCACCCGACAACCAGACACACTGCCCCGGCCAAACCCGACCACCGATCTCGGCTCCTACCGGCGCCGACTCATCCCAGGACGTCCGCCGCATGGTCCGGTTCGGTGACGAGGGGTCACCACCGCCCCCAGCACCGGCGGACCGGAGCCGATGCATGTCCACGGCCCTCACGCTGGGACTCGTGCCAGCGACGACGTTCTCGGCGAAGTCGGCGCCGAAGTCGGTATCGGCTGATCCGCTTGCCGCATTCGGTTCCTGCACTCAGGATCAGCAGCAACGTGAGAAGTGCAGCCAAGACCACCTGAGACGCGCAGGCCACCGGCAGATCAGCCCAAGAGAAGCCGTAGCTGATCAGCGCCGAGGAAGTCGACCCCACGCTCAGCACCAGGAAGAACCGACTCGTCCCGCCGGGAACCGGCCCTCCCTTGGCAGCCCACTTCTTTATGCCTTCGACGAACCAGAAGGCAACCAGCGCCGCCACTTCGAGCCCTGACAACAGGACCGCCAGGCCAAGGTCCAGGACCCACTTCAACATGTGCACCATGCTGAAGCGGACGGACAGCCACACGCCTGAGTACGACTACTCAAATGGAGTGGCCATCGAGTGAGACTTCACAATGCGACCGTCACAGAGGCGGAGGAACAGCACGAAGGCCGTGGTTGTCCGTTCGGGGTATCAGGGCGTCCTGCGAGATGCCTTCGTGAACATGCACCAGATCCGCGAGGTCATCGAACGGCTCGTCGCCGCCGGCGAGTGGCAGCCTGGCGCCCCGAACGTCCTGGCCGTGCTGGCTGCCGGATACAACGCCCCTCGTATCGCTCATCTGTTGGCCCCAACACTTCGTCACGACCGAATCGGCCGAACGCCCAAGCACGGCGGCGAGTTCGTCTTCGGACCGTGCCACCTGGGGCATCGAGCAAGCCGTCACGGTCACCGGCACTCGCCTCTACGGGAAGGCGACCGCGCAGGCATGGGACCGCCTCCACCCCCGGCTGACCCGGCAGGAGGCCAGACTCAACCACGACGGGCAGCCTGGTTCGAAGAACCGTCGCCTGGCCACCCGGCATGAAATCGGACGCAACATCCTCGCCACCGGCGAGGCATACAGCCGCCCCGCCCACCACATAGTCGGCACCAAACCCCACAGAGCGGGCTGACAAGCAACATGCAGGTCAGCACACTGAGCGCATGCGATATGAGGAGAGAACGAAGCTCACCATCATGAGAGTCCTGGTCCCCGTGGCCATCCTCATCTCCTCACCGGTGCTGCTGATGACCGGAGCGCCGATCCGTCGCCGATACCTCCGGTACGTCTACCGCGATGAGGCCCCGCAGATCCTGGAAAAGGAGCGGGGCCGAGTCAGTGTCCACTACTTCGTGATCACCAGCCGCCTTTTGAAATAGTTCTGCTGGCCCACGGAATCACTCGCCCGTCTCGCCTCACGCCGGGGTCAAATGTCAGGCTAAGGCCAACGGTGGTATCAGTTCTCCTCGAAAAGCTGCGCGGCCTCGGTCGCGTGCACCGCTCGCTGCGCCCAGAGTTCGAGCTGCTCCAGGTCAGTGCAGGCGCGCACACGCTCACGTACCGAGTCGGGAACCTCGATGCCCCGCCACTCGAGGATGTTCAGGGTCATCCCGGCACGGTCCTCGAGCCGACCCTCTTCCCGGCCCTCTTCCCGGCCTTCCTCCCGCACCTTCTCGGCGACCTCGTGCCGGAAGAAGTAGTTGATCGCCGTCATCAGGTCCCTCCAGATCTGCTGCGCCTGGGGGTCGACCAGGCATGACTCGGTGAACTGCGCGAGGACCGCCGCGGTGTCGGGGTCGATGGTCTGCAGAGCGGCTGCCAGGCTCTCCAGTATGGCCGCGGCATGCGGGCCCCTGCCATGTGTCATCGCCGAGAACGCCGCGAGCGGCACGTCCTGTGCGGCCTCGCGTTCGTCCGTGATCAGCGGCACGTTGTCCGGGCCCAGAACAAGCGGCCGCACGGTGAGCGAGTTCCAGACCGGCAGCCCGAACCTGATGGGCCGCGCCGCCCAGCGGGCTGTGGCACTGGTCTGGGTGAGCACGATCAGGATCGGCTCGCACTGGTACTTCGCGTACAGGTACGAGAGGTAGTAGGCCCAGCTGCCTCGCTTTCCCTCGTCCACCTTCCCCTGTGCCTCGACGACCAGGAGGTACGTCCCCACGTCCGTCTCCACGCGTAACAGGGTGTCCACGCGCCGCTCGATCGGTTCGATCTCCGTGAGGTCCGCGTTCAGGATCGCGATGTCCCTGGGCTCGGGGAACGGGATGTGCAGTACGCGTTGCAGCGTACGGGTGAGTAGCGCGGGGTCCTTCTGGAAGATCCGGTGCAGGGCCTCGTGCGACGAGCTGACCATCGGGTCTCCTTTCTTGTCGACGTGATCAACTCGCTACGCGGCACCGAGGTCACACCACACGTACTTGCCCCGGTCGGTGCCTCTGGCCAGCGGGTGCCAGCCCCAGACGTCGGCGCAGGCCTGGACGAGGGTCAGGCCTCGGCCCGATTCCGAGTCCAGGGAAGCCTGGTCCAACGCCGGTGCGGGGTCAGGGGGTTCGGGGTTCGCGTCCCACGCTCCGATACGGAGGACTCCGTCGCGCCAGCGGAGGCGTAGGGCGGCGGGGCCCTTTGTGTGGCGTACGGCGTTGGAGATCAGCTCCGTCGCGAGGAGTTCGGCGACGTCCGTGAGGCGGATCAGGCCGTGGATCGTGAGGATGAGGCGGAGGGTTCGGCGGCAGACCGTCACCGCGCGGGGGTCGTGGGGGATGTGGAGTGTGTACTCCCAGGGCTCGCTGGCGTTTTGCGGCATGCGTGAACTCCGGTTCGCGAGTGAGGGGTTGAGGTGGGGCGTAGTGGCATGCCGCAGCCGTCGTGGCAGGACGGAGCGGTGCGCTTCCAGGCCCCGTCGATTTCACAGAGTGCGCGTCGCATCACTGACGGTATGGGTAAAATTTGGTGCCACGCAAGCCGCAACCATAATCTGCCCCTCGAACGAGTCACTGCCTCACGACAGTTGGGGCAAGGAGGAAGCCATGCCGCGTAGACGGCAGCCCACCGCACGCCAGGAACGCCTGGGCACTGAACTGCGGAAACTACGCGAAGCCGCAGGGCTCAAGGCACGCGAAGCCGCCACCCTGGTCGGCTCCGACTCGGCGCAGATGAGTCAGATGGAGTCCGGGATCGGGGGTGTGAGCGAACAGCGCCTACGCAGGCTTGCCGCTCATTACTCCTGCACGGACACGGAGTTGATCGAGTCGCTGGTGGTGATGGCGGCCGATCGGACGCGCGGCTGGTGGGAGGAGTACCGGGGCCTGCTGCCCACACCGTTCCTGGACATCGCCGAGCTGGAACATCACGCCGTGCAACGGCGCGATGTGGAGTCCCTGTACGTGCCAGGACTTCTTCAGACAGAGGACTACGCCCGCGCCGTCTTCTCGTACCGGGTCCCTGAACTCCCCGAATCAGAGACGGAGTTGCGAGTTCGCCACCGGATGGAGCGCAAGCTCGTCGTCGAGGGCCCCGCCCCCATCCCGTACGAAGCGGTGATCCATGAAGCCGCGCTGCGCATCAGGGTCGGCGATCGCGCCGCCTCACGGGCGCAGCTGAAGCGCGTCCTGGAACTCTCCGAAGCGGACCACATCACCGTGCGAGTCATCCCCTTCGACCTGGACGGCTTCGCCGGAGCCTGGAGCACCATGATGTACGCGGCCGGAACCGTGCCCGAACTGGACACGGTCGTACGCGACGCACCTCACGGCGTTGCCTTCATCGACTCCAAAGCCCAGCTCAGCGCCTTTCGAACGCTTTTCCGTAAAGTGAAGGCTGCGTCACTCGAACCCGAACGGTCGCGTGACTTCATCCACAGGCTCACGAAGGAACTGTGAGGCGCACCATGACCACGCCCCAGAACTGGCAGAAGTCGTCGTTCTCCGGCGGCGGCGATGGCAACAACTGCGTCGAACTCGCCTCCACCCCCCACACCATCCACCTCCGCGAGAGCGACGACCCCTCCATAGCACTCGTCACCACCCCCGACCTCCTCTCCCACCTCCTCCACGGCATACGCTCCGGCGCCCTCGGCGGCGTATGAGAGAGGCCCGGGACGCCAAGTCCCGGGCCACCCGCACGCCTTCAGCAGGGCAAGGTCAGGAAAGCACCCCCGCGCCCGTCGTCTTCAGCAGTTCCGTCGGCAGGCTGTTCGCCGCGGTCTGGAGGCCTGCCGTCAGGGTCGGCTTCCAGTTGACCGTCGTCTTGAGCTTCTTCGAGTTCGCCGCGTTGTACGCGGCGACGATGTCCGTGGACTTGCCGTTGACGAGGTTGCCCGAGCCGGCGACCGAGCCCGTGCCGTCGCCGCTCAGGAGCCCCGCGACCTTCGCGCCGGACGGGAGGGTCCAGGAGTTGTGCTCGGCGACGACCTGGGCCTTGGCGCGGGAGTCGAGGCTGTACTTGGGGGCGTACCCGTTGAGGGTCGTCGTGTCGTAGACGTTGTTGTAGAGGTGGATCTGGCCGATGCGGGCCAGCGGGGCGCGCTGGGTGATGCCCTTCCACACGTTGTGGTGGATGGAGACGCGCAGCTTGCCGACGCTGTCGGTGTCGCTGCTGCCGATCAGCATCGTCTTGTCGTGGTTGGTGAACTGGTTGCGCTCGACGGTCACCAGGTCGGAGCCGTTGGTGATGTCGAGGGCGCCGTCGTGGATCTGGTACTTGCGGCCGAAGTACGTCTGCTCGGACTTGTCGAAGAACGGCGCGTCGCTGAACGTGTTGTGGTCCGCCCAGACGTGGGTCGCGCCGCGCAGCGTCACCGAGTCGTAGTTGGAGTTCCACTCGCCCGAGGAACCGTCCGTCGGGTCCCACTGCGGAAAGCAGTCCTCGGTGGCGGTGAGGGAGAGGTTGCGGATGATGACGTTGTCGACGTCCTGCACCTGCAGACTCCCGCCGGTGATCCCGGACTTGGTGCCCGGGACGCCCACGACGGTGGTGTTGGCCGGGACCCGGAAGACGATGTTCTTCTTCTGCTTGGTCTGGGCTGCCGCGCGGGCCTTCTCCTGCGTGCCCGCGGGCGCCTTCTTGCCGTACGTGGCCGGGTCGAACGCCTTCAGGTACGCCGAGAGTGAATAGCCCGTGCCGGAGGCGTAGTCGGCGCAGGTCAGCTTCTTGCCCGTGTCGTCCGTGTTGGCGTCGATCGTGCCCTTGATCCTGATGATCCTCGGGGTGGAATCGGTGGCCGCACCGAGCGCCTTCACCAACTCGGCGCGGGTGCCGACCGTGAAGGTGTGCGCGGAGTCGGCCTTCGAACCGCCGGTCGTGCCCGAACCGGACGCCGCCCAGCCGTCCTTGGCGGGCAGTGCCTGGTGCGCCAGGTCGACGACACCCGCGTTCGCGTTCATCACGAAGGGGACGGCGCCGAGACCCGCGGCCGCCACGGCGGCGGCGGAGAGGAGCGCGGTGCGCCGCGTGCGGAGGGACCTGCGGTGCGACCTGTTGTGGGACCTGTTGTGGGACCTGTTGTGGGAAGGGGGTGCCGGGGATGCCACGGATGAGTCCTTACGTGGTTCTGGTGGGGCTCGTGCGTTGTGTGGAGCCCCTGTGAACGGGGTTCCGACTCATCTGTGGTCGCGGCGACCCAAAAGGTTGCCCAGCCCTCTGCCTTCAGGACACGGCCGGCCCCGTGACGAACCGTCCATTGGCGTCGTACGGCCAGACGTTGGGCTTGCAGCCGAGCATCCCCTTGATCTGCTGCATCATCGCCGGGGCCGGCTTCCCCGCTCCGGGGCACGTCACATGGCCGTGGCCGAGGAAGTGGCCGACCTCGTGGTTGATGATCAGCGCGCGGTACGCGTCCACGTCGGCGGCGTAGACCGGCGTCGCCAGCAGCCACCGCTTGAGGTTGACGACGACATCCTTGCCCACGTTGCAGTTGACCTCGCCACGCGTGTTCAGCCCGTACTTGCCGCAGATGGCGTCCACCGTTCCCGGCGTGGCGAGCCGTACGACGAAGTCGGCCGTACCGCCGGAGACGCGTCGGAAGCCCGACCGGCCGTCGGCCGTCCAGCCGCGCGGGTCGGCGAGTATGCCCTCCACCTGCTCGGCGACATCGGCGGCCGACTGCGTGAGGCCGTCCTCGACGACGACCTTGTAGGTCAGGACCCGGGCGCCCTTCCCGACGGTCCCGCTCCCACCGCCGGCGGTGGCGAACGTGCCGGGACCCGAGGCCGGGATCTTGGGCGCGGAGGAGGACGAGGACGCGGAGGGGCTGCCCTTCCCGGACGGCTCGGCGTCGGCCTTCCCGCCGGCCTTCCCGTCGGGCTTCCCACTCGCCTCGGCCGACTCCGTCCCGTCGCTCGGTGACGGTGTGCGGTCCGACGCCGGGCCGGACGGCGACGAGGAGACGGCGGATCCGTCCGCGGCGTCGGAGGACGGGGACGACGTCCAGTTCACGGCCACAGCGGCGGCGATCACCAACGCGACCAGCGCCGCCAGGCCGCCGAGTAACGGACCCTTGCTCTCGCGGCCGCGCCCGCCCGAACGCCCGCCGGAACCCCCCGGGCCACCGGATTGCGCGGCACCTCTGCGACGACGCCGGGACGGTCGGGAGGCGG
>Ga0307514_10005868_pt1 | contig 10838 bp, 9 predicted proteins | sample 16_EM_MG_FD_203088 | JGI IMG/M metagenome (GOLD analysis project Ga0307514, IMG submission 203088) | Populus trichocarpa ectomycorrhiza microbial communities from riparian zone in the Pacific Northwest, United States - 16_EM | ecosystem: Host-associated > Plants > Roots > Unclassified | place... | reverse complement strand
TCGGCCGGAACATCCCGCGACCCGGCCAACTCCCGTAGTTCTGCCATCTGTTCAGAGGAGAGATCCATACCAGACTCAACGATCACACGAGCCTCAGGTTCCACGAACGGGATCACGAGACACTAGCACCAGACGACGGGGCAACAGTCCTGTACTCGGAGAGCAGGGGGCAGGGACACGTGACGGACTCCGCGACGGCGGTAGACAACGCGCGCACGACGTATGAGCGTCTGCGAGCTTCCGCTCGCGACCCCGAAGAGTCCTTGGCTCTGATTCGAGAAATCGCGGAGGAGTACGCCAGATGAGCAGCACGCACGGCCCCCGGCCCCTGCGGTGGGTCAAGAGCACGTACAGCGGTGGCGAAGGTGGCCAGTGCATCGAGTGGGCGCCGGAGCACGCGGCGGCCACTGGTGAGTTCCTGGTCCGTGACAGCAAGGACCCGAAAGGCCCGCACCTGGCCCTGACCCGTGAAGGGTTCGCCGGTCTCGTGGAGTTCGCCAAGCATCACGGGTGATCCACTCCCCCGACCGGCCCCCGAGTGACCGGCCCTCGCCACACGGCGGGGGCCGTTGTCATGTCAGCACAGGGCACCATCCCGGCGCCTGCCTGCCGCGGATTATCGCCAGGCGGAAACCGGCAGCTCAAACGGGCCATTTTCCTCTCGGCCTTCGCCGCGCTGCACGACCCGGCCTCCCGCACCTACTACGACAAACGCCGGGCCCGAAGGAAGACCCACACCCAAGCCCTCCTTCGCCTCGCCCGCCACCGCATCAGCGTCCTGTTCGCCATGCTCCGCGACGGCACCTTCTACGAACCCCGCCTCCCCCAAACGGCGGCTGCATGAACCAGCCCACAGGCAGGTCGGTTCAGATCAACACCTTGCGTCGTCTGTCCACGCAGAGATGTCTGCGGCACCCCGACCGACAGCTTTTTCCTGGTCCCGGGAGAGCTTCCCGCAGGCCGCTGCGACGTCCGGCACACCGTCCGGTCCCACGAGCGCGTCATGCACCCCGGTCTGCAGCCAGTCAGCCTGATTGTCGTCAGCCTCGGCCACCGCGAGAGCGATGAGCCTTACGGCGGCCACTGTCCCGACCCGGGCCAGGGATTCTGCCGTCTGTCGAGTCACCGCCGTGTCCTCGACGTCCAGCAGCAGCCCCACCAGCGCTTCCGCAGCCTCAGGAACATCAGCGAACAAAGCAAGGTCACGCCCGGCACGAACACGTTGCGTCCATGAAGGAGACGACGCGTCAGCCAAGGCCGCCTCCAGCCCACTCGTCATCTCTGGCACGACCAGACAGTCTCATGCCTCAAGAAGAAGATCGAACCTCGGGCCGAAGCTGCCCACACGCTTGACGAAGAACATAGAGGCACCCCCCCTTGACAGCACCCCTGAGGAGACTGTCACCGGCAGTGTCACCCTCAGCCGGTCGGGGCTCACGACGTCGGCCACGGCCGCTACGGCCACTACGGCCGCTACAGGGCAAGATCGTCGGATCCGCCGACGCGGCGTGCCGTCATGCTCCGTTGAGCCGTCCGGCTCCCTTCGTGGAGGCGATCACGGCGGAGGCGGCGGCGGTCGCGACGAGGGTCCCCGTCATGACCATCCCCACGCCGACCACGAAGAGGCCGCTGGAATCGTCCGCCCAGTCGAGATAGGCGGCGATGGTCAGGCCGAGCGTGGTGCCGAGGACGGCGCCCGCGAAGTAGCGCCGGGATGCCGCCAGGTACACCGGCACAAGCAGGGTCAGCACCAGTCCGATCACCTGCCACGCCTCGTACGGGCCGGTCGTCGCGCCATCGGGCTGTACGTCACGATGCTGGTCCCAGCCCAGCCAGGCGGCCCACGCCGCCAGTGACACTCCAGCGAGCACGAGGGTCTGCGACAGCTGGAGAAGAACTGGTTTCAGTGGCTTTGGATGCATGCTCCCAGCGTTTCGGCTCGCCCCGTCGCCGACCAGAGCGCACGTACTCAGGTCCACCCGAGTACATGAGCCCGCGGGCTCCAGGGGGAGCGGCAGCGGGGAACGGGCGGCCGGAACTCAACGGGACGAAACCGTCGACTTGGTTAGGCTTGGCATCAAACGCCCATTAGTCGATATGTTCGTAAAAATATATCTAAGGAACCGAAGATGGGTCTCGGTGTCAGCCTTCCGGCCATGAAGCGTAGGTGGGTCACCCGCGCCTCCCGCGCTTCCCGCGCCTCCCGCGCTTCCCGTGTTTCTGTGGCGGTCGCCGTCGCCGCCGGTCTGGCGATGGCCGGGGCCTGCGGAGGGAGCGGCGGGAGCGGAGGTGGTGGCGACAACATCAGTGTCGGGGTGCTGCTCCCGGGCGGCGGGGCCTCTCGCTTCGGGCAGTTCGACAGGCCCCTGATCGAGAAGCACCTGAAGCGGCTGTGTCCGCACTGCCCGGCGGCATCCCTCGCCGCCACGGGTGAGCCGGCGGTCCAGCGGCAGCAGCTCGAAGCCATGATCACCCGGGGTGTGGATGTCCTGATCGTCGCCGCCATCGACCCCGAGGCGCTGCGCTCGTCGGTCGAGTCCGCGCACCAGGCCGGTATCCCGGTCGTCGCCTACGACCGGCTCGCGCAGGGCCCCATCTCCGGTTACGTCACCTTCGACGGCGCGACGGTCGGCAGGCTCCAGGGCGAGGCGCTTCTGACGGCCATGGGCGCGAAGGCGCGCGACGGCCAGATCGTCATGATGAACGGCGCCACGATCGATCCCAACGCCGGCTGGTTCAAGCGGGGATCGCTCTCCGTCCTCAACGGCAAGGTGAAGATCGGCAAGTCGTACGACACGGTCGGATGGCGGCCGGAGAACGCCTACGCCAACATGACCGGCGCCATCGCCGCCCTGGGCGCGGCCAACATCGACGGCGTCCTGGCGGCCAACGACAGCCTCGCCGGAGCGGTCATCGCCGCCCTGAACGCCAGCGCGGTCAAGCCACTGCCCCCGGTCACCGGCCAGGACGCCGACCTCGCGGCCGCGCGGCGCATCGTCGAGGGCGACCAGTACATGACCGTGTACAAGCCGTACAAGCCCGCGGCCGACGCCGCCGTCGAGATGGCCCTCGCCCTGGGCCGCGACGAGTCCGTCGACTCCATCGCCACCGGCACCGTCGACAGCGTCACCACCAAGGACATCCCGGCGGTCCTGCTGCCGTCGGTCTCGGTGACGGCCGGCAACATCAAGGACACTCTGGTGAAGGACGGTATGTACACCATCGACCAGATCTGTACCCCTAAGCTCCGGTCCGCCTGCGACAAGGCCGGACTCACCCCATGAGCGTCACCGACGTCACCGACGTCACCGAAGGCGGAAGGAGGTGGTGGCCCCGTGGTTCAGCCCCTGCTGGCCTTGCGCGGCGTCTCCAAGCGCTTCGCCGCCGTCCAGGCCCTGGTGGACATCGAGCTGGAGGTCAGGGCCGGGGAGGTGGTCGCACTGGTGGGCGACAACGCCGCCGGCAAGTCCACCCTGGTCAAGGTGATCTCGGGAGTCGGTCCCGCCGACAAGGGCGTCATCGAGTGGGAGGGCAGGGCCGTCCAGATCAAGCGTCCCCAGGACGCCCAGCACCTCGGGATCGCGACCGTCTACCAGGACCTCGCGATGTGCGGCAATCTCGATGTCGTCGGCAATCTCTACCTCGGCCGGGAGATCAAGCGGTTCGGCATCCTCGACGAGGTGGCGATGGAGCGCCGGACCCGTGAACTGCTGCAGACCCTGTCCATCCGCATCCCCGACGTGCGGGTGCCGCTCGCCACCCTGTCCGGCGGCCAGCGGCAGGTCGTCGCGATCACCCGCTCGTTCCTCAGCGCCCCCAGGCTGCTCCTGCTCGACGAGCCCACCGCGTCTCTGGGCCTCGAGCAGACCAACCAGCTGCTCGACCTCATCGAGGAGCTGCGCGACCGGGGCGTCGGGGTGCTCCTCATCAGCCACAACATGGGGGACATCAAGGCCGTCGCCGACCGGGTGGCCGTTCTGCGCCTCGGCCGCAACAACGGCGTCTTCGACGTGAACACCACCTCCCAGGAACAGATCATCTCCTCCATCACCGGCGCGGTGGACAACGCCGTCCCGCGCCGTCCGCCAAGCCCGGAGGAGGTGTGGCCGTGAGATGGAGAGGGAGGTGGCGGGGGGTCCAGGTGCGTTCCTCCGACGCCGCGCCCGCCTCCGGTGCCGCGCCCTCAGACGCCCCGCCCGGCGCGGACACCAAGTCCGCCGCCGACCGGCACCGCGAGGAAGGCCGGTGGTACACCGGACGTCTCAAAACGTCCGCGGGCACGGTACGCCGCAGACTGCACGCCGGTGAACTCGGCCCGGTCCCGGCTCTGCTCGCTCTCGCCGTGACCTGGATCGTCTTCCAGAGCCTCAACGACAACTTTCTCTCGCCGCGCAACCTGTCCATCCTCAGCGTGGACATCGTCGGCACCGGCATGGTCGCCGTCGGTGTCGTCTTCGTACTGCTGATCGGCGAGATCGACCTGTCGGTGGGCTCGCTCGCCGGCCTGTCGGGCGCCATGTTCGCGGCGCTGAACGTGAACCTCGGAATGGCGGAATGGCTCGCCGTGGTGATCGCGGTGATCGGCGGTGCGGCGGCCGGGTGGTTCCAGGGGTTCGTCTTCACCAAGATCGGCGTACCCGCGTTCGTCGTCACCCTCGCGGGCCTGCTGGCCTGGAACGGCCTGATGCTCTACCTGCTGGGGCCGGAGAGCTCCATCGCCTTCAGCGAGGACGGACTGGTCTCCATGCTGACCAGCCGCTACTTCAGCGCCGCCGCCTTCACCTACGGCCTGGCCGCCCTCGGCACCGCCGCGTACCTCCTTGTCTCCTACGACGACCGCAGGCGGCGCGGTGCCGCCGGGATGCCGTACCGGCCGGTGGGCGAGATCTGGGCGCGTACGGCTCTCCTCGCGGTGGCCGCGTTCACCACTGTCTACCTGCTGGGCCGGTTCGAGGGCCTGCCGCTCGCGCTCCTGATCTTCCTCGCCGCCATCGTCGCCTCGGACATCTTTCTGCGCCGTACGTCCTACGGCCGTCAGGTCCTCGCACTGGGCGGCGGCGCGGAGGCGGCCCGGCGGTCCGGCATCCGGGTGTCGCGCGTGCGGATCTCGGTGTTCCTGGTGTCGGGGACCCTGGCCGCGGTCGGCGGCCTGTTCGTCGCGTCGCGGCTCTCCTCGGCTACCACGGTCCCGGGCTCCGGCATGCTGCTGATCAACGCCATCGCCGCCGCCGTCATCGGTGGCACCAGCCTGTTCGGCGGACGGGGCTCGACCTGGTCGGCGCTGCTGGGGGTGCTCATCATCCAGTCGATCGCCTCGGGCATGGCGCTGCTGGGCGTCCAACCCGCGGTCCAGTTCATGATCACCGGTGGGGTACTGCTCACCGCGGTGGTCTTCGACTCGTTGGCGCGGCGCACGGCGGAGTCACGCGGGCGGGCTTCTTGAGGGGGCCGGCCTGCGGGGATGACGACAGCGGGCCCTGCCGGACGAGCGCGGCAGGGCCCGCTCGTACGCCCCGATACGCGCCGTCCCTCGTGCGCGGGCGCGGCCGACGGCCCGCACAGTCGTCGTCCCGCTGCCAGACTGGTCGGGAGGAGAGGGCTCCGGCCACCGCGACCCGCACGGGTCGGGCGAGAGCGAGGCGAACAGGCCCATGGACCGTAGGGGCGTCACATCCGGAGGCACTGCGTCGGGACGTGTGCCGGAGGACTTCGCGGTCGTCGTCGACGCCGGTGGGACGATCATGGTGTGGAGCGCCGGAGCCGAGCGGCTGCTGGGATACGAACCCGCCGAGATCGTGGGCCGGCCGGCCGCCGGCCTGCTCGCCGCCCGCCTGCCCGGGTCCGCGCGGCGGCACGTGGCCGACGGCCACCGGGCGGCCGGTGAGGTGGCGCTGCGGCACCGGGGCGGAGACCGGATCGTGGTGCGGCTGCAGGGAACGCCGTTGGCGGACGCGGGCGGCGGTCGGCCCTGGCTCGTGACGGGAGTCGCACCGATCGGCGGGGCCGGGCGGGCCGAGCCGGGGACGGAGGCGCTGTGGGACCTCACGCTCGCGCAGCTCCCCGTGCCGGTGGCGGTCTACGACCGCGAGGCGCGGCTGGTGGCCGCCAACGCGGCCATGGCGCAGGTGATGGGCATGACGATGGACATGACCATGGCCCAGATGCGGGGCCGGACCCTGTGGGAGATCCAGCCCACCCCGCCCTTCGACGAGTACGAGCGCCTCCAGCGGGAGGCTCTGCGCACCGGGGAGACGCTGTTCCACGAGGATCACGGCAAGGCTCCCGGTGAGACCCGGGAGCACGCCTGGTCGATGTTCGTCTCACCGTTGAAGGACGAGACCGGCACGGTCCAGGGGGTGTCCGCGACCGCCTTCGACACCACGGAGCAGTACTGGGCCCGCAGGCGCCTCGTGGTCCTCAACGACGCCGGTGTGCGCATCGGCAGCACCCTGGACGTGATCAGGACGGCCGAGGAGCTGGCCGAGGTGGCCGTGACCGGGTTCGCGGACTTCGTCACCGTGGACCTGCTGGAGTCCGTGGCCCTGGGTGACGAACCGGCACCGGTACCGCCGGGTGAGCCCGTCACCGTACGCCGCACGGCACAGCGGTCGGTGCTCGATGGCGTTCCCGAGTCGGTGGTCGCCTCGGGTGAGACGGCCGTCTACCCGGTGGGGACACCGCCGATGCGGGCACTGATCGCCGGCCGGGGCAGCCGGCACACACCGGGAGAGCCTGGGATGCAGGAGTGGATCAGGTCCTCCGAGGCCCGCGCCAGGACCGTGACCACGTACATGATCCACTCGATCATGCTGGTGCCGCTGCGCGCCCGCGGGGTGACCCTGGGCCTGGCGCACTTCCTGCGGCACCGGACAACGGAGTCCTTCAGCGACGACGACCTGCTGCTCGCGGAGGAGATCGCCGCCCGGGCGGCGGTGAGTGTGGACAACGCCCGCCGCTACACCCATGAACGCCGGACGGCGCTGGCGCTCCAGCGCAGCCTCCTGCCCGACCGGCCGCGGGACCTGGCGGCGGTGGAGGTGGCCCACCGCCATCTGCCGACCGGTTCCGGCGCGGACGTGGGCGGGGACTGGTTCGACGTGATCCCGCTGTCCGGCGCCCGGGTCGCCCTGGTCGTGGGCGCGGTGGTGGGTCACGGCATCCACGCGTCGGCCACGATAGGCCGCCTGCGGACCGCCGTACGGACTCTCGCGGACGTCGACCTGGCCCCCGACGAGCTGCTCACCCAGCTGGACGACCTGGTCATCAGGCTCGACCGGGAGGAGGCGCCCCAGGCCCGCGGGCGCTCACGGGCCGCGTCGGGTGAGGTCGGGGCCACCTGTGTGTACGCCGTGTACGACCCCGTCTCCCGGCGCTGCACCATCGCCCGCGCCGGACATCCGCCGCCCGCCGTGGTGACCCCCGACGGCGGCGTACGGTTCCTGGATCTTCCGGCCGGGCCACCGCTCGGCCTCGGCGGCCTGCCGTTCGAGGCCGTCGAGGTGGAGCTGGACGAGGACAGCCTGCTCGCCTTCTACACCGACGGCCTTCTCGAGGCGGCCGACCGTGGCACCGACGCCGGTCTGGCCCTGCTGCGCCAGTCGTTGAGCGGCCCGGCCGCACCGCTTGAGGAGACCTGCGACCAGGTGCTGCGTACGGTGCTGGGCGACCGTCCCGGCCACGACATCGTGCTGATGCTGGCTCGCACCGCCGCGTTCGACGCTGGAAAGGTACGCACATGGCAGCTGTCGCGGGACCCGGCGGCCGTGGCCGGGGCCCGCGACGCGGCGGGTGAACAGCTGGCCGCCTGGGGGCTGACGGAGGCGGCGTTCGCCACCGAACTGATCGTCAGCGAGCTGGTCACGAACGCCGTCCGGTACGGCGAGGACCCCGTCGTGCTGCGGCTCATCCGCGACGCGACGCTCATCTGCGAGGTCTCCGACGGCAGCGGCACCGCCCCGCACCTGCGGCGGGCCCGCGTCTTCGACGAGGGCGGGCGCGGGCTGATGCTCGTCGCCCGGATCGCCGAGCGCTGGGGCACCCGCCAGACTCCCACCGGCAAGACCATCTGGGCGGAACAGGAACTGCCCACCGGGGCACTCCCCGGCTCGCCCTGACGGTCAGCCGGTACGAGCGCGTCAGGGTGACGAGCACGTCAAGGTGACGAGCGCGTCAGGGTGACGAGCACGTCAGGCGACGAGGGGCGTCCGGCGACGAGCCCGTCAGGTGACGAGGGCGTCAAGGGTTACGAGGGCGTCAGGGATACGAGCACGTCAGGCGTCGAACTCGTGGCCGCGGGTCTCCGGGAGGGCCAGCAGGCACAGCAGGCTCAGCAGGCAGAGGCCGCCGGTGTAGAAGCCCAGGACGAGCGGGGACTCCCACCGGCTGTTGAGCCAGGTGGCGACGAGCGGGGCGAAGCCGCCGCCGAGCGTGTTGGCGAGGATGAAGGCCGCGGAGGCTCCGGTGTAGCGCAGCCGGGCGGGGAACAGCTCGGGCAGGAAGGCCGCCACCGGGGAGAACATCAGCGCGAGCAGCATGAGTCCGACCGTGTAGGCGCCGGTGATCACCCAGGCGTCGCGCGAACTCAGGGAGGCGTACATGGGCACCGCCCACAGCACGCAGCCGACGGCTCCTGCCAGCATCACCGGGCGCCGGCCGATCCGGTCGGACAGCCTGGCGACCGGGAGGGTGATGGCGATTCCGGCCGCCGCTCCGACGCCGGCTGCGGTCAGCATCGTGTTCTGGGGGATGCCGAGTTCCTTCGGCCCGTACGAGATGCTGTAGACGATCGTCAGGTAGTAGACGGCCGAGCCGCCGATCGCCGCGCCGGTGCCGAGCAGCACTCGGCCGGGATACCGCTTGAGGAGCGCGCCCAGCGGGAAGCGGGACTCCGGTGCCGACATCGGCGCCGTAGGCCGGGCCGCGGAGCTGAACACCGGTGACTCGGAGACCGTCACCCGCACCCACAGGCCGATCACCACGAGCACGGTGCTGAGCAGGAACGGGATCCGCCAGGCCCAGTCGACGAAGCCGCCCCGGCCCACGATGTTCAGGGTGGGCAGGATGACCGCGGTGGACAGCAGGAAGCCGAGCGAGGGGCCGGCCTGCGGGATGGACGCGTACAGCGCGCGGCGTCCGGGCGGCGCGTGCTCCGCGGCCAGCAGCACCGCCCCGCCCCACTCGCCGCCCATGCTGACGCCCTGCAGCAGACGGAGCGTCACCAGCAGTACAGGAGCGAGGAGTCCGGCGGTCTCGTACGTCGGCAGCAGTCCGACGCCGACCGTGGCCACGCCCATCAGCAGGAGCGAGCCGACCAGGGCCTGTCGGCGGCCCAGCCGGTCACCGATCGTCCCGAACAGGACGACGCCGAGGGGACGTGACAGGAAGGCCGCGGCGAACGTGAGGAACGCGGCCAGGGAGGAGACGGTGGCGTTGCCGGAGGGGAAGAAGGCGGGGCCGAGGACGAGCGCGGAGGCGGTGCCGTACACGGCGAAGTCGTAGTACTCGATCGTGGTGCCGACCAGGCTCGCGACGGCGACCCGCGGGGCCTCGGTCTTCGCGGCGGTCTCCGCTGTCCGTGGTGGGGACGCGGCCGGTCTGGGGCCGGCGGTCTCGGGAACGGTGTCGGACGGTAATTCGGGCATGGGGGCCACTTTCCGGTATGCCCGGAGCTGGGGAATGGTCCGGGTCCGGGCGGGGAGGGGGAAGGACTCATGTGCGAGACGAACCGGAACGCCTGTCACCCTAGGCCCGGAAATTCAATTTCGACAAGGACGTCCGACGAGAATTCGCTCCGTCCGAATTACCGAACGAGACCGCGAGAACGAGAACGCGAGAACGGAGCGGAAGAACCGGGCGGAAGAATAACCAAATCGCACAACAGCCCACGAACAGTACCCCTGGATGCCGTCAACCCCGCCATACCTGTCGAATCACTGTCAATATTCATGCTTGCTGACGCATAAAAATCCACCTAGGGTCACGCCTTGCCAACCGGCAGTCACGCGGGAATGCTCATTGCGGCTGAGCTTGAAAGTTCTACAACCATCGATTTTCGGACACGGAGAATCGCAACAGGATGTCGCGGTTCGGCTTTCTTAAATGCGGCCCCCGGGCTGGGAAGGCTCATTAGCCATGCTGAAAACCGGCAAGCTATTACGCTTGAGAAGACTTTCGCTGGCGGGTGACGAACGGCATCTGCTCGTGCCACTCGACCACAGCGTTTCGGACGGCCCGATCGTCCCCGCCGACAAGTGGGACGACCTGCTGCGAGCCCTGGTGGCCGGCGGAGCCGACGGGATCATCGTCCACAAGGGACGCGCCCGCGCCTTCGCGCCGGACATCCTCGGAAGCTGCGCGCTGGTGGTGCACCTGAGCGCCAGCACCGCCCGCTCCGCCGACGTCGACGCCAAGGTGCTGGTCGCCGACGTCGAGGAGGCCCTGCGGCTCGGCGCGGACGCGGTCAGCGTCCATGTGAACATCGGCTCGGACACAGAGGCGCAGCAGCTGGCCGATCTGGGGGCGGTGGCCCGTTCCTGCGACGCGTGGGGCATGCCGCTGATCGCGATGGTCTACCCCCGTGGCCCCCGGATCGAGGACCCGCGCGATCCCGCCCTTCTCGCACACCTGGCCAACGTCGCCGCGGACCTGGGCGCGGACATGGTGAAGACCTCCGTCGCCCTGCCGATCGAGCGGATGGCCGAGGTGGTGGCAAGCAGTCCCATTCCCGTCCTGGCGGCCGGCGGTCCGCCGGACGGCTCCGACCTCGTCGAGTACGGCACCGCCGTGATGGCCACCGGCTGCCGGGGCCTGGCCATCGGCCGCCGGATCTTCTCGTCCCC
>Ga0307514_10005866_pt1 | contig 10840 bp, 15 predicted proteins | sample 16_EM_MG_FD_203088 | JGI IMG/M metagenome (GOLD analysis project Ga0307514, IMG submission 203088) | Populus trichocarpa ectomycorrhiza microbial communities from riparian zone in the Pacific Northwest, United States - 16_EM | ecosystem: Host-associated > Plants > Roots > Unclassified | place... | reverse complement strand
AAGCTTAAGCAAAGAGTGTACACGGAACGCGAAAAACGGAGCGGCACAGAAAAAACAAAAATTGAAACCACTTTGAGAGGGAACAGTCGATGCGATTGGGGGACGGGATAGGAAATCAATGATTGTGAATTTTGTGGGGTGGTGATTGAAAGAGGGGGATAGCGATAGTAGGCCACTCCCACCTACTTCGCAGCAGCAGCGGCAGCAGCGGCTTGCATCAGCACTTTCTCCTTCAACACCGCAGGATACGAGTTCATCAGATGTGCGAGAGCCCTCAGATCCTCTGTGTCTAGCAAAACGATCGTGATCTTCGGGGCGCCCTTGATTCCGAACGCCTTTATGACTTTGAAGAGCTTATCGCCTACAGCTTGCTTCTGCTGCGTGATGGGTCTCCCCTGAATAGAATCAATAAACTCGTCCGTCGAGCGCGTGACGAGCGGGTCGGCTTTAGGTAGCGGCAAGCCAGTTGTAGCAACGGGATTGCCGCCCGCGATTTTGAGAATTTCCGTCGCAGGGAGTTTAGCGAGTGTTGCGAGTGTATGCACGGTTGGCGTTGCAGTGGTTGTGCTGGTGGAAGAAGAGGCCGGTGGGATGGCCATGGGAGTGGTGTTGGGAGTGACGGGTGCAGCAGGAGAGGCCGCCACTGAAGGTCCTCGGGAATAGGACAAATCAGGAGTCTTGGGTGAACCCGACTGGGCAGCTGCACGCCTAGAAGGTGTCTCCTGGCTTGGTCCTGTGTTCTCCGACTTGTTCGCAAGCGGTGTGGGGACTGGGTCGTCCTCCAGGACGCTGAGGATATTCTTCGCACTCTCGACTTTGGACTTGAGATAATCTGCATTGAAGAGGCACAGTGCACGCTCTTTCTTGTTGAGGCTGAGGAGCAAATCTGTGATCTCCGTCGCACTCTGTGGTTCGAGTCGCGCAACAGCACCGTAGAGCCTCTCCTTCTCTCCTTGACCAGCTGTTGCAAACGAGCCCGTAGGAGATGCAGTCCGCGGTGGGGTCGCGACTGAAGGGTTGAAAGAGACAGGGGTGGAGGGATGCTCGGGCGCTGAAGCGGTCGCAGCCAGGGTCTGAGGGTCAAGTAATGTTGAGTTGGTCGACGCAGCTCGAGAGGTCGGTGGTAATGCGATTGGCTCGTTGAGCGCATCCAGGACGGGTGCGCTTAATGGTTGTGGTTGTCGGGACTGCCGGGCATTTTCAATATGACCCAGGAAGGTGTTTCGGTCTTGCAATCCAGAGACGATTTGATCGAGAGACAACTCCATCATTGATCGAACGATGTCGTCGATTTCGTCCTCTTCCACTCCGTCCGTTTCCCGTACTCGCCGGAGAAGCTCGCCATTCAGGACTTCACTTCGCACAACCGGAGACAGGGCTGAGAGGTCATCATAACGCATTGGTAAATTGAGGTTACCATTGAGCGCCGCCTATTTGAAATGGTAAGACCAAGCGATGTTCACAAGCGAAATACACACATGAAAATAACTGCCAGAACTCCTTCTAGGTCTGGCATCATGTGGGGGCCAACCACTTGAACTCAAGCCACCTTCGCTCAGAGTCGGGCTTGTCGCACCGCTGTGACTTCTCGGGTGTCCATTATGTCCGCCGAATCTCTTTTCAAGCTTCTCTTTCCTAAGCTGCTTGGGCTCATGTAACCGCACAACGATTTGTTTCGTCCCGAGAGTGGCACCATTCATCGCTTGCATGGCGCGGGTGGCCTGATCCGGTGTTTGATATGAAACGAAGCCGAAACCTCTACTGGTACCATGCTCATTGCGCATTACACGGGCACTGACTATTTGGCCGAAATGCCGGAATTGGGCGAAGAGCGCGTTTGAGTCAATGTCGAGATCAAGGTTTTTGCAGAATAAGTTGCATGGGTCGATGAGGCCGCTAGCACTTGTCGATCCTGGACCAGATGGGGGTGCGAATTGGACTTGTTGGCCCGGGCCGTGCATGAACGGGCTGCTGTGATATGATGGGAGAGGTGAGCCGCCATGCATCGAGGGTGAGCGCGGATATGGCAGGTTGGTTCGTGGCGGTGATGGGGAGTACTAGGAAAGAATGAGTACGGAAGAGCCGGAGTCGGGCTCGTGCCCACCCACCAGTAAAGGACTCTGAGGAAGCGGGGGAGAGCCTGGACCGAGCCTGGGATATAGTCCTGAAGGAATAAACGAAGGAGCAGCAATGTTGAATTCGGCTTTCCGAGGCGGCTGGTAGACGTGGACGGTAATGCTGCAATCGTCGATTTCGGAGCAATGCATCGTTTCCTCGGCACGACGGGCGTCATCTTCACGCCAAAATTCAATAATGGCGATATCAGGACCGAGGTTCGGCTGGAGACGGGCGGAGGATATAGGGCCATATCCCCGAAAGATATCAAAGAGGCGGGAATCTGTGAAATTCGGTGGGAGATTGGATACAATGCGGGGTCGGGCAGTGGGCATTGGTCGGCTCCTAGGTGAGAGATGAGGGGGGAATGCTTCGAGATTGAGGGTCGTGGGCCGATGGACACCGGGAATAGGTTTTCCGTTCACGGTGGCTAGCGCTTTCTCGGCTGGAAATGAACAAGACTTGAGCACAAATCCGTACCAATCATGATGTAATACCACACACCACGTTCCAGTGACTTGAAAAGAATGCTCCCATGGCTATAGCCTGAGCCGTCGCGGACGATTTGGGGACGAAAGGGAACACACGCCTCTAAGGCTTGGGCGATGTCCTGGTCGCGGACGTGCTCTGGGAGGCCATTTACATACAGCAATGGCTCACCCAAAAAGGGGTGGCGAGGCATCTGGTCTGTAGATCCTGATTCCATCGTGAACACCGCGCGGCGCGTCACACGAGGGAACGCTCAAGGAATTTGTCGTGTGTGGTCGTTACCAAGATCGTAAGCGTCGTAGCCAACGGTGATAAAATCCGCGGCAGACGGCAAAATTGAGGCAAGGGTGCACTCCAAGTCGGTAAGCTTTCAACTACAAACAGATGTCAGCGGCAGCGCTAAAGTCGCGGTGTACGCGCTCCAAGAAATATTCACAACTATGTACTTACGTCTTCAGTAAAAACTTAACCTCCTGCTCAAATCCGTCCTAGCAGGCGCCGTGCCACTCACAGCACCGGTCGGTCGAAAATCAGATCGGAGATCGCAAGGAAGCGCCCCAACGTGGAAGCGGGTCCCAAGCATGTTGGCCATCTTCGCCTGTTCACATCTCTGGCATTCTGTATGCCGAACTGAGGTGCTTTGGCAGCAAGCCCTGCTTGGGAAAGCACATCCCTGATTCAATGTACATCACAAACGCAGGGAGTACCATATTACTCGCTGTATCATGCAGTATCCTGTATGGGGTGTTAGGCAGGACGTCCTCATAAAATGACCCACGAAGGGGACCTAGCTAGTGCTGCACTACAATATCCCCTACCAAAAGGGCTCCCTTACACCCTCAACGTTTGTCAGCATCATGGTTGCGAATGCCTTACTCTGTGAGAATCCGCCCGGGGACTAGGGTGATCGCTACGTCCTGACGCAGCCAGGGGACCCCCCACTTGATACCTAAGCCCTTGGGTAGGTTAGGGTACCCCGTTTCCAGGTTGTTATTTGAGAGTCCGCTCCAGTGATCTCCGGTTTCGATCTCTTCCTATATGTTAATTTGCGCTTGATTTGGCCTAGTCCTTGCCCCTGCAGATAGGGTTATATGCGAACGATCTACTATGGCCATATGTCGATGCACGGAAATAACCTCACGATATCGGATTGTTTAAGTTTCCCTTGCCGTACTGAGGCTGACGACTGTCTGAGACAGAGCAATGGACTGTGTGCTGAATGTACAATCCCGTATTCCTTCCTAGGTCAACTTGAATGCATACAAACATTTCGCTGAATGACACCCGGAAATGAAAAATAGCACATCGGAAACTGAACATACCATGAAAACTAGTATTTGGGGTGTTTTGTGTCCTTATCATTGCCTCATCACAGCGTCATGCCGATCCAGCACTTCTGTACCACCGCACAATCCCTTGCTCCCCACCGCTCATAAACCCTGCTCCACCGCCGGGACCCACCATCGTTCCCGGAACCGTTGGTCTCCAACAGACGCTCCAAACTTCAGCAGGTTCCGATATTAATGATACTGACGTCCGAGCCGCCAAATCCCATATCCGTATTGTCTTGTCCGAGGACCTGCCAGAGTTCGAATATAAATCCCAGTCTCTACTTCCGCTGTGAACAAGGACGTACCCTGAAATAGCAAGTCGGCCGTCAGGTGACATGGCAACACTCAGGACCCAGTCTCTATGTCCTGCCAGATGCGCTACTGCGCTTCCCGCTCCTTTACTGGAAGATCTCACGTCATGAAGAACAAGCCTTTTGTCGTCAGAGCCTGAAAGAAGGAGCTAGGGAGAAAGATCGATCATAGCATACAAATCGCCAAACAATCGAGGTGAATCGTACCTTCCCATCGGCGCTCCAGCTCAACATCCGAACACACATGGCATGACTGGCAAATGTAGATACAAGGGCTTGTTTATGCGTGTCGAATACGTAGATTGTTCCGCTTTCCGTCGACATGGCCACCTTGGAGCCGTCTGGATTATGCCGGAGGTGCATTCCCCACTTGTTTCGTCCAATGGACAGGGTAGAGATTGTAGAGCCAAAAGTAGATCCAGGAGTGGCATCATGGATGCAGACGTTCCCTGAGCTGCCGCTGGTGGAGGCATATGTCCTCGCATCGGGCGACAGGGAAGTGCTCCATACTGGAAGCATTGGGTAGTAGGTTCAGTAAAAATAACCCAGAAACATGCTCATTTAAAGGAATCGCACCAGGCTCCGTCGGCATGACCCCTGTGTTCGGATCTTTCTCCAAGCTCTCTTTAGAACCTAAAATTTCTCCACTGCCGAAATCAACCAAGATGGTCTTTCCACTCATACTATTGCAGAGAGCGCGTCGTGCGATTTCGGGTGCTGGTTCACTGGCTGGATCAGACACTGCAACACTGAGACCAACGAAACCAAGGGGCTGGCGGGGTAGCGTCCAGATTCGAGCACCTGGGTTCGATTGCGTTTGTTGGGTTGAGGGATGCCCCTTGATTTCGGGGATCGCAGAGGTCGCTGACGATGCATGGAGCGCGATTGTCCCATCTGCGGACGCAGAGATGACATGGTCGGTTGCCGTTGACGCTACAACCCATATCGAACCATTGTGTTCTATGAAGGCGCTTGCGTGAGTGCGCGCCATTCGAAATCGTGGTGCTGATGGAAACATACGACTCTGCGCGTCCTGAGCGTGCACAAATTGAAGACTCTGGCTTTCTCGACGTTAGAGGTTTCGATGGTAGTGTAGTACCCATGATGCCTCTAACCATGATTAAAAGTTCAAATGGGCAGGACACAGCCGAGTCCAAAAGTGTACCGAGCTCTGACAAACACAAGAACAAATGAAGTGGCACTAATCGGTCGATTTCACAGTCTCACTTTACAAGCGCCATACGGAACTCGGTTTCGTACATCCTACGTTCTCAAAATAAGCAGGTGAGCCCCTACCACCCGCTGCCGCTGTTACCATATCCTCCAGGTGCTCCTGGAAACTGAGGAGGGCGACCTCCGTACTGGTGTTGTTCACCATGAGGAGGGTGATCTCCGTACTGATGTGGTGCACCATGAGGAGGGTGATCTCCATACTGGTGTGGTGCACCATGAGAGGCTGGAGGGAATGGAGGAGGCCCACCATGGACGCCACCTGGTGGAGGACCAGGAGGACGGGAGTAACTAGGAGCATATCCGGATCCAGGAGGATTGTATCCGGATCCAGGAGGATTGTATCCGGGTCCGGAAGGCGTGTATCCAGGTCCGGAAGGAGCATATCCAGACCCAGACGGAGCCGGCGAGTATCTACCCCCACACTGCCCTGGCGCACCTGGGGTCGAGAAACTTGGAGCAGCTGGAATTGAGCTGCCGTAGTGGTGCCCTGGAGGGCCTGATGGCGGGATGTGTCCGTACGAGCTTCCTTCATGGGTGCCGGTTTGTGCACCATAGGGGGCTGAACTCGAGCCGGTTTCGTAATCGCGGTAGGCTCCCGGATATTGGTGGGTATTATCCTGCTCGTAAGATTGTTGGGAGTGCTCATATCCATGCTTGTCCTTCTTGTCCTTCTTGTCCTTGTCCTTGTCCTTCTTCTCTTTCTTCTCTTTGTCCTTATCCTTATCCTTGTCCTTCTTCTCCTTCTTCTCCTTGTGCTCCTTCTCCTCTTTTTGCTTCTTGTGGGGTTTTTCGCTCTCGCCGAGACCCAATTGCTGGAACATCTGGTCCACTTTTGCTGCACCTTCAAGCCCAGGGATCTTGGAAATGAGGTCAAAGGCGGATGGTCCAGCCGATGACGAATGGGCGGAGCCGCCCATTCCTAGAGAAGCAGATAAGCTCGAGCGGCATTCAGAAGTGGCAAGGCATACCGGGGATCACGACACCGGGAATGGCAAAGTCTGAAGTATGACTAGGCCCATGGCTGCCGGTAGCTTGGCCGCTGGTGGATGCATAGTTCTGGTCGCCCTCTGTGGAGCATCTGAGTACACCGCTGAGACTTGGTGGCTGAGCACTTACTGTTGCGAACGTTGCGGTGCATGCGGACCGACTCCTTGGTCAAACGCTGAATGACGCTGTGTGGTCCAGTACTATGGCTGCTGATCCATTTTTGCATGTAGTCAAGCTAGAAGGTGTAAACTCAACGACTTCCCAAGGAGCATATTGAATGGGCCACACCATCTCACGTTGAATACGAGAATTGGGATTCTGGAAATCGGGATGGAACATGCATTCGAGGATCGGTTCGGTAACTTGGTGAACGGGAATATTGGGATTCTCCCAAGCATTCACGATGGCCTTGACTGTGTAGGTCTGCGAAGATGTTGATGGTAATAGCTTTACGGACCTAGAACCGCGAAACTTCGTACCACAATGATTCTGGCTATATGTCCGGCGGGTTCGTTGACTAGACCGGGCACAAGTGAGTGGTGAAGTTGTCATAGAGTGAAGACCTAGCTTACGAATGAGGTTCTACATTGGGTATTGTGGTTCAGTGGACGCAACAGTAACTGAAATATTCCACTGACGAAGTGATCTTTACTCAAGTATGAGTGGGTCGGGTCGCTGGCATAGGGATCCCTGACGTGGAAGATTTTAACATATTTTTCTTATAAACAAACACGAAAACCGGTACCTGAAGCATTCTTCCTGATCATGACCTTTGATGACGTCTCCAGATGCAGTGGAGAGTTGCTTTGTTGCATTTTGCATGAGTGGTTTGAGGTAGGGCTGAACGAAGTTAGTCTGGAACCGAATATAAATTTTGAAGTATGACGGACTTCAAGAGTCGTGAACACTATAACGGCAATGGAGTTCATAAGTTCCTCGAGCAATGGCCCCAATCCGGGGATCTTTTCGATGCCCTTTTCGATCTTCTTCACCACTGGGTCAGGGGATAAGCAACCGTGATACCCGTTTGATGCCAAGGAAGCTTACAGCCATCGCGAATTGTCAAGATCCTCCAGATGTTGGCATAAAGCTCACGGGGGTCCATTGTCTCGGGGTTTTTTTGAGGAGGTGCAGTCATCTTGTCGACATCCGCGCCCATGTTCCCGTCTCCACTAGTTGGAATTTTGCTGAGGAGCGCTTTGACTTGGTTAGCGCCTGCACCTTCCTTCTGCTTATTCTTGGCGTTGTTAACGGTAGTATTCAGCTCCGAAATCGATGTTTGAGTCTGATTAATGTGGATGTGAGTAAATAAATTCGAGAATGAAATCCCATAAACGCACAATGTGATCAGAAGCTTCACCAAGAAGGGAATGCATGAAGTCGTCTCCACCAAAAGTTCCTGGTTGGGTGTCAGAATAAAGCGTGAGATCAAACACAATGTTACTAACCAGTAACCAGTGGTGGAACCATCTTCCCGTTCGGGGCACGCAGACGGACCGAATCGCCGACATGAGTGAAGACCTCGGCGTGGCCCAGGCGGACAAGGGCCAATTCGCAGAAATTGGAATGTGCGGAGAAATCTTCGAGGGTGTGTAATGCCGTTCCCAAAAGTCGGTATGCCTCATATGAGTCAGGTTTATTATTCGAGGAACGGTCTGTAAGCGACATTCAGGGCGGAGAACGACCGGAGGGAAAGAAAGTGCAACGAACACTGGCGTCCATACCCAATACACTTCTCTAAAGTGCGACGAACGAGGGCCGTCGAAGTATCCCAAGTCCCATGTTCGTTCGCGATGTAGTTCTTCATTCCGGTTCGTAAGTCGATTTCAAGTTCTCGGGGATCGACGGGGCCACGGAGTTTGGGGTGGAACTGCTGAGCATTATCGGGGTACCCTCGAGGGTTGTCTGAGGTAAAATGAGCGAAGACTGCCAAATATTTTCGCGAGATAGAGAAGTCCACCTATGTGTTCGATCTAACAATGCTTTTTAACGATCTGATAAAAGTAGGTGGAACGACAGGTGACGTACAGGAAGGTAGATACCAAGCCGCTCCTCTGTGACCTGGAACTCTTCGGTGGCATAGCCGTGAGCCAAGAATCCAAGCACCGTGACAATGTTCATTATGTTTTGCATCGTCGTTTGCTTCAACATAGCTACATCCACTGCTTGACTGGGAGGTGGATTTAGAATAGGGAAAGGTATGGAGATCGGATACGCTCACGAGTAGTCACGCAACCTATAGTTGGGCCCAAAATGTCAATCGAACATTAGGGAGTCATTTGCTCAACTATCACTAACCAGTTACTGCAGAGAAGGCCCATGGAGAGGCTTGAGTGACTGATGATGAACAATGTACACACAGACTCACCCAAAATAAACACGCTTGATATCTAGGCCTCCAAAGTTGCGTCCCACGCTGAGAAGACCGCTTCCGCTTTGTTTGAGCAGCTCGGCGAGTACATCTTCCTGTCGCGGAGTTTAGGTCACAGGCGCGGATCGGGGATGAAACACGCACGATATCACCGTGTCGGAAGGCGATTCCTTCCAAGTATGCATAGCTGTGCCGAATCTGTTAGTGTTCTCCGAGGAGCGCGGAACCTGATCTACCTTGGGATGTTCCCAGCACCGAAGGCGAATGCGCCCTGTGGAGCGATGACGAGCAGAACGCAGACTGCAATGAGCAGCCAACTGAGCGACGGCATAGTTAATAATCCGAGGATCTAGTGGAGTCCAAGGATGAGCTGAGGTTAAAAATAGGGTAATTCAATATTGCAGGCGACTCCGTAATTCTCTGATTTTAGCCGATTTGGGACCCTGAGCACTTAGACTGTAAGGTGAACCTTGGGTTATCTCCATCTACGTATCAGATCATCAGGAGCTCCTATGATTTATCGACTGGTGCTGCACGGAGGTACGGTTTTGGCGCCTTGGGAATTCGTAGGGCCGCCGCCCCTGACGTATAATCGATCATCATCGATAGTCGAGGCCGCCGGTGACATATACACGTGCCAACTAGACTTAATAACCGCAAGATATTTGTAGGTTACATAGTGCGGTTGGGACAATGTTTCGACCGATCAAGTTAGAGCCCGAAGAAAATCGCAAGATACACGACATTGCAGAGTCCATAGATATCACGGACAATAGACTCACATAACCATGGGAGTATCCAGCAGCGACCCCTCACCACCGATCCCACTCATCATACATTTTGATGCGTATCGCACGAGGTTGAGCCGAACGGATTCCAGTCTTTCCAGCGCCTCGGCATCAGAGTCGAGTTTTATCCGTCTTCGTAACGCAACAAGATACTCTCCAGCTGATCCTTGTCCGAAAGATTCTTTTGCGCAGATTTCTTCCAGTCGAGCAAGGAGAGTATGTACCTCATTGATCGTCAGGATCATATCGTCCTCTAAAGAGCTGGTGTAAGACTTTACAAGGGGTGAAATAGTTCAAGAAACGTACCGCTACTCAGGAGCTCGGCCGCATCGACGAGCAACAGTCCCCACCATGGTCGCGGCACGAGGTCGCTGCCAAAGAGATCCGTCAGCTCTCCTGCAGCGTCTGCTCGTCGCCCTTCTAATTGTGTATGGTGGAATTCTGCATAGCGAACCATGAATCGGAGTGCATCTCCGAATGGTGCTGGAGGGGCACCAGGTAAATCGGGGTATAGCAGGTGGGCTGAAATACCATCGACAAGGGTGATAAATGCCTCGGGACCTATCAATAGAGTGTCGTGTGAGTACTTTGCCGATTTCGAAGATGGTTGCGGTTCACAAACCTTGTTCAAGGTAGTCATCTAATAGTAGGTTGACCACTCGTGTCAAAGCGACGATATCCAAAGTCTGTGCACAATACTCAATCGCCCGTCCATACTCCTTTCGTATGGCGAACATCCGCGACGCAGTCTAGAGCGCACAGACTATTAGACAATCGCACGGCGAGGAAGAAGACCACTAACCCTACAAATATAGGATTTTGTATCCTGGAAATTATGCTCATCGCAAACCTTGAGTAGGTCTTCCAACCTTGAAGAGGCCGACTCGTCGCTGGCGGTGATAGCTTTTGGTGCAGACTCCAGTATTCGCAGAGGGACACGTAGGAGAACCTCGCGTGCGGTTTGTAAGCCGATCTCGCCGCATGCGACCATGTACTCTACGGCTATTCGCCAAAGCCACGGGTCAGACAGTAACGACTCTGCATAGGCGAGAATGAAGTGCCGTCGAAGACCCCTGTTATAAACAAATTTAGTATACAAGTCCACGTCCGCAACGACAGAATGAGAATAAAACGCACGAAATGACAGAACTTTCTGGCAGTTGAAGCGGGAGCATCAGGTCGGTGATATGGGCTGCCAGCCAAAGGTCCATATCA
>Ga0307514_10005865_pt1 | contig 10841 bp, 8 predicted proteins | sample 16_EM_MG_FD_203088 | JGI IMG/M metagenome (GOLD analysis project Ga0307514, IMG submission 203088) | Populus trichocarpa ectomycorrhiza microbial communities from riparian zone in the Pacific Northwest, United States - 16_EM | ecosystem: Host-associated > Plants > Roots > Unclassified | place... | reverse complement strand
CGAAGAAGCTCACCGACAGCCTGCAGGCCGTGCTGGTCGACCTCATCGAGCTGCACGTACAGGCGAAGCAGGCGCATTGGAACGTCGTTGGGCGCAACTTCCGTGACCTCCACCGCCAGCTCGACGAGATCATCGAGGAGGCTCGCGGCTTCAGCGACGAGGTGGCCGAGCGCATGCGGGCACTGCACGGCATGCCCGACGGTCGAAGCGACACCGTCGCAGCGACCACGACCCTGCCGGAGTTCCCCAACGGCGAGATCGACACCAAGGAGACGGTTGACCTGGTGACGGTCATGCTCGAGGCGGCAGTCGGCACAGCGCGCGAGGTGCACGACGCCGTTGACGAGGAGGACCCGACGAGCGCAGACCTGCTGCACGCGATCATCATGCGCCTCGAGCAGTTCGCGTGGATGGTCTCGGCGGAGAACCGCACGGCACGCAAGACAGGCTCCTAGCCGAAGACGCGCGCCGCCCTCCCTGCTGTCGCCGTGTCGATCGCGAAGATCGACCCAGAGAGCGGGTGGGCGGCGAGCTCGCGCTCGCTGAGGTTCTCCCGGGCTGTGGCCACGAAGAGGGTGCTCATGGCATCCCCGCCGAAGGCGACGGAGGTGACGTTCGGGGCGGGGAGGTCGACCGACATGAGCTCCGCACCGCGAGGGTCGAGGCGGGTAACGCGGCCGCGACCGTACTCCGCCGACCACAGGCAGCCATCGATATCGATGGTGAGGCCGTCGTGCGGTGCGCCGTGGTGGAACGAGGCGACATCCTTGATCTCGCCTTTCGCCGTGTAGGTGCCGGAGTAGATCGACCCGACGCTCGTGTCGGTGAAGTACACGCGGGTTCCGTCGAGCGACCACTCAAGCCCGTTGGCCGTTCCAATCCCGCCGTAGAGCACCCGGGTATCCGAGGCGGTCACGGAGTAGAAGGCGCCGTCGGGCTGCTCGCGGGTGAGGTCCATCGAGCCGGTGACCCAGCGGCCGACCGGGTCGACCTTTCCCTCGTTGAGTCGCATGCCGGCGTGGGCGTGGTCGATCTTGGCGAGCTCCCGCTGAGTCCGGCCCTCCCGGTCGGTCAGCACAACGCTGCTGCCGAGGGAGACGACGAACCCCTCCCTCGCGGGATGAAACGAGGCGAGCGGGGCGGGAAACTGCACCCGTTCGTCCTTCTCCCCCGACTGCGGGCCGTTGATGCCGCTGCGGTACAGCACTCCGGTGGTGATATCGCACCAGCGAAGGGAGCGAAGCTCCGCATCCCAAACCAGACTCTCGGCAAGAATCGCCCCGCTCCGGCGGAAGAGGTGTACCTCGTTCATGCCCCTACGACACCACGGGTAAACACCGCTGTCTAGGGTCTGTCAAGGGCGGGTGCCGATGGGGTATGTCGACGTAGCGTGGAGTGATGGACCTAGGAATCGCAGGCAAGAAGGCACTCGTCACCGGAGGGGACTCCGGCATCGGCTGGCACACCGCCCAGCAGCTGCTCGATGCGGGCGCCACCGTGGTCGTCTCCGACAAAGACCAGTCGACACTGGACGAGGCGGCGAGTCGCCTCACCGGCGACGTTCACGCGATTGCGGCCGACATCACGAGCGTCGAGTCAGTGGCGGCACTTCGGGATGCCGTGCTCGACGCGGTCGGCGAGATCGACATCCTCGTGCAGTCGGCAGGCATCACCGGCGCACAGGGGCTGTTCCACGAGATCGACGACGCGGGATGGGTGGAGACGATCACGGTCGACCTGCTGGGGCCGGTGAGGCTCGTCAGCGCGTTTCTCCCCTCGCTGCGCAGAGGCGGGTGGGGGCGTCTCGTGTTCCTCGCCTCGGAGGACGGTGTGCAGCCCTACGACGACGAGATCCCGTACTGCTCGGCGAAGGCGGGCATCCTCGCCTTGATGAAGGGGCTGTCGCGCACGTATGCGAGCGAGGGGCTGCTTGTGAACGCGGTCTCCCCCGCGTTCATTCATACCCCGATGACCGACGCGATGATGGAGAAACGCGCCACCCAACGCGGTACAGACGTCGACGAGGCGATCGAGAGCTTTCTCGACGAGGAGCGCCCATACATGGCCCTCAAGCGCCGCGGCGAGCCGGAGGAGGTTGCGAGTGTCATCGCCTTCCTCTGCTCCGACCGCGCGAGCTTCGTCAATGGCGCCAACTACCGTGTGGACTCCGGCGCCGTCGCCAGCATCTAGTGCAGCGAGCGCCCGCCGCTCACCACGATCGTCTCGCCGCTTGTGTAGCTCGACTCCTCCGACGCGAGGTACACATACGTCGAGGCAAGCTCAGCTGGTTGTCCAGGACGGCCGAAGGGCGCATCCTCACCGAACTTCTCGAGCTTCTCCTGCGGAACGGCGCTTGGCTGCAGGGGCGTCCAGAAGGGGCCCGGAGCCACGCCGTTGACGCGAACGCCCACCTCGGCCAGCTGCTGGGCCATCGCCCTCGTCCAGTTGACGATGCCGGCCTTGGAAACCGCGTACTCGACGAGCTGGGGCGAGCCGTTGAATCCCTGAACCGACGATGTGGTGATGATGGACGATCCCGGCTTCAGATGCGGCTTCGCCTCCTTCGTCATCCAGAACAGCGAGTGGATGTTGGTGCGCAGCGTGTGGTCGAGCAGCTCCGTCGAGAAGTCGTCGATGCTGCTGACCGTCTCCATGTCTCCAGCGACGAAGACGAGGGTGTCGATTCCGCCCAGCTGGGCCACCGCGTCACGCACCACGGATGTGGCCACTGACTCCTCGGAAATGTCACCGGGAAGGAGAACGGCCTTCACACCCGCCTCCCGCACGAGCTGTGCGGTGCTCTCCGCATCGTCCTGCTCCACCGGGAGGTAGCTCAGGGCAACATCGGCGCCCTCGCGAGCGAAGGCGATGGCCACCGCCCTGCCTATTCCGGAATCGCCTCCCGTGATGAGCGCACGACGGCCGGCAAGACGCCCATGACCGACGTAGGAGTGCTCGCCGTGATCAGGCACGGGATCCATGCGGAACGTGTGCCCAGGGTCTGGCTGCTGCTGTGCGGGGAACGGCGGGCCGGGGTGCTTGGAGCGGGGGTCAGTTGGGGTATAGGTATCGCTGGTCATACTTCCTGTGTAGCAAGCGGAAACCTGCTGACGGCGGACACGGAGGGATCTCCCACCAATATCGTGGCGCGGTCTAGGACTTGATGAGAGCTGGGCGTCGCGACACCCACAGAACGCCCGCTGCGGTAGCGCTGATGACCAGGGCGATGAGCACCACGTAGAAGGCGACGGACAGGTACCCGTTTGCCGAGGTCATCGGATTGAGGAACGGGTACGGATACCAGAACGGGTTGCCGTAGACCGTGTCGGCCACGAGCGGGCCGCGAATGAGCGTGTAGAGCACCCAGACGATCGGGAACACGAGGATCTTCCAGAGGTCGCGCGTGGCGATCGGTGAGCGACCGGGCGCCAGCAGCCAGTCGAGCAGCAGCCAGAGGCAGGCGATGACGTGGAGCACCTCATTCGACCACGCCAGCGTTGAACCCTGCGGAAGCTCGACACCACGCAGCAGAAGGTTGTAGACGATGCCGGTAACGATCATGTACGACGCGGTCGCCGCGCGGAGGGTGTTGTACCACTTCGGGTCATCGCCAGAGCGGGTGAGGAGGATGAAAGCGCCGATAAGAAGGACGACCGCAGAGATGACGTTCGACTCGATGGTGAAGAAGCTGAAGAAGTGCACGAGGTGGGTGCTGACATCCACCCCGCCCTTGTCTGCCCAGTAGCCGAGACTGGTCTGCAGCTGGCCGACGATGGCAGCGATGATGGCGACAGCGACGGCGACGCGGATGATCGCGAACAGGATCCTCATGCCGACACCATACTGGCCAGCTAGGCGTTCAACCGGGAAATTCTTCGTCGGGCCCGGATCTCGCTCGTGGATGGCCTGCCGAGCAGGCGCGCGAGCACGACGAGGGAGAGACGAGTGGCGGTGATGGCTGGCCACCACGCGCGACGCAGCCCCAGCATCCTGCGGTACTCCGGGGCAATCGTCGCCACCGCGCCGGCGAACAGGATGCCGTAGGCGGGCATGAGTGAGCGCTTGAGCGGCGGGCGCCGGATGAACCGAACGGCCTGCGCAACCCGTTCGTCGCTGACCAGCTGCGGGGTGAACGCCGCCAGTTGGTCGCGCAGCTCTACCTCGCTGCGCGGCGGCCCTGCCACGTGCATGAGCTCTCCGGCGGTCGCCCACTCGGAGACGTACTGATCCGCGCCGCCGGGAATCGGTCCGCCCCAGGTCTGGTGGCAGGTGAGGAACGACTCCTCGAAGACGATGTGCACCCAGCGCAGCAGCTCCGGGTCGGAGGCGGAGTACCGCACGCCGTCCCCGTAGGTGCCGGCGACCCTGGTGTGCAGTCGCGACACGTAGTCCGACGCGGCCCGCGCGCCATCCTCGTCGGCGAAGGTCGTCGTGAGAACCCACCGCACGGTGCCGGCGAGACGGCCGAGGGGGTCTTCGCGGTACCGTGACCAGTCGTGCACCCCCGCCATCGCGCCGGGGTGGAGCGCCTGCATGAGAAGCGCCCGAATGCCAGCGACCGTCACGGGAAGCGCACCGTGCACCTCCCACACGGCCGATCCCGGTCCGAAGAATCCGGGATCATCGCCTCGCTCCATGGCGACGACCCAGTCGGGTGAGCCGTCAGGCGAACCGGAAAACGCCTGCAGGATGTAGTCGCGCCATCCTGCGCCGAGTCGGGTTGTCACATGGCCATCATGCACCGGCGCGAACGGCTAGAAGTCGAACCCGCCGAAGTCACCACCGAAATCGCCGCCGCCACCGAAGTCGCCGCCGCCGCTGTAGTCACCGCCGCTGTAGTCACCGCCGGCATCGGCGGAGGCGTCGCCATCTGCGCTGCTCGCGTCAGCGCCGTTCGCGTCAGCGCCGTTCGCGTCTGCGCCGTTCGCATCAGAGTCTGCGGTTCCATCCGCGGATGCGTCGGTGCCAGGATCGGGAAGGAAGGCACCCACCAGGGCGGAGCCGATGACGTAGCCGGCGACCGTGCCGAGCAGCGAGCTCGCCACCATGCTGCCGAAGCCCATCCCGTTGCCGGCGAGGGAGCGCTCCATGGTTCCTGGATTCCTCAGCTCCTGCCGGGTGGCCGAGCTCGCAAGGGAGCGGGCGGAAGTGTCGCGCGGAGCCTCGCCGTTGGGAGCTCCGCTACTCAGCTCCTGGAAGAGCAGCTCTCGCTGCTCCTCGGTCAGCTTCGCGAAGGCCTCGGTGTGCACCTGCTCGATCGTCTCCGGCGGTGCGGTACGCAGCAGGTACCGGTAGCGCTCGACGGCGATCTCGTCGTCGGTGCGGCGGGGAGCACGCTGCGCGGGCTGCGGTGCGGAGGACTGTTCCTCCGTGCCGAACAGGCGGTCAAAGAAGCCCATGGTCGTCCTTCCGATTGGATGATCCCGACGATACGAACCGCACCTGTGCTTGCCCTGTGCCATGGCCGACAACGGCGTCCGCGCAAGTCATTCTCAAGAATGACCTTTGTCCACAACTCCTCGCGACGGCGCCACGGGAGCCTAAGCTGACCGGCATGACCGACCGCTGGACCCAATCGGCTGTGGCCCGCCTCCTGAACTTCTCCGTCTGCCCTCGCTGCGGCGAGTCGAGGATTCAGGAGGGGGTCTGCCAAGTCTGCAAGGCCGACCTGCGGGGCGACACCGCCATCGAGCTCGCGGAGGCCTCCCGCTCTGCTGTCGCCCTGCTCGAGCAGCGTCAGTCCATCATTGATCGGCTGCCGACCGCCGACCCGATCCAGCGGGCCGCGGCCCAGCCTGACCCGTACGCCGGGTACAGTGCGGCCCCCATCCCCGTCCGCCCCGACGGCACGTCGACACCAACGGTCCCCCTAGCCCCTCCCTCGCTGGCCGCGCCGGCACAGTACAGCTCGTCGTCGCAGCTCAGCCTCCAGTCGGTTCTCGCCGTCGCCGGAGCGGGGCTCTTCGCCGTTGCGGCGATCTTCTTCACCTTCCTCAGCCCCGAGCTCGAGGGCCAGCAGGACCTCCGCTCGATCATCGTCGCCGCGACCACCGTGGTATTCCTCGTCGGCGCCTGGCTGCTGACCCGTGCCGGCCTTGCCTTCTCCGGTGAGACGGTCGGCGCGCTCGGCATGGTGTTCGTGGCGATCGATGTGTGGTCCGTGACCAGGTACGCGCACGATCCCGTCGACGCGTGGACGGCCGGCGCGATTGCGACGCTCGTGGCTGGCGCCGTGCTCATCGCCATCGCGCTTCTCGCGCGCATCCGCACCTGGCTGTGGACGGGCGTGGTCGCCCTCGCCCTCGTCCCCGCCTTCTTCGGGTACGGTGCGGCGCACGACTGGTACTCGATCCTCGGCCACGTCGGCACCGGGTTCGCCGCGATCGCTATTGTCACTCTGCTGCCCCTGCTCGCAGGGCGCTTCTCCAGGTCGCTCGGCGCCGAACGAGTGACCCTCGTCATCCTTCGGCTTCTCGTCGTGTCCGTGGTCGTCGTGCAGCTTGTCGCGGTCGCTCCCCCGGCCCCACTCGACCAGTTCCTCTCCGCTGCGGCCGTAGTGCTCGCGCTTGCCGTCATCGCTGCCCTCAGCACCCGCGACTCCCTCCCCGCGATCTGGAGCTTCGGAGCGGGTTCCCTAGCGGCGATCGCCGCGGCTATCGTGCCCGTCACCTGGTCGGGCCAGCTGGACGACAGCTGGTTCGTCGCCCTCATCCCCGTCGCCGCGCTTGCCGCACTCACGGTGCTCGTGCTGGTCGTGCAGGTCGCACCACGCGCTGGCAGATTCCAGACGCTCGTCGCCGTCGTCGGCGCGTGGATCGTGACCGTCGCCTTCGCGGTTCCCGCGGGTCTCCTCGCCCTCATTCTCAACGTAACCACCAACGACATGCTCGGGATCGACGAGTCGAGCATTGCGACTCTCCTCGGCGTGACAGTTCCATTCGCCGCTGGAGCTCTCGTCGCCGTGCTGGCGCCCCGACTGGCGCGTACGGAGCGCACCGCCGCGGCCGTTCGCACGATCGCGGCATCCAGCGCTGTGTGGTTCGGCATGTATGCCGTGCTGACCCTGTCGAGCCTCAGCGTGCTGACGGTCGAGGCGCGACTCTCCATCGGAATCCTGGCCGCAGTCATCGTCGCCATCGTCGTCTGGAAGGTCGGGTTCGTCTCGCGCTCGCCGCTGAGCATCCGGGTGCCGCTGGTGCTCGGTGCCCACGTGCTGCTGCTGCATGCCTTCGTGCAGGCCTGGCCAGAGCGCGTCCCTGGAACGATTGCGCAGGTCGCGATCATCGCTGCCATCGTGCTCGTCTCGTTCACCGTCGCGCGCGTCGTGCGGCCGGTTCACATCGGCGTGGCACTTGCCCTCGCGCTTCTCGTGTTCTCGGGGGCGCTCCTCGAGTACAGCACGCTGACCGTGGATGTCGTGGTCTCCCTCACGGCGACGCTCGGCCTTGTCGCAGCGATCGCTGCCACCCTCGTCTCACGACTGCGCAACGAGTACTGGTACGCCGCCCTGGTGGTCTCAGCGATTCCCTTCACCCTCGCACTCGGCTGGCGGGTCGTCGACGACACCGCTTGGACCGCACTGCCTGCTGGCACAGCCGCTCTGCTGGGGATCGCTCTCCTTGTCTTTCAGCGACCCGGCGACCTGGCGGTGCTCCGGGCTCTCGGAGCGGCGATCATCGTTCCAGCACTCGCCGTCGTCACTATCGGCATCGTCCCCGCGCTAACCGCGGGAAGCGGATCCCCGATCGTCCTGCCCATCGTCGCCGGCATCGTCGCGCTCGTGCTGCCGTTCACCGTGGCAGTCGGGCGCGTACTGGAGAGTCTCGGCATCAGTGTCGATGACGCACGGGCGGCACGTCTCGCGCTCGAGGCCTCGTCGCTGGTCACCGCCGGTGTCGCCGTCGTGATCGCGCTGTTCCGCGCGGCGGCCGGATTCGACACGACCTTCCTCGTGCTGGCGATTGTCGGCCTCGGCGGCGCAGCGACCGCGCTGTTCAGCGGACGTCGCTACGGCTGGGTCATCACCTACTCGACCTGGACGGGCGCCCTCTGGTGCCTCTTCGCCCTCTGGGGTGTCGACGTCCTTGAGCCGTACGTGCTGCCTCCGGCAATTGCCGCGGCCCTCATCGGCGGCGTCGCAGTGTTCCGACGCCGACACGGGGAGTGGATGGTCATTGTCGGCCTTGTCGTCGGCGCCGTGCCGACCCTCGGACTTCTTGCGGCGCAGCGCGGTGATGACCTCGCAGTGGCGTGGCGGCTCTGGGGGCTGCTCGGGGCATCCGTCGTACTTCTGCTCCTTGGATTCGCGTTCTCGCGACTGGACCGCCTCTCGTCCCTCCGCGTGCCCGCGCTGGCCACGGGTATCCTCGCGGCCGCCGGCGGCGCCGTGCACGCCGCGAACCTCGGCAGGGCGCGGAGCTTCCCCGGGGTTGAGGTCGTCACCGCGGACATCCTTCCGATGCTCGGTCTCGCCGCTCTCGCCGCGGGTCTGGCGGCCGTGGGCGCCCGCCTCATCGCTCCGACGTCATCTCGGTGGCTGTACGCCCCCGCAATGGTCTATCTGCTGTTCGGCACCGCCCCGGGCATCCGTCACGACCCGGTCTCGGTGTGGACGCTCTACGGCCTCATGGTGCTGTTTCTCGTCGGCATGCTCGTCGTGGTCGCGCGCACGCGCACCCACCACACCACTCTGGCTCCCGTCTGGTTCTGGTTCGCCCTGGCCTGGGTCGCGGGGGTCGTCAGCTGGAGCCAGCGCGAGATCCTGCGCGTCGAGGGCTACTCGATCACGATGGCCGCGGCACTCATCGCCGCCGGTTTGATCGCCTGGCGCTCGCGTGACCTTCCGGCGTCGCCCAACTCCTGGCCGGTCGGCTTCAGCGGCTCCTGGCCGCTCCTCGGCCCCGGGCTCTTCGTTCTCTTCGTGCCATCGATTCTCGCGACCTTCACGACGCCAGAGACGTGGCGCGCGGTATTCGTCATCGTGCTCGCGCTCATCGCCATCCTCCTGGGCTCACGGCTCAAACTCGCTGCGCTGTTCGTCGGCGGCATCGCGGTGCTCCCCCTCGAGAACGTCTTCGTCTTCGCGGTGCAGTCAAGTCGAAACGTCTACTCCACGCCGTGGTGGATCACCCTCGCCTCCGCCGGAGCGGTGCTCCTCGTCATCGCCGTCACAGCCGAGCGCAGGACGAGCGGCGGTGGCATCGCCGCAAGGATTCGCGACCTCGACTGAGTCTCGGAGTTACTCCTCCCAGACGAACCCGTCGGGATCTACCCCGGCACCTCCGCCGATGGCGAGTCGATGTGAGCCAGAGCCCTCGGCACCCACCCCAGCGGTCTTGGCGAGGGCAGCGCGCTTGTAGAGGCCGAGCCCGATCGGACTGCCGGGAATCACGAACTCGACGTAACTGCCGAAGCTCTTGCCCACCTCCAGGCCGCGATCCGTGTAGAAGCGCTTGCTCGCCTTCACGTCGTCGGCACCGAGCAGCAGCACGACGTTCTCGATCTCGCGCGTTGCGGGACCAGCGTCCTTCTTCGCTGAGGTCGCTATCGTCCAGATCGCTCCGTCCGGAGCCTGGAGTGTGCCGCCGAAGCCCCACATGGATTTGGCCGCTGGCTTGATTGCCGTTGCGCCCGCCTCCGCCGCGGCGTCGATGAGCGCGGTGACCGTGGAGGGCTGCGCGACGACGAGTGACAGGGTGTATCCGCGGAAACCGCTCGTCGGCGGCTCCGACTGGCGAAACCGAACGCGGTCTCCTAGGTCGAAGGCGGCACGGTAGAAGTCCGCGGCCGCGGCAGGATCGGCTACCTCGAGCGTGATGTGGTCAATGGATGTCATACCGATCACGCTAATGACGGCTCTCGTGAAGCGCTTCTCCGATCGTGCTCTCCTGATCAGGAGGCGGTTGCCTCGACTTCGGCTTCGACTTCCGCCGACGCGGAGCTGCCCGCGTAGGTCGCCGAGATCTTCCGGTACGACCTCGTGAGGAAGGCGAGCGCGGCGATGATCATCATGATGATGCCGGCCGCGAGGAAGACCAGCGCGATGCCGCGGGCCTCTCCGTCGCCGAGGAGCCATTGCCAGGTGCGCGCGCCCGCATCCGTTCGCATGTACGGAATGATGAGGAACTGCGCAATCGGCGCGATCAGGAAGGCCGTGATCGGGGCGGCCGCCGCCTCGAAGGCAGCCGCGAAACCGAAGACGCGCCCCTGGGTGCGGAACGGCACGACCTTCTGGATGACGGTCTGCTCCGAGGCCTCGACGGCGGGAATGAGCACCATGTACAGCCAGATTCCCACGGCGTAGAGCAGCCATGACTCGCGGATGGTGAACAGGGCGCCCAGCAGCCCCATGACGATCACGAGCAGCAGCATCGTCTTGATCGGGTTCTTGCCGAGTCCGAACTTGGCGATGAGCAACCCGCCGACGATGAACCCGGTGCCGGCAACACCGAAGACGACACCCCATGCCTCCACCGAGAAGAGCTCGAGCCCGTACGGGTCCATGAGGGCCATGTAGACGCCGCCGATGAGGTTGTTGAACGTCGAGAAGATGATGAGTGCGAACAGGCCAGGCACGAGGCGGATGGCGGAGAGCGCGCCCCGCACATCGATGACCGGAGCGTGCTCGTCGACCTGGGGTGCGTCCTCCGGAATTCGCAGGGTGAGCAGGTGCACGAGCACGAGGGCGGTGACGACGATGGCGATGAGCAGCGTCCAACCCATGCCGAGCAGGCCGATCGAGAGACCGGAGAACACGCTCGTGACGATGAACGCCAGGCCAGTGACGGTGCCCACGAGTCCGTTGGCGTTGGCGTGCCGGTCTTCGGGAATGAGCAGGGTCA
>Ga0307514_10005862_pt1 | contig 10842 bp, 15 predicted proteins | sample 16_EM_MG_FD_203088 | JGI IMG/M metagenome (GOLD analysis project Ga0307514, IMG submission 203088) | Populus trichocarpa ectomycorrhiza microbial communities from riparian zone in the Pacific Northwest, United States - 16_EM | ecosystem: Host-associated > Plants > Roots > Unclassified | place... | reverse complement strand
TTTTTAACACCACCCCCCCCCCCCCCCCCCCCCCCCAACCTGCCTGCCGCTTCGTCGGATGAGGTTATTCTCCAGCCGCCACGCCTACGTCCAGGTGGAGTACCCAGTCCCATCTCCCCCGTTCTTCCACCCTAGTCCCTACACCTCCCATAGGAATAATAGCCCTCAATAGAAAATAGATTGCTGGCGAACGAAGAAAGAAAAGTAATAATAATCAAACGGAGATCCGATTGCACCAAGCGCTCACTGCCAAGAGGAGAGAAGCAGAGGAGGACAAGGAGAAAGTGAGCTAGCGGTTGAATCCGGGAAATCGCCATTCATCCATCGTATCTCTCTGTCCGCGAGATTCTGCAGCCCTTTGTGACAGTTGAAGCCGTGCAGCAGCAAGCAACAATCAGCTAACGTTGGTCGATCTCTACCTAACCGAACAACATTCCTTTTTCCTGTCTGTGTGTCTCCGGTTTGCTGGGTTTTCTGATCGTACGGATCTTGTGTGTTGGATTGTTAAAACTAGCCCCCACCATCAAAACAACAACCACGTCTACCTCGTGTCGGTGATCGAGTCTTGGGTATCCACGACATCCGCGCCGCTCACGGACTCATACAACTCGCCCCACTACTACCTATCTTGAGGTAGCCTATGCTGTGTGATAAAAACGCCTCTCGCTCACTCATTTCCCGCGGCTATGATGCTTGAATCGATGAACGTTGCGCGGAAGTTAGGCGTGTGTGCAATACGAAATCATGATCTGGTGTGTTCATGCACCCCACCTGGCTGAATGCAACTACCAACCACATACATATGTATCCTCCAGTGCTTAAGCTAAATCCTTGAAGATCAATCAACTCCTATAGCCGTTAAAATAGGTACTTTAGCATCCATCAGAGCCATGACCAACCACGTGCACGGAAGTTGTCGAGTACTGACTTTAAGCTGAATACTCGATCCAGGGGAAGGTACAGCAATGTAAGCGCCATCGCTCATGTATCATTATGGTATTTTTGCAGCGGATAGGTATGTCGAAAGTGTGGTACATATTGCTATACTTCAATTTGTCCTGTGTGTATCATGTACCTGGGTGGAACGGATGAGAGCGAGCGCTACCAATTCAGCGCGGTTCCCCAGACTTCACTGACCCGAGAAATGCATTCACGCGGTCCGAGGAAGGGAGCGGGGGGTGGCGGTGGCGGGGTCGGTGATGTTGTATGTATTGCTTGTAATATGCAAAGCAAAATGGGTGCGCATATGTACTCGTTGTGTTTGCTTCACCGGGTCATGACTTCGCTCATAGCCATATCCGCGCGCCTCATCACATTTGTACGAAACGAGGCTCAAGCCAGGTTTTATTCGACAATAGTCACTCTAGCTAGGTACCGATATCGTCTGCGTGTCTCTGGCGGTCGCATCTATCATCGTCCCACTCACGGGCACTGGAACGTAGAAGGAATTGTATCCAAACAGGTCCGAATGTTGCCGATTCCGAAGGGAGAGCAATCCGTTCTTGGCGCTGTTTCCCTTAATACCGGTCATGAGTACCGTACGGAGGGATATGAAGTACCGGGATCATGGTTCAACCGTTCGTGTCGAGTAGACCTTTGTCACCACTTTATCCAGCGGCTGGAAAAACACAGTCTAAACTAAGATGGGCAAGGTAACGAGTCTGAGAGTGCGTGACCTCACTCTGTTGGCCGCACTGTCGCACACAACATTTGTAGAACATGCGCCGACTCCGCGCCGCTAAGCCCAGCCGGAATCAAAAACCAATTACCACTTGACCTAAAACGTCCAACCTATTTTCCACTATGAAGAACTTTGGAAGTCGAGTCGTATTCTTGATAATTTCATCGCTGATGTCCAAAAACACATCGCGGGCAGGCGATAAAATCCCCTCAGGCGCGCTTTGTTCGATGTATGCACCAGTGGCTGTGCGTTGATTTTGTCTCATATTGATAATACCTGCCTGAAGAATAACAAGGTGACAGATGCTTTTCTGCAGGCGACGCGGGGAAGTGGGAATAGGGATGAGAGTGTGTTTCCTTTGCTTTTCTTGGGTTCACTGTGCCACAGGAATACGGCGCGCCAAAAGCGGAAGTCGTAAGCCATTTGATTGCCGGTTTCGGAGTTGTAGCGCCGTGAGAAGACGCACTCGAGAAGCTGTGGACTTAGTGGACTTTGCTCACATATTGCCCTACAAGGTTAGGTCTAATAGGTCCAGGTCCAGGTCCAGGTCCGATGTAAGTTATCCCAATTCGTTGTATGGTGAATTCTTGAAATTAGTTGTTTATCTCGCTAACCTTGGTTGAAATTGCCACTTGCGCTTGACAGGTTCAGATTCTGGGGATCATGGCCGTTTTATTTTCTTGCTTTCTTCTCAACAGGTCAAGTTGGGCCACGTCGGTAAACCTCGAGTACCTACGCGGCAGGTGCTGCGATATAGGCCTGAAGAATTTCTGTGAGTTGTGTTGATCGAATCAGGGAATCGGCATCATGCGGAGGGTCATGCAGATCCTGAAATCGTCAAAGAATGTTCGAACGCGGCAGGATACAGATGAGAACACCACAACCCTTTAGCACACCATCATCATCCACCAGACTATCACCACTGCCTTCGCCACCGTTACAATCTTTAACAATAAAAGAAACTCCCCGTTTTTCGCGTAAATATATGTATTCAAAGAGACGAGCTACACGCGGATTATCTCGCGATTGACATTCGAGGCGAGTGACTATTATCCGTATGTTTATTGAGTATGTAAGGCCGTGGCGCAATTAGAACCGGTAGGGCACAAGGTGGGGAGATCGTTGTTTATTGCGCCAGCGGTAACTGCCCCACCACTACCAGACGCCCCAATACTCCGGAATCAGACTTGATTGTGGTTGCAGGCGGTAACAATAGAGAAATAGATTAAAAGGCATCCTCCAACCATGATTGCTGATTGGAGGATGCTAGGGAGGCTGTGCATCGAAACAGACGCGCAGGTTTGTGGGCTCGTGAAACGTGTTTTTTGAGTGCGGAAGAGTGAACCTTCTTTGCATATGTACTCAGTACTGGGTAGCATGCAGGCGCCACCGATCAAGTATATTTTGATGTTAATACGGTAAGAGCCGTACTTTCGAGGGTGCACTCTGCGCTCTAGGTATCCAAGCCGCATGCAATTGAGAAGGTAGTGCAAAAAAGAAGTTGCTCTTTGCCGGGTGTGTCGATAAGCGCCATTTCAGCTTTCGAGTTCAGCGTGGCGAAGCAAACGTTCGTAGAGTATGAAACTGGATGATGACGACTATAGCGTTGAGCCGTGTCGATTTAGGTACGGCTAGTGTTGATGCGGTCGGTGACAAGTGTTTGGTTGTCGGGTCATGCCCAGCAAAGTGTTTCTTCTTCGTTTGATGGTGGGATGGGCGCCCGGGCCTGGTCCATCACCACGAAGAAATTCTGCTGGGGAGGGGGGTCTGTCAGAGTTCGCCACGAGATTATGCCCTCCAGGAATAAGAAAAAGCAAACAAAACATCGTACGTTTGAGTCGCCAGCTATACGAAAATCGCCAGGAACCGACAGATAATTGGGCATGCGGTAATCGCGTATACACCGTAATGGGTGATTCTCCGATGAAAAGAAGGCTCCAAAGGTGGGTTGATAGGATGAGAGAGTGTGTGATGCTTGCGGGTTGGGAAGTCCGCGGGTAATTCCGAACAAAGAGGGCTGCTGTGCCTCACAGTTAGACGACCAGTAGCTGGGAGAACGGGTGGGTCAGCGTGTGACGTAGATAGAGTGCACCGTCTGGGTATAAGCTGGCATGGCAGTTATAGGACGCCTTTCAGAATGTGACCGCTGCCGGTGTTCCACCGCTGTTCCTGGACACCTTCCTGCGCTTCCAAATTGCTGCTCGTAAAATCATGTATCACTTAATAAGGTACTTAACATGTACTATGTATTATCGGGGGAGTTTGTTTGCAGTATTCATGATCAACCAGGAAATCACCACGTCTGCCGTGCAATTAGATGATAGTGTTTCTGTCGCTGCCCCATACCTCTCTCAGCAGCTTTCATCAGAGAGAGGGAGAGAGACTTTGCTTTGTCTTGTGGCTACTAACACGGAACACAGCGTTGCTTATCCGCTGCGCGTCTAGCCGAACCCCGGCTCGATGTGTTCAACCAACTCACCTCTGCGGACGGGTTTCATTCGCTGAGGAGTTTTCCTCAGACACCAAACCAAAACCCATTCACAATCCAGTATCATCAGCGTCATCATTATCCTCACCCAGCCCAAATTCCTGCTTCTGTCTCATTCGCCTCTCATCTGCGAATCCTAATAATAATTCCCCCGAATGTGTTTTCTTGTCTCTCCTATTTGAGTTTTTTTACAACTTAGCTTTCAGCTCGCCTGGTCGCACGAAGCTACGTTGTCATCACCCATGCTGCGGCAAGTGGTAGCCCGCCCGTACCGCCAACTGCACTAGAACTCCGGACTAAGTATCACCCACCACCTCTCCACTTTTTCTTCAGGAAGCCATCCTTTGCCCACCGCGCGTCCCGATCATAGACTTCACTATTTGTCTCCTGTCGCCCGAATTAGTAGCTCTTTTGGTTGGGTTGGCGAGCAGTCGTGTCCCACCAAAAAACCATCGGCAGTCCTTGTGACCTTCGGTCAACCAACGTTCATACCGGGTCCCAACTCCTCATCCGCAGTTGCAGCGAGTCCCAGTTTTGGGGTTTTCAAGTTGTTTAGTCTTGTCTTGTTGGGGGTTGGTGCGCACCAGCACTGGTATCGTCGCATCCGCTTACTTTCACTCATCACATATTCCTTCACTTGATTTCACCCATTCACCTTGCGTCTTCAGTACAGCACAGCACAGCTTGCGCCCACACCACACAGAAGCGCTTGGTCTCTTCCGCCTTCCCGCCCTCCTTCCTACTTTCACTTTTGCTGCCAAACTACCATCATCATCATCACCATCACTTCCACCACTATCACCACGTTGCCAAAAGGTGCCTTTACCCCCCTTCCCTCCCTCCCTCCCTCCCTCCCTCTCTCCTCCCACCTTGCTCGCCGAACTCTTCAACGCTTTGTTTCTGCGCGAAATTCTATTCTTTAACCGCACACCCTCCCACCTAGCATCCGACAGTGCCGACAATCAGTTAGTTAGTCCACGTACATAACGCGCGCTGGCCCCAGGCAACCCCCAATAAAGCGGTGAACCTTCGACTCCGCGCTCCACCCTGGGAACATCGTCGTCATCGCGTCTACTACTACCCGACTCATCGAATCCGGCCGTCTCGACCACGGTTCTTGAACTTGACCGTACTCACCATCGCGACCGAAGACCCACAACAACTCCAACGCGGCAATTAGTGAGAGCGAGGTTACACTCGCATCATCCACCATCATCACCACAATGTCGAGCGAAATGGAAATAGGTGATCTGAAGCCCGCCTCGCCAACCCCCAGCGAAGCACGACCCCAACAATTCACCGCTGTAAACAACAATAGCAATAACAACACCAATGACTCACAAAGACCGTCTACTGATGGTCCAGCTACAAATGGCAATACAAATGGCAATGCACAAGCACTGCCTTCAACACCTTCACAACCACCAGTAGCTCCAGCCCGCAGTTCTACATCTGTCTTTGGTGGTCCATCCTCTGGGCCATCTGCAACACCAACTCAATCTCGTCCAATTATCTATTCCACCGGGAATGGCAACAGTAACAGTAATAACCAGGCCCTCAACACAACCTCGGCGTCGTCGGTGCGTACCAACAATGGACATCTTCCTCACGACCGCTCTCCTTCGAATTCTCCACATGTCCCACCAGCTTCTACACCTGCTAACGATGCATGGCATTCGACGGAAGATGCACCGGACTCGGCAAATGGCCAACTCAAGAGAAAACGATCAATTACCCCGACCACACAGACTCAGCACCATCATCTCGCAGCTCATGAAGCGGCAATGGGGGCAGCAAGTATGCCGTCACAGCACCAAACTCCACAACAACGATCTGGTGACGATGCAATGTCGGGGGCGGACGAAGATGGAAGGTCCGTGCGGGATGTTACACTAGAGGATGGCTCTCCACACCCACAGGGGATTCATATCGATCCACACACTGGCATCAGAGTTGATCCAAAGCGAAGAAAGAGGGTTTTCAGCAATCGGACTAAGACCGGTTGCATAACATGTCGCCGGCGAAAGAAAAAGTGTGATGAAGGAAAACCGGAATGTTAGTCTTTCCCCCTCGTGCGTTGTTTTTGCTTGTGGCCATTTAATTTTTGACTGCTGGGCTCGAATTTGCGAATCAATTGTGTCCATTTCCGCCATGTCTTGTACGCGTGCCGTTATTTTGCGCCTCCTTGCTGCTGTTGAGGATGGCTGGCGGCTATTTGGACGATCCTCACCTCCCTTCCCTGTCCCCACCTCCCAATCCCCTCTTAACTTGTTTGTCTTTCTGCTGTCCTATCTGTTGCACAACACATCGCTTCTTTGACTTGATCGATCTGTCCTACCGACATTTGCTTACAGCCTTATAGGTACCAATTGCAAACGAGGAGGGTTCGTGTGCGAGGGATATTCCGGGAAAGTGAGCTGGCAAAAGCCTCCGGGGAAGCAGCTGCCACCGACCGTTGTTACTGGCCCACCATACATAGTCTCTAAAGAGGACATTCCTGGCGCTGGATCACCTACTCCTGGCCATCCTCACTCGTTACCTGCTTCTACTCCAACATCCTCGCATCGTATAGGTATGGATGACCGCCCATATCACCCACGGCCAACAGCGGCAGCAGAAATCTCAGTTCCTCCACCATCGCAAGACAGCACGTCGCCACAGGGTACGCAGAGCTTCTTGCCTCTACGTGGTGAAACATCACAACCCACTTCAGCAGCGGCGACAACAGCAGCGGCGCCACATGATAACGTTCCTGCCTCTGCGGGTGGCGCTGCGGGAGCCGACCGTCGCGTGTCATTCTCTCATCAGGCGCTTGCCGCCGCTACTGGCTCGATGGTCCGACCAAGGTCCGAGAAGGAGAAAATGATCAACTCGGAGCTCTATCACGCCAATTCCTCGGAACTCATCGCCGAACGAGAAGCTTGCAAAGCGGCATGCTGGCGATACAATAATGTCGCGTCGAACCCCAACCTTGGAATATCAGAAGCGGAGAAAGGTCGATTACTTCTTGACATCATACGTCCTGGGAATAAGTGGGAGGTGGTAAATACAGGTGCTGCGCCAGGTACACCCGGTGGGCTCACATACGTTAGTGAGAACGGGTTCACAAGTGACATTATTGATGTCACGGTGGATGCTCCATTCACCTGCAGCTACGGCTACAACATCCGGCTTGGAAAGAACGTTTACATTGAATTTGGATGCACCATTTTGGATAGCTGTGCCGTCACCATTAAGGCGCGTACGATTTTGTCTCCCGGTGTTAGCATATACTCAGCGACACACCCCATTGACCCCCGAAAACGAAATGGATCTCGAGGGCCCGAGATGGCCAAGCCAGTCTTGATTGAGGAAGACTGCTGGTTGGGAGGAAATGTAATTGTTTTGTAAGTTGCGCTCTTTTCACAAGCTTGTTTTGTATGATGAGTCGCTAACCGGGTGTTCGTTTTCGATTAGGGGTGGCATAACGATCGGCAAAGGATCCGTAGTAGGCGCTGGAAGCGTAGTTACCAGGGTATGTCCAGCTACCCCTTGCCAACGGAGACAAGTGAATGTTTCAGCTGATGATGCCCCAAGGATGTTCCGCCTTTCACAGTCGTCGCCGGTAACCCTGCTCGCGTCATCAGGGGAATATATCAGAACGGGGTTGACATGTGACGGTTAGGGCACCGGACCTGGTGAGAGGTTGCCGTGTGCTCAGGGTACTTATTAACACTGCTCTTGGTCGCCAATTATGTATAGTCTTGATGTGTGATGACGACTGTATGAGGGTACGTACCTGGAGCTGGGAAACAGCTGTAGAGAAACGAGAGAGGCGTGGTGAAGAGGCGGGTGTATGTGGAGTCTTTCTTCTTTGCAGCTGCGGCTACTGTCTGCTGGGGTGGTAGGGGTAGGGTAGTTGCTTGTATATGGTTCTATTTTGACTGGTGCTTGTGTGTTTACTGCTTCTTGGTTTTTTGATTTCGGATGGGAAAAGGAGACTTGTGGTGGGAGAGGAGGATGGCGGCTGTGTTACAAAGTACTGGAGTTTATTCTATCTTATTTTTTATTATTTCCTCATTGGTTTATCTATATCTATTTCCAATTATCTTCTTTCCTAGTCCTTTTCAGATTTTTATCGTATATTTTTTTTACGCTTCCGCTTCTCTCCATGTTTTGGGATGTGCGGGGCGGTAAGAGTGGACGGGAGTAATTTGCTACCTTTTTTCTTCCCCTTTCTTGTCTGGGCATATGTTTCAAGTTTTGTTTTACTTGCGACACTTACGTGCATCATTTTTTTGCGGTTTCTTTTATTACATTGGTCATTTTTTTGGATTTTTGGATGTTCTTTGATGAATGATGATTCAGTGGTGGTCTGGTGGGGATAGTACTTCTTTTATACGGGGTTTTTTTCAATTAACCATTTTGTTTAGTTCTCGGAATACGCTCAGCTTTGGTTTTTTTCGTTTTGAGAATATATTCAGGATGTGGCAGGGGAGGGGAAGAGGAGAGGGGAAAAATGTATACAAGATTATTTTTCTGCTGCTGCTTGCTGGCGACAGACGGACAGAATAGATGAAGTGGGTGCCGGGACGGTGGATCATGGACACTCACTCGCACGAGGGAATGGATTCTCTTCGAGATGAAATATGTATATATCCTCTCATCTCTAACTGTTGAATACAAGTACAACTTTTTATATATAATGTACTGAGTTCCCGGGAAGGTTTGGGCGGGGGCAAGGTCTGGACGATGACGCAGGACGGTGATAAAATAATAGGATCGGTAGGACCTCCGCAGCGAAACTTTAGGCTCGGTTCAGATGATATTCTGGGATCTCCGGATGTTCTCCGGGTTCAAAGTTCTCCAATCACACTGCGTGCGGGTAAAGAGAAAGTGGGCTCTCTGCACCCGGAAAGTTTAAATAAAGGAAGTGCACATCTATATGCATTTTCTTCCCTTTTCTAACCCAAGTCTTTAAGCCTATTTATTTCCTTGTTGCGGGGTGGGTATATATCATAAAAATCCGGGGAATATGATGGCGGGGATTATAGTCCCCAACCCAACTACATTTTAAAGTTCTTGGGGCATTTCAGCTTGCGGTAGACTTTTGCTCTAAAGTGTGCGTATCTTGCACTGGCACTCACTCGTTTGGAAACACTTGATCCCCATTTACTCACATAATCGACTTGAAGGGGATGAGGGGGTTGTTGGGGGAAGCTACGACTTGAACTTTTCCTTTGTTGGATTTGGAGCAGCGAGGAAGTTGGGAAGATAGTATGACATACCCATAAGCCGGTGAATGCAAAATGATTACAAACAAAAAAACATAATCGACTTGATCATGAAACTCCATCGTCATTTTCATTAGTGCCTAGTTTCTACAGTAGTAACTGATGGGAGCCTGCGTAACACTTGGACTCAGAAAGTAAACTTGGAGTGGCTACACGTGTTTACTCACCCTCCCAAGACTTCGTTTCACGACTGATGAATTCTTTATGGAGTTATAATTAGTCCCTTCTTTTTGATCGCATGGTGCCATATATATCTTTCCTAGGACGAGGGCCCGGGAAAGGCGTGTGTGCACATGCGCGTTAGCTGAAGGGGGGGACGTCGACCGGAAGAGCCCAAACGTTGACTAAACCAATCGCGAGAACAGTGTGGCTATTTCGAGCCCACCTAAAGGGCGGGAATATCCGTCTCACTGCTTCCAAAACCCCATTTTCCGCATTTCACGCGTGTCTTTAACATTCCAGCCAGCTCACACTTCGCCGCACTTGTGCTTTGCCCATAAACCTTCATGACCACCTGTGCACTCAGTCCCGTCTTCATGGGACTGCATTGTGGAACAAATTCCAAGAACAGTTTTACTGTGGTACCTTGGGGGTAGGTACCTTATACTTATAGGAGGTACGATAAAAGTGCTGAGCCTTATAAAACTAAAATCTGACTATCATCCTTAGAGAAGCATACAGAATCATTCCTAAGACTTTCATAAGCAATGTAGAGAAATTTTAGTTATATAAGGGGTTTAAGTTTCATCAAACCCCCTATAGAGTACGAATGTTCGGCAGTAGTCAGGCGAGGAGTCTTCTTGAAAGATCGTGGAATGTGTTGTGACGAACCTGTCGAGACGATTGATTGATTGAGTCTAAGTCTAAGATGACACGTAGCCTATATAGTGGCTGCCAGCCCTAACCCATAGCCACGTGATGACGTACTCTACAAAGACTCGGTCTAACACTCCTCCAGGGCGTTATCACGTCCGTCAAACACTAAGCCATTGAAAAACAGACAGAAAACAAACAGAAGACAGAAGACAGAAGCCAAACCATGCCATGCCCTGAGCTCCTCCCAAACGACTCCCGCTCATGCCGTTAGAGTCGTCAATCCTGGGCCTACGCCTAAACTCGGTGGTTGATTGTGCTGTCGGCTTCAACTGTCTTGACTTCCAGTCAGCCACTCCTCCGAAGGTGACACACAGTCCTGTTGTATCGTGATCGGTATTGCACTGAAGAACTGTATCGAAGGTACTGCTCCAACCAGCTGGAGCATCGTTGATTCTCGTACGCAGCCTCTCGGTCCCAATCATGGGTTGTGCTGTCGGTGTCGGTGTCGTGTCGAAATTGGAGACGCTTCTCCGCGGCGATGTTGACTTCCGTTCGACAAACGAAGTGGAAGTGTTGATCGTCAT
>Ga0307514_10005861_pt1 | contig 10844 bp, 13 predicted proteins | sample 16_EM_MG_FD_203088 | JGI IMG/M metagenome (GOLD analysis project Ga0307514, IMG submission 203088) | Populus trichocarpa ectomycorrhiza microbial communities from riparian zone in the Pacific Northwest, United States - 16_EM | ecosystem: Host-associated > Plants > Roots > Unclassified | place... | reverse complement strand
CCCTTTCATTTTATGGCGCAGTTATGAAACCTCTGCTTCAATTGCAATGTTAGTTGATCGATGGTTGAGACTGCTGCCAACTCAGGTAATATCGTGAGTTTACAGATTCGAAGGGACTACCTGTATATTTGCATTTATATGAAGGAGTACCTAGGTCACCAACAGACGCTTGGTTTTGTAGGGGAGTGTCGCATATTTGCGTAGCGCCTTTGGGCATCAATGCCAGCCTCACTATGTACGTTGACTCGGACACGAAGTGGACTACGGATGTATAAAGATAACATTGATACCCTATGACTCTCCTTCCCCAAGCTCCAAGTTCTTTCGCTTGTTTCTCGCTTCTCGCTTCTCATTTCTCATCCACACTCTTTATTGTACCCCATCACATTCTCTTACATCATGAAGTCACTCATTACATTCGTTTTAGCCGCTGTAGCGCTTGCAGGATCTGGAGTCCAAGCACAGCAAACAGCGTGGGCCCAATGTGGAGGAATTAACTGGAAGGGACCAACACAATGTGAACCAAAATACACCTGCAAATACTTTGATGACGGTAAGTCCTACGGAAATTGAAATTGAGGATGAATTTAGAATGGCTGTGCTGAACAAAGAAAGATAATTGGCGTTGTATTCCCGCTCCGGATATCGATGTGGTCAGGGCTAGAAGAAGAAATCACCGTACAGTGCAATGTCCTGGCCCTGGTACTCTAAAGCCTACGACTACCTCGAAAACTGCAGTGGTGCATACCCCAACCACCAAAGCTGGACATCCAAACACCACTATACCCACTCCAACCTCCAGGCCTATGGCTACTTCAACCCCGGTGGCTCCTCTACCCACTTTGACCCCTCCCGTTATGGTTGTCCCTCCACCCACTACGACTCCAACTACCACCAAGACTCCAGCCACCAAGGCTCCAACTACCACTAAGACTCCAGCTAACACCAAGGCTCCAACTACCACCAAGACTCCAACTACCACCAAGACTCCACCTACCACAACCACCGCCGTAGCTGCCCCCACCGACACCAATAGCGCATGCCGAGATTGTACCAAATTCAAATACTTTGGAGGTACGTACCTGCCTGTGTGCTTTTGGGTTCCATCATACTTACATTCCTCATTTAGTCAACCAAGCTGGTGCCGAGTTCGGTACAGGAAACTACCCAGGTCTGAAGGATAAGGACTTCATTTGGGTACGTATCATGAAAGATTGATGTGCAAATTAATGCACTGCTGACACTGAGGCTCAAATAATAGCCCGCAACCTCCTCCCTTGACTTTTTCCTCGAGCATGGCTTCAATACCTTCCGTATTCCATTTGCCATGGAGCGCATGAGCCCCAATGGTTTGGGAGGTCCACTCGACTCCCCTTACCTCAACGACCTCAAGGCAACTGTCAACTACATCACTGGCAAGGGTGGTTATGCTGTTATTGATCCCCACAACTACCTCCGATACAACGGCGCCGTCATTACCGACACTACTGCGTAAGTATTATACCTTTGTTTCTCGACTGAATTACCACTAATGGCCCTATAGTTTCCAGGCATGGTGGGAGAAGCTAGCCGCCGAGTTTAAGGACAATAGCAAAGTCATTTTCGACATCAACAACGAGCCAAATGGCATCACCGCCGAGCAAGCCTTCACCATGATGCAAGCTGGCATCGACGGCATCCGAGCCTGTGGAGCCACCACCCAGCTCATCCTTGTCTCCGGCACCAGCTACACCGGCGCCTGGACCTGGGTCTCCTCCGGAAACAGCGCAGCTGTGGTGAAAATCAAAGACCCCAACAACAACTGGGCAGTACAAATGCACCAATATCTCGACTCTGACGGGTCCGGTAGTAGTCCTAACTGTGTGTCTAGCACGATTGGTAAAGAGCGTCTGAAAGAAGCTACGGAGTGGTGCAAGAGTAATAAAGTTAAGTGTTTCTTGGGTGAGATAGGTGCGGGGTCGAACCAGGATTGTATTGACGCCGTTAATGGGGCTCTCTGTGCGATGCAGCAGGCAGAGGGGGCTTGGATTGGTGCGCTTTGGTGGGCGGCGGGGCAGTGGTGGCATGATTATTTCCAGAGTATCGAGCCCCCGAATGGGCCAGCGATTGCGAGGATCTTGCCAGAGGCGTTGATGCCGTATATGTAAGATATGCGGTTGTTTGTTGAAGGGTACATTGTATGAGAGGGTTGGAATTGGGATGTAGTTATAACAGTGGTTACCTCCCACTATGAATATGCATTTTAGTGACGAAGGCTTCACTTTGGAGGTTAATGCCAATGTGTATATAGCCCCCAAGAAAAAGAATAATCCTACTTCATTAAGGCTCCGCTAGTAATCTCAAGCATACTCTCTAACCCAAGCAGCTTCTACCCACCAGGCTACCTGTAGGCTGTAGAGAGGGAAGGGTTATATAGTTGATAGGGTTTGGGGGCAATAGGACGGGGGAAAGAGTGGGTTGGGCATGGGTGCAAACCAGACTAATCTTAATGTTGTTTATTGGTATGTTGATACCCTGGCACCTGCGGTGATGGGGTGGGATAAGATCACTTAATTATTAAAGGCATCTCAGGGTAATGTTTCTTGGCGCAGGCGATGTTCGGTTACCCTGAACCGTCAATTCACATGACAACTGAATATAACGCCGAAATAATTCACATGGCTCTCGGCCTCAGATTTCCCCAGTGTATCTTGTAGGTATCTAGACCCCTCCCCCACCATACCTATGAAGACACTATTCAGGTCTTTCGGCTAAAGGAGTGTTGGTGCGATAAATGATACAAAGTTCTTGAATGGCACTGAGTTGAGATTAATGTGTAGTGCTCTGGATAGTTTGGTAGGCAGTAAACCCGCTAGCCCTTCATCGTCATCTTGATCGCTGGTATCTGAATAAATTCCGTGTCATATTTGAGTTGCAAATGAAGAAGACTGTGGCTTTGTAGGGGGTAGCATTTATTCCAGCCCCCAGCGCACTGGCAGTGGCATAGCCAAGTCCCTCTTATTGCATGCATCCTTTATAACTGCATATCCTCTCTTCCTACTGTGCTGACAGGGTGCTTGCTGTCCTAGAAGATTCATCTCTATATGTGCATCCTTCCTTAATGCATCGATTGTCCTGGCCCTGAGGCTATGGCTGGGAGCTTGATCTCATGTCACCGCTTGGTAGTCATGCAGGCCCCACCAGTAAAATATTGGTGATTACGAGGAATGCTCTGACCCATACGTCAATACGGCCCGTTCATGAATGGGACCCTATTGACGGCTGAACCAGCCCATTCATCAAGCGCGCTAATGGCCGACCCATTCACCAATGTGACAATCACAATAATATTAATATAATTATCTTCTATATACGGAACTATGGACAATTAAGGGCGCTGCGGATAAAGAAAAATGTATGATATAAAAAATACAAGAAAACTAAGAAAAGAAAATAGATCATGCTCTCTTCCGTAGCACTCGAGTGTTCAATGTATTGTTCACATCGGGAGCCCCAATGTGAGAGACTGAGGAAGAGACTGAGAAATGTAAGAGGCGTGAGGAGCGGCGCTTGCCAATTATCGAAGTGGGGGCAGGTACAGTTGGAACTTCGGATATAGGAGAGGCAAGAGGGGAGGAACTGGCAGAAGGTAATGGTGTAGATACAGGAGACAGAGAAAGCGGAGAAAGATAAAGTGAGGAAAGAGAAAGTGGAGAAGTTGCAGAAGCCGGAAAAATACCACATGAGATTATGATGCAGGTATTACGTTCCTCGGGAGCAGCCAAAATTGTCCATAGTTCCGTATATAGAAGATAATTATTTAATATTATTGTGGTTGTCACATTGGTGAATGGGCTGGGCCCATTGATGAATAGGTCGGCCATTAGTGCAATAGGGTCCCATTCATGAATGGGCCGTATTGACGTATGGGTCAGAACAAATTTATATTAAGGATGAAGGGATGAACAAAATGTTGGCTTTTTTTGTTGTGTCGTATGTGCAGTTGTAGCTGTAACTATTCACATTACCTTTGGGACCTTCAAAAGTTTTAAACCTGCCTCGTGCCAATCAGATTATAAACTCACCATCAGGGACTATCAATATCCCAGCTTTTTGACTTCCATATTAGAAAGTAATATAAATCGAGCAGTTTTGGTCCAATCCAGCAGTCCGCCTGTTGGTGATTCGAAATTGTCTATTGGTGCCATCACACTACTGTAGCTCATGCAGCCAGACTATTATGCAAGACTCCCATATCTACTGTGCATACTCAACTTCATATCCATCCTCGTCCTTTATCTCCACAACCTCATGGGGATTACTTCGTGCCCCATTGCTAACCCTGGTTGAAGATTATATCCTCATAACTGATTGTCCTGGTATTTAACAGATCCAGATTTCAAGTGGGTATGGAATCTTCAAAGCTATAGAGCAGTAATATGCGAGGCAACCAAGACTGCTACGCCGAACAGAATTGTTTTTTTCTGTAAGCATAAGTGCCACTCATATATGCAATGGAGAGGCACAGGTGAAACGGCGATTTGGGGTCTTGTGATCAGTTCCAGGTACGGTACTATACAGGCCAGTGAAGTTCAATCTAAAAAACAATTCTGAGTCCTCTAGGTACTCATGTCGCCGGAAAGCAAGTCCATCAAGTGACTTTGTCACTGGATATCAAGATACATCTTCTTACCAGCATTGCATACTTGAGTATTCTACTGAATAGTATCAGCACCTCCTCGCTCTGTTGAGATGAGGCTTCAGCATTTACCGACTTTTCCCTGTTAGTCACAAAACCATATACCTGTCCACTTCCATTATTACCACATATATCCTTCATTGCAAGAGTATACTGCTTGATCGCCTGTTCCAATGAAGACTGCCTCGCCTCCACTATGAGCGTAAATCCAATTTAATCAATCTCGCCTCCTTAGCTGCACACTTTGACACCCAGCCATATATGTCTGAAATACTCGAGAATCGAACTGATGGCCGCATACACAAGATGGTTGATACTAGACTCCTTGAAATCAGGGTCCGACTACCAACCAAGAATACCTTCAATCAGTATATAGCGTACTATCCCTGCTTCAAGTCACTAAAGCCCTATCCAGATATGCAGTCCCAAATTGAGTATGTATTTTGTAGATCGGTTTCCCCCCGTCTTTTGCATCTTTATGCAGGCCCTTGTCAACCCACCTCACATCATCTTCTAGGTAGCAGGGTTCGGGGTCTGGGTGGTAGGCGTTTATACGGGCTGATGTATATGTGCAGTAATCTCGTCAGCTGGTGCACTGAAACGAAACGGCGGAGTCGAGACATGACATACTTACTGTACGTACCTACATACCTATGCCTTTGCTCTGCACGGGGCTCCCTCGATGTACCTTAGTCCTTGGGTACCGTTCCCGATTCGTAGAGTAAATAAGTAGGTAGTACATACTCCTCCGAAATTTACCCGCAGTGGTCAAGGCCAGCAGATAGAGATACCCCGGTGATGTTAGAGACCTCCAGTCGTGTTCCTTGCAACTTCCGAACCGTCTAGATATGCCCTCTGATCTTACTCTAAATCTACCGCACTCTCAACCGTTATCCCTACATACCTTACCAGCAGCTGCGAAACCGTGCCAAATTGCTAGCTACATATCCGGAGAAAGCGTATAGACGAATAAGTAAGAAGCGGTTAGAAAATTAGAATAGCTTTGTTTACCGTTGGGAAAGCAGCACTGGATTCCAATCAGCAGCCGCCGCTTGTGTCGTCGTCACACACAAACACCATCACTCCTGTGGGGGGTAGTAGTAGGAATATCACATCCGCCACCTCCTCAAATATCCACTACCACAACTCTAGCCAGAACCACCACACCCACCATTACCAACAGACACAAGCAGACGCTGGCACAGCTACTGGAACACAAGCATCTCCCATTTCCAGCAGAAGGCGGAGCCTGAAACGACCAAGCATTCCTTCATCGATATACCCCGCGCCTAACCCCATAGCACCCTATTGTACAGTAACATCTATCCTCTGGGATCCCCGATATACCACTGAGGGAAGACCGGACTTTGCAGAGTACTACAAGCAGCAGCACCCTGTCCCACCCCAGTCGACTCGGGTCGTAGACGACACCGACAACATTGACGGGATTGACGAGGCCGACGACTCTTTCGACGAAATCAGTGACGACGAAGACGAAGACGAGGACTTGTACGACGACGAGCAACAGGAAGTAGCGCCAAGGCCAACAGCCAGGCCCCCGCAACCGAAGCCTCAGGAAAAGCTCAAACGGGCACGGAGCAGGACTCGAAGCAGAAGTCGGAGTGTAGATACTTCAACCTATAAGCACAAGGAGATAGCAGAGGAAGGAAAGCTCATTGAAAATAATAAAAATAGCGTCATGGAGAAACGACACCCGAGCAGTTTTCAACAGCTGGAGAAGCTGGGAGAGGGGACCTATGCTACGGTAAATTATCCTCTACATGTATAGTTTTTTAGTTCTTACTGATGGGAGACATAGGTGTTCAAAGGGCGAAATCGCCAAACCGGGGAGTTGGTGGCACTAAAGGAGATCCATCTGGATAGCGAAGAAGGAACACCCTCCACAGCCATCCGGGAAATTTCATTAATGAAGGAGCTAAAACATGAGAATATCGTTTCCCTACATGATGTTATTCATACGGAGAATAAGTTAATGTTGGTGTTCGAGTTTATGGATAAGGACCTAAAGAAGTATATGGACTCCCGTGGTGACCGTGGAGCGTTGGATCCTTACACAATCAAGTCCTTCATGTACCAGCTTCTGCAAGGGATAGCTTTCTGTCACGAGAATAGGGTTCTACACCGAGACTTAAAGCCCCAAAACTTGCTAATCAACAACAAGGGACAGCTCAAGCTGGCAGATTTTGGTCTGGCGCGTGCATTCGGTATCCCGGTTAACACGTTTTCGAATGAGGTTGTGACACTGTGGTATCGTGCTCCAGATGTGCTTTTGGGCTCCAGGACATATAATACCAGCATCGACATCTGGTCAGCAGGGTGCATCATGGCAGAGATGTACACCGGTCGACCACTCTTCCCCGGAACTGCAAACGAAGACCAGCTCCAAAAGATCTTTAGACTCATGGGTACCCCCAGCGAGAGAAGTTGGCCCGGAATAAGCCAATACCCAGAATACCGTAACACGTTCCAAGTATACGCTACCCAGGACCTGCGACATATTCTCCCTCAAGTGGATCAAGTTGGCCTAGACCTCCTCTCCCGCATGCTGCAACTCCGCCCAGAAATGCGAATCTCAGCTAAAGACGCCCTCAAACACCCCTGGTTCGACACCCTCCCCAACAAACGTGGCACTACATCTGCCTCTGTAGCTGGGCCAAGTGCAGGCCAAGCGCCGTCAGCAAGCCAAATGATGCCCCCACCGAATCAAATGATGTCCCTCCCGCAACAACAGGCTGAGATGCAGCGTAGAATGCAAATCCATCAGCAGCAGCAGGCGGCCGCAGCTCAGCAATATCAATACCAACAGGCGCAAGCACAAGCACAGGCACAGGCACAAGTACAGGCGCAGGTACAGGCGCAGGCAGCGGCTCATCAGCAGGCTCATCAGCAGGCGTATGCGCAGCAGGCGTACCACCAGCAACAACAACAGCAGCAACAGGGTGGATATTCTCAGGGAGGCGGGCAGGGGTATCAGGGATCACAAGGGCAAGGGTACTAGGCGTACGATGACCTTTACGGATACTACTTTGTCGGCTCCGAGGATCCAGAATAAGCCAGATGGTGTTGTGCGTGTATTGTCTGGGGAGGATGAGAATACCAGCTCTGTTTAGCTTTGGCTTTGGGGCATATCCATCTTCTTTTTCCTTATCTAAGGTGGGATAAACTAGAAAGAAAAAAATGTGGGCATTGGTTATATTCATTTTTTCTTCTTTGGCGTAGGCCCTTCGGGGGTCTTTTGCTTTTGCTTTTCTTGTGTATTGTGTGTTGCGTGTTGCGTGTGTGCGTTACTCTACATTTTTTTCACTGTTTATGTTATTCATGACCTTTTTTGATCCCCGTGTCACATCTATGTTTTATTCCACTGAGCTGAGCAGGGTGCGCGTAGAGACTACTGAGAGTTGAGATGGCGAGGTTTTATATTTATCTAGTATTAAGTCTGTGTATCATGGGCATGATGTATGCATAATGTGTGTAAAGCCATCACAATTGAGGGTAACCCTTAGTATATTAAGTCTATTCATCAGAATACCCACAGGCATTTCCGGAGCGGCACTCTCGTCACCTGCTGCAGGATCTGATAAGGCCGAAGGGTGAGGCTACCGTGCAAGCAAGCATACATAAGTAAGACCGGCTACCTAGGCACCTTCAACAGAGTGGGGTAGTACAGTACAGATCAGAGGATAGAGAGTATCCCTTCATTCCAACATTCCACCAAAGCACCTTCACCTGAACCATACCCACCTCTCTTGCATCCTAGCAGCTGTCTACTGTAACGAGCCTCGAAGCTCATTTTATTTTTTTATTTTTGCATACTTCGGAATCTGGAACGGAGTAATTGCAAACTCAAGGGTAGGAAGGTAGTAGGTAGTAGGTAGTAGGTAGTGGGTGATCAGAGTACGACTACATATTTATGCTTTTGGTGTCTTATCAGACAGATTCTTAGGTTGGCGCTTGGTAGCTGTTGTTTCCAGCTACTGATAAATATTAGTTGAAAGTTTAATATTCAATTCAGGGTAACGTAACCAGACGACCTAGTATTTTTTTTAATATTTTCCTTATTTGAGTTGAACCCATTGAATACAAACACGCAAACACAGGACTGTTATCTTACCACAAAATAGCAGTAGCACAAAACAAACCAAAAAACCAAAACTACCTATTATACATTACTTCAAGTCGTATACTTATATATCTTCCCCAAGTTCCCCCTTCATTGCGCATGTACAGCTCACGCCTCCCAGTGCATAGAAAAGTCCGGACCTCAAGTCTAGCCCTCCCCCACTCTGGGCTCACACAGGCCCTGCACATACATTCAGCGCTTAGATATAAAGGCCTAGCCCTGACACCATGATTCCTGACTCCGCCCTATTAGGTAACTGCTGCCACTCCAAGTGCTGGAGCCTGGCCTTGTACATCCAACACTTCATAACTCCACCTTATTAACCGCCTCCATATTTCCTGAACCCTAAAAGAGCCTAGAAAAGATACCATGTTTACATAATAAATAGATGATAGGGAGGTTCATGTGGACAGAAGCCGTGAGTGCCCCAAGAGAAATAAAAAAACACTGACAAACGTCAGACTTTAGTGCTGATCCTGATCCTCCTCATACACCAAGTAGCCCTGGTTTCTATTACATGATGTGGGAGCGAATTAGGCACACCCACCTATAGCTAAAATGAAAAAAGTAAAAATAAGCCCTTGGTAGAAAATGGGGAGATCCAAAAAACTCCCCACGATCCATGAAGGAATAAATAAAACATACGAGGGCGAGGGGGGAGAGATCAAAGAAGATCTGATCCATGAGGGTATCCATGAGGGTATCCACCAAGATGTAAATAAACATACCGCTGGAAACGCAAAGGAGCAGAGAAGGGAAGAGGGAGAAAAAGTAAGCTCAATAAATGGAGCTTGATATCCGCTATGTGGGCCCTTATTCAAAGAAACATCGGACAATAAACGGGGTATCAAATCTCGAATCGCTCGAAATGAAACGTCCCCCCACTCCTATCTACCACTCCCTTGTTTGAAATTCCTCCCCTCCCCCTCCCCCTTCCCCTTGCCTTTGATGTTACCCCTCTCTTAGCTATGTGCCCCCCCCTTACTGCGCCCCCCCCAACCTGCATCCTCCCTACCACCTCCCTCTCCAACAATACCATCTTCACATTCAACCACTCCTCCACCGCCAACGCATTCGCTTTAGGCATAACCAGACTAGGTTGTAACTCCTCCTCTTCCTCCTCAGAAAGTTGGTTGCCTTGGATAGAGTCCCTGAGCACAGAGAGGTCCTTTGGCTCATCGTCGAGTGACCAAGGAGGATCAAACCGGGCATCTATAAAGCCCTTGTGTGGTTGTGAAGGTGGTTGTGGAGGTGGTTGTGGAGGTGGGAGCGGGGACTGGGCTTGAGCCTGCCTTTTACGGTCCTGCCCATCCATTTGCATCTGGAGCTCAAGCTGCCCCAGCCTCTCCCTCGCGGCAGCGGCTTCATCCCCCTCCTTCCCCTCCCACTTTCTCTTCTCCGCCTGGAGCCCCACTGCTGCCCTCCTCATCACTGCCCACATGTTCTCCCTCTCCCAACTGGGCATAATCGTGCATTCCCACCCCGAAACCCCAGGCTTCCCCTCAGCAATCCCCTTCGCCGCGGATGTCAGGTCCGAGTACTTCCTTATCTGTCCCCCCGCAGGCAGCTCAAAGATTTGCATCCTCTCCACCCCATTTACGCACAAATACCCAGTCATTATCCAACTCCACCAGCCTCTCCCAAGCATCTGCCCCGACACGAACCCAAAACATCTCTTCCTGTGTCCTCCGGGTATACTTTGGTGTGCCCAGAATCCTGGAGGAACCCTTAGATCAATGGGTACTGAATCCGGGAGGAGGTCGAGATAGGGTTTTATTGGGACAGGGTATTGGCTATGGCAGTTAATACCACGCTCTTGTAATCGCAGGATGAAGTAGAGGTATTGCCGGTCCCATTCCGCGGAGGGGGAGGGATCCTGGGTGAAATCGCAGAGGCGGTAGCTGGAGTTAGTGTCGGGGTCTTGTGCCCCGAGAAAATCATTGGCAGGGATGAGATTCCTGGTGTAGAAGTCGGCGAGCTGGGTATATATGCTTCGATGGGTGTGGGGAGGGTTGGGAGTTGGTG
>Ga0307514_10005860_pt1 | contig 10845 bp, 8 predicted proteins | sample 16_EM_MG_FD_203088 | JGI IMG/M metagenome (GOLD analysis project Ga0307514, IMG submission 203088) | Populus trichocarpa ectomycorrhiza microbial communities from riparian zone in the Pacific Northwest, United States - 16_EM | ecosystem: Host-associated > Plants > Roots > Unclassified | place... | reverse complement strand
AAAAAATAATACTTTAGCGTTGTTAATGTACTTTTTTTTTAAATATAGCTATTTAATATTAAAAAAAATTATAATTATCAATTTTAAAAATCCAAATATACAAAGAAGAAATTGAAAAAAACCTCGTGGTGTACTAGGGCAACCAAATGTTAGAGGATCATAGATTGAAATCCCATCTCCATCGCTTCTAATCCTGAATCCATAGTGATCCGCCGAATCCCTGATGAGCCCACCAGATCCCAAAACAATGTCATGACTGTGAAGGCCATGGATGATCACATTTTGTACAAATTAATTGGGATAGTAATACCAGCACCATAAGCAATATGCACATTGGCTCCCCGCCATCAATGGTTTCGTTACTAGCTAGTAGCTATCATGAGCTGCAACCATCAAATCTACAGGCTAACACCCTCGAGAGCCGCGCGCTAGGCCTAGCTTGTTGGCCTGGCAGCGTCACGCCAAGCTATTAGACCTGACAGCTACTGTGAGCCCATCAACAATTAGGTCTAGTAGCGCCAAACCTGGCAAGAGTTACGTCTGGCTTTAATTTAGCCAGTGTCAGACCACGTTTTTATTGGGGCACATTTGATGCTAGCACGTGCCAGCCCAACACGCCTTAAAAATCAAGAAAATTATATCTGTATAGTTTTATTGATCAGGTATTTTAAAAATATATATATAAAAAAAATAAAATGATAAAAATATACTAATCCGGTATCTAAACTCTCTTAATTCTCCTCTCTATTTTTATGGTATGTATAGCTAAATTTTAGAGGTCTTGTGTCTGGATAATTTCTTGAATTATTAAGTACCATGGTTATGGCACTATTTGTTGTCAAGTTACATCGTCGCAGGTTGACAAATATTGATATCTCAGAAGCCTCCACAAGCAAGAGCTCGAATAAAAGCCTTTTTAACAGAAGCGTAGAATATAATCTTTTTATAAAGTATTTTTTATTTAAAAATACATTTAAATAATTTTTTTATTTTTTTTCAACACATTAAAATGATAAAAAAAACTTAAAAAAATATTAATTTAAAACTAAAAAATAAATAAAAACATAGCTGAACGGTAAAGTTAAATAATCACTAAAATGGCATTGGAATGAGTAATTATTGCAATTATTGCAAGTATCACAATACATAATAATACTAATAATAATATTTGCGATCGTTAATTTTACATAAAATATGCAACATTAAAGTTTCGTACATGCAATAACCTTTGGCATCTTCATTATGGCAATGTTGCAACAATAATAGGATATTTCCCCAATGTATTATTACAAATGAATACATATCACATGACTGTAAATACTACTTTTTATGTTCATATATGAATGACAATATAACCCGAACCTGATTAGATAATAGTAATACCCCAACTCAACTCGATCAAAATAAGTATTTTTATTTATTTATGTATAAATATTATCAAACTCAACCCGAAATACATCTAAACTATTCCAAAATATATTTTTTATTATATAAATATATTTATAGAAAATTTAAATTTTTTTATTACAATATAATATATACATATCTCAGACATAAAACACATTTATATATAATATTTATCCCTTTATCATTTAATATACATATCCACACTTCAAATATATATATATTAACTATTATTTTTTTATCGAATAATAAATAATAATATATAATAAATAGTATGAATACTCGAAACTTCAAAACCCGGCATTCCTATGCGCACCCAGCATGTAAACTCTGCGCGCACACCTCTTTCCAGAAGCTAGACTTTGGTGTAAAGTCAAGAATGGGGATTTTACTTCATTTGGTTGCGCGCAAACCACCCTGGTGAACTATTATTAGACTTTCTTGTTCTGCTGTTCTTTTACTTTGAAAATATAATTCTGCGGACTTGTCCAGGCGGACACTTTCTTGATCACACACTCAACAATACTAATATGGATATATTAAGATGCTTCCCAGACCTTGTAATTCCTCCCTTCGATTTTTGAAGACCAACTGTAGGGCCCACTTGGCGGTTCGTAATGACCCGGTCCAATTTTCACCGCCACTTTCTCATCAATGATGGCCGCGTACACATCCCTCTCCGCCTTGGTAATTTTAACCTTAAATGAACAAACCAGCAAAGAGATCAATTTTTTATTGCTTGCTGTTTATTCATTTTCTTTTTTCCATGCAAGTATATGTTGGTAAGGGAATCATGACCAAAGTGTAATTAGATGCCAAGAACATAAATGAGCAAACAATGTGTGTCGAATGCAACTAATAATTTTTAATGTAACAAGCAGTAGAGAAGTAGAATCAAGGATGAGGACTATTTACATGGACCTTTTCATTTCTTTTCCTTTTCTTTTCTCTGTCTTATCATAGAAAGAAGTTATATAATTTGAAGTTACACAATACATACACTATTTAATATGCTAAAAAGGATAAAAATAAACTATTTATCATCTTTGAAAGATTCTAATATTATCTTGATGCTCAAAATATGTGTATAAAGATGTAATTTCAATACTTACAGTGCTCCGACAGTGGATTTTGTTCCGGTTTCTTAGAGAGATGAGAGCTGCGATTTCAGATTGATAATGAGAAAATATGTGATCATAGAACACTGCTGGTGTTCCTGGATGAGTCAAGATGTAAGCATATCCTTGCATTTCTTTTCCACTGGGAAATCTCCAATGACCCTTAAGAAAGAAAGAGTATTGGTTAGTAACAAGATAACTTCACAGTATGAAACAGCGACAGCAACACAAAATATAGGTTTTGCATTCCTTTTGCATCTCCCAATAAATAATTTCCTACCCACCAATTAAAGTTAAGCAAAATCAAGATCCTGGATGACATCCTCAAATTATCTTCCATCTTCCCGTTTGGTATTCTATGAATTCCTTACTTTTAAGAACTACTTTTTTTTGTCTGTCCTTCTCCCTTTTGAGTTCTTATCTGTTGTTTTACACTCCGTTCCATTTAGTACACTTTCTATCCTCTCACGCAATTGGCTCATTTGAAAATGCAAATAATCACAAATAATATGAATCCAAAAGGTAACCAATTCACAGCTGAGACGAAAAGCTGACTGACGATTCAGAGTGATGCTTCATCGCTTTGTGGACTTAAAACAACTACCCACTTTTACAGGACCAAGTCACGGAAGAAAAGGCTCATCCCATGGTTATATATCTATACAAAGGGCCATTACACTATGCAATGACTGCTATTTAATGTATTTTTCACTATTCATTGCTGTTATGTGACATTATAAGATATATAATAACATTTCAAACAAATGACGACATTACAGCCTTTATGTAACTGTAACTAATCCCATAACATTGAAGAAGTTGAAATCGTGTTCCTCAAGGATGAGCAAATTTTAACTTCTATTTTTCTCTGGAGTACGTAATTTCTGATTTAGGATCATTATTGTTCAATTCCTTCAATAGAGGTACAGCAGAAATATAAAAAATAAAGAAATTTAAACCTGGGTAGAACCAGTGTCATGATTCTCTATGAAGGTAACAGCACGAGATGGCCACCATCCGACAACCCCAGGAGGCTTTCCTTTCTGATCTGATAATCGCCAATACTCGCACCTTTCCAGTGTCTACAAGGGGAAAAAATATAAGTTGTAAATATGATTATCCTCCACCTTACCTTTATACCAAACAAATAAACCAAAACAAATGGAAAGGTAAAAGTGAAAGGGCAGGGATGTGGCACGAGCTTACAGCACTTGGAAAGCTAAAAAAAAGCTAGTCTTTCCTTGGATACTTTTCACGGAAGTATCATGGAGAGAGACTTGAGACTTGAGACTTGATTAACTGACATCTTGTCACCAACTTAATGATTATACAATGACACCACTCAAGTCATAAACTAATTGGCAAAAATGATCATCTAGCAGTTTATGGCATTATTCAACTCAATTAATCTAGATGCCAAACAGTTAGGTGCTTGGGTGCTACTTGCAACAAGAACAGTTTCTTATGTTTCAACTACAATCCCATCTATGGTTACAGTCTAAAATATATAACCTAGGAAATGCCAACCAGGCTCGTCATTTGTGGGCAAGAAAAGAAAAGATCAACATCAGAAGTGGAAAACCCTGTGTTCTATGATTCAGTAACTCTTTTGATACAAGATCCACGAGAGATGCTGCTTTCTGCAAGAACCTGCACGAAGTATCTAGGTCTAACCAGAAGTATCATCTAAATGCTCTTGTTATTCCTATCCCTTTACTCGAAACATCTACTGACACAGGAAATAAAATAAAAGATTATCAGGAGAAAAAAACATAGAGATATCAAGAAATTAAACAAATAATTCAATTCAGTACCAACTGCATCAGAGCATATGTATGTCTTTTGTTTTTCTCTTTTCATTTTGCACACTTTGTACATACATATAGAAGCGCGCACCCTTTTGGCCTTTTAAAGCATATTTATCAAAGAAATCTAAGATCAATAATGTAAATGAGCACTTACCGTATGAAGAATCCCTTTTGTGGTGACATCAAATGCACCAGCAGTCCCACTGGTGGCATTAATCCAGTCAACAATTCTCTGCCGATGTGCATCTTGATCGTGATCCAATTCACCGTATGTATAACTGAGGGAATCCCAATACTCACCAACAGCAAAATAAGGTTCACTTGCATCCAAGTAATCCTTCACATAACCACCCCAAAATCCTCTCACAAAATCAAGCCTCCATCCATCATACCCGATCTCTTTTCTGCATGCAAGATGCAACCAGTTAAATAAGGTTAGTTATGATGCTACCCAAATAAAATATGTTAAAACCATGCAAAGGTGAAAAAAACTGATCTATACCATAGGAATTAGCTCCCTGCAACATTTAAAAGCACAAGGCAGAAACAACAACAGAACATGATAAGGGAAGGGAAGGCAACAAAAAATCACAAAATACAAGCTTCACTCCATTATTAGTAGCTCAGCTCAGCCTCCAAAACAGAACAGATTACAGCATCCAAAGCACAAAAAAAGCTTGATCTTAGCCATAGAAATTACAGCTCCCTGCAAAATCTAAAAGCAGAAGGAAAAGGCAGCAACCGAGCATGTGAAGGAAATCCAGGGGAAATCAGCAAATACAAGTTCCACTCCTTATTGTCTGTAGCTCATCTCAGTCACCAAACAATATGGAAGGCACCACCAATCCACTCATTAAAGCAATCAAAACCACAGGGAATAGGAGGCAAAAAAAAGCTTCACACCATAAATAAATTCATTTCAGGCACAAGAGGATAGATCATAATTTGCAAATGACACAAAGGTTAGATCATCATTAGAACTACAGTAACTGGAATTTCCATAGGATTGGTATGAGCAATAAGAAGAAAGACACTAACAGCAGACCAGCAGGCATAGACCCAACATGATGCTTACGAAAAGACTAAATAGTAAATACAGCAGAAGTTGGTTGAAAGTAATATAAAACAGGTTTTAAACAAAAAAATACGCTGCGAATTTCCTGGAAAAAGAAACAAATCCAGAGAAAATATCCCAGTGCTCTAATAACATGAACCATTAAGAAAAATCAGATGATCTTAGGCACAGAAGTGGGAAAAAAAATCGATATGCTCCTTATGCTTCCTAGAGCTGAGCGAACCTGCTTTCAGATAAGAGAGCTAGAAAAGCCAGAAGATAAAAAGAACAAGAAAAAGCCTACATTGCATCATTAACCAATTGATTTGAAACACATGATGATGATCTTCTCCAGCAGGAATTTCACACAGCACCGTGCCATTTATTTCTTGGAAGAAAAATGGTAGTGATGCTAAGTGAGAAAATTAGGATGCTGATACCAAGTTTGACTGTCAGAGACTCAGAAATGCTTTGTTATAAAAAATGAAGTTCAGTTTTCATTCTCTCACGATGATACATATTTTCTACTTGGTGTTCACTAATAAATATACAAGTCCTTACAAACACAAGGAAGAGGACTATTACCTTAGCCAGAGTAACCATTCTTTGAGATCCTTTCTTACAAATTCTTGTGAATGATCAATGTTTGGGGCAGCATGAAAATTATCTCCACTACTTTTGTTTCCCCTACCCTGCATGATACAGCCCAGGAGTTATACAAATGCGAGAGTATATTTTACAGGCACATTTACCATCAAGGAGCAAATTGTGATTAAGAAATAAGAGCACAGTCCTGAAAGCTGTTTTGTCACTACATTTGCGTGAAAATAATGCATCAAGCACAAAGAGCAAACATGCACAGTTGGCAGATCAAATCAGCAGACAAACCTCCTGTGAAAGTACAAGTCTTGCTATTATAGATTAACTGCAAAATCAAGGTTGTAGGCCATAATTTGCAAGCATGCAAACAAGGTTACAGGAAATAGAACATTCCAAGACAAGCATATGTGACACAGGACAGTTTAAATTTCCAGCAAAGAAATGAGGTACCAAACTACCCAGCATCCTAGAATTTAAATGACAAATAAATGCTAATCTTTTCGTCTCTTGCGTCAGTAAGGAAATGTTCCCCCACATCCATACTTCAGACATTCAGATGCATCCACCTCAGTCCCCAGAAATACAACATAAATGAATGTAAACTTGTACAGTCGAGTCATAAACTGATTTAATCATCCCAACAAAGTTCCCTTTTCCTACTGCAGTTGAGAGTAGAGGGGTATGTTCAGGATATCAGAACAAAGAATCCACAAGTAATACTAATATCTGCAGCAAAATCCAGGGAAGTAGTGGTCAATGACATGTTCATTTTGAATATTATTTGCCACTGCTAACTTACAAAAGAGTACTTGGACACAGGTTTCAACTATCTTGGTTTAGGAAAGGACAAATTAAGTATAAATATCTGAGAAAAATGAGTAACTTGAAGCAACATCAGCAAAAGAGTTCCCTTTCTTTTATATTCAAGTTCCTGTTGCAGTTCACATAAAAGTGTACCAGGTTCCATTCTTAGCTGTCTCGGAAATATCCAAACACATTAAACTGTCATTCTATCATGAATGTGGTGATTGACAGCACGTTTGCAATTGCAAAAATACTCATTGGAATAGCTTAATGATTCGGAAAGCAAGCATTGGGAAATCCTATAAATGAAGTTCATGCTGTTGAAAATCATACCACAAAGCCAATTTGGTTAAAAACTACAGGTATCATACATGCACATGGATATGTGTCCATTGTTATCATGCCTTCTTTAAGTATCCAAAACTTAAGCAAAACCAGTTCACATGGATACAATAATGAACAAACAGATTAATTTCAGGCACCGAGTATTAAATCAACACTCTTTAAGTTTGAAATATTCAGATATGAACGCTAGTATTATTTCTTTTCGAAGAAGTTTAGAGTTTTGGATAAGATAGACGTCACAATATTATGACTATTTATGACCTCACTATGCATTGACAAATGTTACCTTTTGAGATCTTTTCAATATATGGATAAAAAAAGTACAGATGCTTTCTAGAAGTAAATACGAGCCAGGGTCATTCTCTTTCCTTTTTTTGCTTATCAGTTTTAAAATTATGTTTGAAGGCACCAGGGCATTTTTTCTATGCATATTAACAACTAGCATTTTCTGGTAAAAGCATCCTGCTGCCTAATATTTGAGTCGTAAGAAATTAGCAACTGTGTTATCCTTTAGAGTAATTGATTCTTCATTCAACAGCAACACAGCTATCCAACTTTGGGAATCACATAAAAAAATTCAAGTACCTGAAAATGTGGATCATCTGCAACAACTGCCCGGTCATCCCAATTCAAGCGGCCTCCAAAAATATTCCATACACCATTCCCATTCTTGTAGTGTGCACAACGATGGTTCAAAACAGCATCTCCAAGAACTTTAACACCCTTTCCATGGAATCTCTTCACAAGATCCTTCAGCTCATCAATATTTCCATATCTGATATATACAACATGATAGAAATCAAATAGTACTTCATGGTCAGTATGATGATAGTGCCCATAATCTGTCATTCATAAAAACAAAACAAAATCTGATAACCTACTAACAATTTCAATGATTGACAGACAATGAATTTGATGGCTTAAAATATGATACTTGTTTCCAAGCACAAAAGGTTAAAAGGTAAGAAAGAAAATATCCAAAAACTATAGAACTTCACTTCTATGTAAGAACATGTCAATTATGTTAACGTAAAAGGTATGGTTAGTTCTGGAGCAAACACAAAAGGAACAATTGGATCTGTACTAGCATCAGCTTCTGTGACCAAGTCCAATCTGAAAATCATTTAAAGAAGACCGTGACGAGTATTATGCATTTTTATAATTTTATAATATGTACCTGGAGTTAAGATTATACAAATCTTTTGGCATGTAACCTTCAGGTGACACAGATTCTGTTGGTGGGGGCAACCAAACCACAGTGAATCCAAGGGATGATATTTCTTCAATTTTTTGTTTTAGCTCCATGTACCAATGTCCCAATTTATGGGATTCCCAATTAAAACCTTGGAGCAATATTTCATGACCAGTGCCAGTTCCTGAGCATATTTTAGGAGCCTCTGTTGCCTCGGATTCCAGAGCAGTTTCATCCAGAAAAGTTGGAATTGAGCTTCTGAAGATACTGTATGCTTCAGCAGCCAATTTTTCAATTTCTTGGAGAATGCTTTCTTGTGCTTCTTTTGTTTTTGTCTTCTGTCTCTTCTCAGAGGAAAAGTCACTAACTAAGCTCCGTATTTCATTAATTATACCATCAGTATATATAGCATGAGAAACTTCTTGATCTGCTCCTACAGTGTTTTCAGATACTGGTGCAACTTCAGATTGTCCGGCTCCTGATAGAGCAGGAATGCTACTTGAGATTGGGAGAGCGATATAGAAATCATTTCCCATACAATTCAACCAAGTGCTATCATTTAGCTTGAGAACGAAAAGGAAGCCTACAAGGTCTTCGTCCAAAGTAAATGACCCTGAACGTCCATTTCCATCCTCTTTTGCCTGCAAAATGGGATGGCCATTTAAGTGACAAAGTAAAAGCAAGAAATAAGAATTCTTAACATTAAAATAGATAAGCCGACAATACCAACCATCAAGATACCCCAAATTCAAATTATCAATGGAAAACACAAGTAACGAATGATGCATGCTAAAAGGTAAATTACAAGCCAAATAATGCTTCCAGCCCAACCCATATATGATGGTGTATCATGTCTATTTATACAAACATTTGAGTGTATGTGAGTACTAAATAGAAAATTTGACAATATCCTCTACATCCACTTGATGTAAGGCCTATCTTTCTGAACTTCCAGCTAAACTATCCACTGCCACTAAAGAGTGAAAAGGGGGAAGAATAAGAAGTAAAAGAGCAGCTACAAAGCCCACAATAAAAACATAATTGTGTTCTTGGCAGTGGGTATTTTCCTTTATTTTTTGTAATTGAGAAAAACACTTCACCTTATCCCATTTCTATGCAAAAAGGGAGAGTCAACATTGGAGGAGGAAAAAGAATGATGAAAACAACAGATGAATGCAGGTTATGTTTGTGATAGATAGCAGAGAGTTGTGTTAGTTACCAGTAATTTTCTTTATCCTTAATATTAGATCATTAAAAAATCTACAAGCCTAGTGGAACAATTGGACCTTATATAAAGTGAGTGAAGATTTATGTGCATGTTTAATAAATTAAACTTCCAATGATAAAGTATATAAGTGAAAAATAAGAATCAATCAGGAAAGTTGACATGCACTTGTAAGAAAAATAATTTTCTTGATATGTTTCAATTAGTATACAAATGTTGCCCAATAAAACAGAGTAAAGAAAAAATAGAAACATGATACAGCCATGGCAAGGAAATACAAGGAACAGAGAAGCAAGAATCTGGATAGACTTGAATATAATTATATTTTATTTTTGCGGGGTGTCATTTGGTCTATAGTTCCTCACTATTCCAACCAATGACATCACTTTGTTGGAAAGATAGAGGTGCCAGTTGGCCTACATGTCCCTGTGCCAAAGTAGAGCTTTTAGCCTTGGCAATCTGTGTTCTAGCTTCGTTTGATGAACTTTACATAGTACCACATAAAATGGGCAGTTATTACTATCCAGAAATAAAGAAAGTGCATGCCAATTTTAATTATAGCTTTGTATATATCATTACCTAACTGAACCATGATTACCTGCAATGAATATTTTTACAAGGCAACAACAGTGCACATTCTGGAAAAAATGTCCAGGTACGCTATTCAGTTTCCTCTTTATACAGTAAATTAAGTTCTATACCTGTAGCACAGTCCGCAAAGCCTTGTTCTTAAACACAGTTGTTTCTGGTGGATGTGGAGCAGCTGGAATTTCCCATTTTTTAGCATCATCTCTGCAAACTCCCCAGTGAACAACAACTTCTCCAGGTAGATCAGTTACTAAATAGAGAAGATTCTTGGCTGTCTTGAGACACTTGATAACTGAAACAGTCACTGAGTTTTCAATCACGGCAAATTTAGCAATAGGCAGCTCTTCATAGAATCCTTCTACCTTCCTAGTTTCTTGTTTAGGGTCTTTGGATCTGCTGCTGCTATCTTTACCTTCAGAAGCCAATGCATCTGCTTTGAGGAACATGTTAGAAAGCATTGCCCCTAGAATTGAAGATGAGTTAACACAATCTGTCAGCTCATCAGCAAATATAAAATGGAGAAGAGAGAGAGCTACAGAGAGGAGCAAACAGAAATCATAGACCACCTACTCATGACCCAACTAACCGCCAACATAATAGCAAGCATGAGTTTGGGATCTACAACTTAGCCACAAGTATGCCACCTGATTTATTTTCCCAGTCGATTTCTAATTCAACCAAGATTTATGTAAACGATGAAATCAGGC
>Ga0307514_10005859_pt1 | contig 10847 bp, 11 predicted proteins | sample 16_EM_MG_FD_203088 | JGI IMG/M metagenome (GOLD analysis project Ga0307514, IMG submission 203088) | Populus trichocarpa ectomycorrhiza microbial communities from riparian zone in the Pacific Northwest, United States - 16_EM | ecosystem: Host-associated > Plants > Roots > Unclassified | place... | reverse complement strand
CCGCGGGGAAAGGCATTTACCACCCGCAACAAAATTCGTTCAATAAATCAAGATGTTCGACACCAAGATGTTCAACACCATTCCCAGTCGAAACCCCTTTGATGACCACGGACCTCAGGTCTACGTTTTGAACTAATACCTTAAGAAATTGCATTCTATGATGACGGTTTTGTTTCTGCTACTTTTCACGATAGTCTTCGTATCTTCAAGAGTATCAAACGCTCAGAGTAACTCGACCGTCGCTGCTGCTTGGTATGCACCTTGGCATGCTTCCGACCTCCCCTTGTCACAAGTGAGTTGGTCCAAGTACACGCACTTGATCTATGCATTTGCGTAAGTCGTCCCAAACTCATTTCAACTACATACCGTTTATCACACATTATTTAAACCAGAACAACCACTCCCAACATCACTGACGTTGGGTTCACAGACATCGACAAACGATTACTCCCACAATTTGTGGCTTCTGCTCATCAACATGTGATTCTATCTTTGCAAAAATGTTGACTTCAACTTAGATTTTTGCAGAATGTTGTAGCAATGCTCTCAATAGGTGGTTGGACGGGTTCTCGTTGGTTTTCTACCCATGTCAGAACAGCGACAAACAGAACCATTTTCATCAATTCACTACTCAATGTTGTAAAACAATATGGCTTGGATGGCTTGGAATTCGAGTGAGATATTCTACTGTCTTGGAGATTCATTCCTGTTGACGACACTGGTGTAGTTGGGAATACCCCGCAGTACAGGGTGTCGGCTGTAACGAGATAAACTCTGACGATACACACAACTTCCTCGTGTTTCTCCAGGAACTCCGAAATTCTACTACAGGACAAAACTTGGTCCTTTCCGTTGCCGCAGGGGTCACACCTTGGATAGACTCCACGGGTTCTCCGTCAAAAAATGTGTCCAGTTTCGCTGATGTTCTCGATCTCATCTCAATTATGAATTACGACGTTGGATCAAATTCCTCCTTTGGAGCGGGCTCATCTTCACCTCTGGACGATTCTTGTGCTCCTATCTATGCTCGTTCCGGGTCAGCTAAATCGGCTGTGGCTGCCTGGACGTCAGCTGGGATACCGGTTCATAAGCTTTTGCTCGGTGTTCCTTCGTACAGCCATTCCTTTGTCACACTTTCATCCCAACCTGGTGGGACTAAAGCCCCAGAATACCCTTTGTATTCCAGTGTTAAACATCAGGGTGACAGATGGGATGTAGCAAGTACAGATGTTTGCGGCAAGCAATGGGGTTTTGGCGGTACATTCGAATACTGGGGCTTAATAGAGGGAGGTTTTTTGAACTCAGACGGCTCTCCTAGGGAAGGAATCCAATACCGCTTTGATAATTGCAGTAAAACGGTAGGTTCCTGTTAGTGCTTCCACTGTACGTGCTAATTTACGTTTGACTTTTTCAGCCATTTGTCTTTAATTCAACAGCTCGACTCTTCATCTCATATGAAGACCCTTTGTCTTTCGCCCTCAAGGGAGACTATATCCTCTCAGCTGGTTTGAAGGGTTTTATAATGTGGGAGGCTGGTGGTGATTACAAAGATGCTCTGCTCGATTCGATATGTAAGTCCCTTCAAAGTTCAAACGTTCCTCGATACTGGTGGAAGTTTATGTCCCTTTATAGTGAATGCAACCCGAAATAGCGGATCATCTCCAACCTCACCAATGGACTTGAAAGGCAACAACGCACCGTCCTTATGGCAGTCGCCTGTTTCTCGTTTCTTGACAGTAATAGGTATTCTTTCCTGTTTAGCTCTTTGGTGATGACAGGGTATTTTGGAAACTGAGGACCATATCTATTAGACGACCTTCTGAGTTTACTGATATGCTAAAGTTGCTCGCCTTTCAAAACACAAAATTTCTCGCATGACCATGCGGTCTAATGGTGGTTTGCGACTCCCGACTGAGAAGTAATTTGATGGAGTAATTTCGGCTATGGCACAAAGCGATACCCCTTCACGGATTCAAGTGCCATGGGGCGTCGTTTATCAGTAAAAGTAAATATTCAGTGTTAGCATCATTCTATGGCATCAAGCGACTTGTGAAAGAATCAGAGCATTGCGCGGGACAATCAAGATTCAAGGCAAGTCTTTCCAATATGATTTACTAACTTAGGGAGACTCTGGCCTGTTCAAGTAGGCGAAATGATTTGTACATAACTTGAAAATGACAATGTATAGCTGAGTATCTGATGACCACCAAACCAGTCCAGCCCGTAAAACTGGGGTTGGAGGTCATTCAATGATACGAGAACGGAACTTGCACTTGAAGCGAATTGCAGCTCTACTAGGAGTCCGAACGCCAATATGTCGGTCTCGCACGGGCAGGGTGCTTACAATAAACATATTATGTACTGAGATTTGCCGTAGCACTGCGAACAAACCCAAGCTTTAACAGAGGAAGATCCACCCGAGTTCCGGAATACATTAGTCCATCCGTTTGGCCTTTGAATATTGTTCGTCGCAAGACATGATGATCAGATATATCGATATCTTAGAATGGAGCTCCCCACCCTTACAGAACGTTATCATCCCCGGTATCTGGAAGATAACATGCCTTTTGCTCCGAAATATGCCCATAATGCTACTCCGTTGAAGAATTTCTGGTTGATTTGCCATATACTGCTCGTACCGCCGCGCTTGTCAAAGGCAAATTCAAGAATATAAGACCCTATGTACGTTTCCAAACGTAGTGCCCTCAATTCCGACACCTTTGGCTCTCCAACTTTGTCCATACTCCCAACCCTTTCTCCAGCAACATACCCATCCTCGTCATCCACCTGTATTTACCTTGACTGCACGGATTCTCCCACCAGAAAGGGTATGTCTAGATTGAGCCTAACCTGTATTATTCCTTTCAACTTTCCTGATTTAGGGTTGCCTTTGTCCTAAATTTTATTTGGGCATTCTTCAGAGCTCGTTTCATCGTTCGAGTGTTGTCCGTAAATTTCCTACGTTTTCATCCTTTTGCTTATGTCCCGAAATATCTCATGTAGTCGTGAACAGAAAGCAGCCTCGAGCCACAAAATCGACGAAATTCTCGTTTGCTGTTTTACTGTGTATGGAGCTCCCATTGATTGCCAAATTATCTCACCTCACTTGCGTACAGATGGCGACCGATTCACCATCACTGCTGAATGCTCGAAACTTGTTCGCTTGCCCACCAAATCTGACGCTGACACCTGCGCAAGCGATTGCAGAGGCGTGGAAGCGTGAAAGTATAGAAAACCAGGAGAAGTGGCGGCGGATTGACGCAGAAGTGAAAGTACGGTATAGTAAACCAGTGCGAATACTGGATCGGAAAACAAAGATGTAACGAATGCTGAAGCTGGGTAAGAATGGACAGCGATTATCTTTTCGTCGCACATTCGATCGTTGATCCAGGACAATTAGCACGAGACGTCGCCTTCTTCAACTCGTCCATGTAAATTTTGTGAAGCAATCTCGGGAGGTTTCTGGGGATGTACTTAGTAGCTAATTCGACACAACTGAATAACAAAACGGACGAACCTGCAGTCAATATTTTGTATTTCTTGCACCTGACTCTTTGTACTATGCAATAAAGCATATTTATTCGGCAACAGGAACAGGCTGACTGCCCTCAGGCTTGTCCTGCTCCATGTCGCTGTCTTCTGGATCTTCATCGAAGTCGTTTTCCTGTTCCTCTTGTTCCTCAAGAGCTGCTTCCGCCTCAGCTTGGGCTTGGGCAGCAGATGCCGCATTCGCAATGGCAAGTTCAAGGAGTCTGGTTTGGTCCTCGGAGAGTCCGTACATCGATAAGGGCGGATGAGACGGAGGGTTCTGGATGATTCGCGATTCCGACGAAATTTCATCCGGTGCGAGTTCGTCTGGTGTTTGAATCATCAAAGATGGCTGATCAGTGGACTCTTGCGGTTCAAAGATTGACGGCCGTGCTTGCAAATTTTGAGACTGGACGCGGGCGATCACACTCGCCAAAGTAGCTTGTCCATCCAACGAATCTATTTCCATGAAGGAAGGATCTCGTAGAGGGTTTCCAAGCGCGTTGCCAACTAGGGTCTGAAGTAGACCATGGAGACTGAGAACTGATACCTGGATGCCCACAATGGTGTCGGGGCTGATAGCACCATCGTCTACTGTCCCGGATGACTTGTGGCTTCCGGAAGTAGTGGCAACACCAGCAACCTCATTCACGGCTATTACATTCCACAATTTGGCTCTCCGTTCTTCCCTTACTGCTGCTTCTGTTTCTGCGCCCTCCAATTGAACTTCAACCACTTCCGCCAAGACGCAAGTCCCACTTCTCATGCCACTTTTCTTGATTCCATCTTTATGCCGCTTAATCGCGTCGCGTCTGGAAAAAACTTTCTGACATCCTTGACATTTCCAAGCTTTCCTGTCGTGAAGTTTTATGTGCCGCTTCAGATCGTGATTTCGAGCGAAGGACGCAGGGCAGAGACTACATCTATGCGGCCGATGTGAAGAATGACTACGTTGATGTGCTCGAAGGCTGTACAATCGGGAGAAGGTTTTCCCGCATCCAGAGAGTAGGCAGGGGTATACGGCTGTTCCAATGTCGGTCGCCACATAAGGGTCCGGTTGCCCTGGGTTCAAATGATATATAGAGGGAATATCCGATGGTGCATTGGCTTCGGTCGCTGTGTGCCCTATCTGTATCCCGCTTAACACTCCAATAACTTGGATCAGGCCGCCAATTTCTTGTAGAGCGTGCATGTTCGGACCGGCAACTGGAGCAGAAGTGACAGCAAAAAGGAACACCTTGTGCAACTGGAGACGCACAGGAGCAACTAGAGTGGGGTCGAGAGCCTGCAAAGGCAAAGCTCCCAACGCCTGGTTTATTGTGCGTACCGCCTCAACTACTTGATGATGAAGGTCACCATCAGGAACATAGGGTCGTTTAGAGGGAAAATTTATGGAATTTCCCTCGTCGAATACTTCTCGTTTTCGCTTTCCGATGTCGAGCTGGATAGCAGGAGCATTAGACTGCTTGAGATTTCCAAAGAGTGCTTCTGATTTGACGAGCGAAAGTACCACTTGACTAAGAGGACCCGCAATACCTTCTGGAACGTTTCTGGATGACGTGCATTGATACAGAATATCAAGGACGCTGGGGCCTTGGGGGATCACCGCAGAGAGCAAAGCGACTTTGGCCTGAGAGTCTTTTTCGACGAGAGTAAGAATGGTTTTCATTGTAGAAATTATAGATTCTGTCTTCTTCCAGTTCTGGCTTGCATGAATAGAGGTCAAGGTTGCAGGTGAAGCAACAGTTGGTATTATGCTTGTGCTTGGCGACGCACTGACTGCCTTACTTGCAGATGCGGCTGCAGAAGCAGCGTTTCGTTCGGCGTTCGCCCTACTTATGTCTGCCCACAACTGTGCTCCAAGTCTCCGAGCAATTTCTTGAGCCTCCATATCAATATCCTCGTCGTCATCTTCATTATATTCTTCTTCCTCGTCCCAGCCCTCTTGTTGTCCAATTTTCGAGTTTTCGAGTGAGTCGTTTTCCATGCCCAAAGATACAGGTTGATTGTCAAAAGAGAAAGATTCAGTAAAGCAGATGTGTACGACAGGAACAACTTCAGAAGTGGCGGAGGTAGTTGGCGAACAATTCTTTCCCAATTTTGACAACTGCTTTTTGTTTCATTTACGTTGTTGATCATCTCGTACATTATCTTATCTACACTATTTGGTTCACTGTAAATCTATTTTACTACAACGGAGATCATGATGGTTCCGCAAATGAGCGACCTATAGTCATTATTTCGTTCAGTGAAAACAATGACCTCCAAAGTTGTTACAGATCTCACAGCAGGAACTGTTGGAGGCATTGCGCAGGTGCGCTCAGTGCTTATTTTGCGATTCTTCGCAGAATAACTTTTAGACGCTCATACCACACAGGTGCTCGTCGGTCAACCGTTCGACATCGTCAAAGTGGTAAGTATTGTTTAGAGAACCTGAATTTCCTTCGCTGAATTTGTGTACCAGCGTATGCAGACGGCGCCCAAAGGGACCTACAAAGGCATGCTTGACTGTGCTGGCGGAATCTTGAGGCACGAAGGTCCTCTCGCTTTCTATAAGGTATGCTCCTGGTCAGTTGAAAAAAATTGTCATTTTTTAACAATATTTGGAGGGAACATTGACTCCGTTGCTGGGAATAGGGGTCTGCGTATCAATTCAGTTTGGTGCTCTAGAATATGCAAAGCGCGTCTTTGCTGTCCAAAACGTAGCCATTGGGCGCGGGGGCCAAGGAGGCAAAACCTTAACAGCCGAACAGCTTTTTTTCTCTGGTGTTTTTGCTGGCCTTGCTAATGGCGTCGTCTCTGGCCCTGTCGAGCACATCCGAATTCGTAAGTCTACGCCAGTGAACATCATTTCCCCTAGCCTCTAACAATTGCTTCCATCTTATAAGGTTTACAAACTCAATCAAATACTCATCCACTTTACCATGGACCCTGGGACGCCATAAAGAAGATTTACAAACAGCGTGGTATTGCTGGCATTTACAAAGGCGAAGCCGTCACTCTCCTTCGCGAAGCCACAGGCTATGGTGTCTATTTCCTTACATACGAGAAACTCGTACAATGGGAAATGGCCAAGAAAAACATCAGGCGAGACCAGATCAGTCCTACCAATGCTATCTTATATGGAGCCACCGCAGGCTATGCGGTAGGTCATTCGTGTCAGCTTTATGTGACTTGAACTCAGACACTTCTGCGAAGTTGTGGGCTGTAATATACCCCATAGATATGATCAAATCTCGGATGCAAACGGATGGATTTACCCCCGAAACGGGGCAAAAATACAAGTCGGCTTGGGACTGTGTGAGAACTGTCTGGAGATCTGAAGGCATTGGCGCCTTTACCCGTGGACTGGGACCCACATTAATAAGGTGTGTAATCTTCAACCTCTTGTATCAACCAATGCAGTTAATTGTTCGTCTTGAAGATCACCATTTGCCAATGGCGCAACATTTCTAGGTTTCGAGATGGCTATGCGTGTGTTGGACAAACAATGACCTTCGACGATCACCTTGGAGTTTTCTGAGAGCTCGACCTCAGTTGACACATTTTGCTTGAAATCAAAAATGCTACATGGGTCATCGTGACAATTAAGTTTTGTGATATCCATACTTAGATCATACAGAATTTCGTCAGAGGTTTTTGTTAGAGGGGAAAACGAATAAGAATGAATAAACTTGCAATACAATAGTTATCAGCTCGTGTCCGTAAATAACTTAATCCTTCCGACGTTGTTACTACAGGAAGAATTCAATGTTCAACAACGCATTTGTCCTTGATCTTTGTTGCGGCCTCTGCAGAAGTAGCTAGATACATCGTTCGTTTGTCCTCCTGCTTCTTTGGCACCACTTGCTCGATCGGGCTTTCTTCCGTATACATCCACAACACGCACTCCCCATCCAAAAACAAGATACCCATCTTCTCAAACCTTTCCACCCACCAGATACACGCATCCTTCATGATCGAATCAGCATGAGCCTCAACCAAAAATCCAACCAATTGAACCAGTTCCAGACGAGGATACTTATCCGACTTGAGCACCGTTAAGTGATTCTGAATTGATGACGGCTTGTCGGGATAAAGTAACTCGGCAGTTATCCCTCGAATGCCGATCCGAAGCAGATTATCGTGAGGATTTGTGGGATAGACTGGTGAGGCGCATGAGTAGATGAATGACTCGAGGTTGGGACAAACATCCTTAGCAAGAAAAATATCTGGGGTGATATATTCTGCATTTCGTCTGATGGGTGCATTTTCAAGTTCAAGATCAGTTTCGCTCGGTGAGGGTAAGTCGACGAAGACAAGGGAGCGTCCATGGGCTTTGAGAAATTCACGAAGGTGCTCGTTCTCTCCGGGTTCGGAACCATTTGTATGTAACGTGAGATTGCGAAGTTTCGGAAGATCGAGAATGGTCGCCACTTGCAGGCTGTGTAGATTATTCGAAAGAATAATGTCTTGCACGCAAGGTAGCGTTAGGCTCGGGGAATGTGGTGGTCTCAGAGTAAAATCGCCACCCTTGAAGTGACGTAGGTCGAGGATTCGTAATGCTTGGAATGAACCCAGAAATTCAGGAGTTGCGAAGGTGTCATGATCAGGCATTGTGTCCGCCCAGTATAAGCCCAGAAGAGAAGGGCCAAAGAGATCAGAGACACCGCGAAGGAATTCGACTGGGAGTTGATGGGTCCATCTACCACTCAGGAACTGTAGATGTGGACAACGACACAGAATCTTGAAGACGGTCTGCAAAAAACTTATTTGGCCAGACCCACGCATGTGAGTGTATACCTCTATATGTCTTGTCCATTCACCGTATCTTTGCAAAGGTGTCGAGGTTTCTGCTCTCCCAAGATCAGGAGACGATGTCGAACTATGACTATGTTCTAGAACCTGAAGAATGGCATTTGCACGCGCCGGACTCCGAATGACGATGTGTCTGTAGAGTATTTGGACCCCTAGACGTCTCCACGACCTAGAAACAAGAACGAGAGAGAGCTTAGTCCTCGATGCGAGTGAAGGGGTGTTTGCGCCCATGACATTTGTTGTGGTGCGTTTCGGAGTGAACGGATTGAGAGGCCGTATGGTTTCTGAGCGGTAAACATACGTGGCAAACTGAAATATCTCAAGCCATATTTCTAATGGGAGATCGGGAAGTGGTCGGGGCGGCTGATTGAAAGCAAGGACGGTGAAGGGGCTGAGATAAACTTGAAATAAGACCGAAGAACATAAACACGTTCTTGACTTCAAACATTACCATCTAAAAGGAACGAGAGTGGCCTTCCATCGTTCAAAGATTCTCTGCATGGTGTACGAAAGCAAGAAGCGTCCAAGCAAGTGACTCGGGACGACGCGTCGGACAATTATTGATTTCCATTAAGAGGATATAACTAAACAATGACAAATACTGACTTCAAGTTCAACGTTCAGCAGCAACATAGATGAGACTGCCGCTTTCTGCTTGCTTATTAGTGGTGTGCATTGTGAAGGCTTCAGAAGCCTTGCACGTTTATCTTTCACCAACCCGGACGTATTTGAGCGCAACATTATCCACAGGGGATGCAAGCTTTGCCCTATCGCGGCATCTTGGTCTCGAGGTATTTGAACCACTCAGGGATTCCTCAGACTTATCCCATGACGATGAACACTTTGTTGGTCAAGGCGGAAGGAATGCAGTACTCGTGACAGTGGATGAAAGATATGCCAAACGTCCGTTCTATCTCAAATATCTCATTTATTTCCTGACGAAATGCACAGTTATCCTGCCAGATTCTCTCCGACTGGCATTCACCATGGTCACCCCTACATCTACCCCAAATTTCTCTTTGTCGTCGGTTATCTCCACCTATTTGAACAGGGCCAGCCATTTGTTCTCTTCCGTCTTTCCTTCCAAACAGTTTGATCATCTCGACGATATTGACGCCCTCGAAGCGTACTTCTATGCATCAGAAGAACCTGCCTTTGCTGCCATTGACCTGTCAGATCTTTTTGCCATAGGTAAGGTCCCCGATCAAACGAGTGAAGAGCTGTCAAAGCGGCTACGCTTCTTCTTGGAACACATTTCTCAAGATGATAGATACAACCTCGCCGTCCTCACCTACGCTACTCCGTCATCGACGTCGCTATTCAAGCGTGATGCATCTGAAAGCCAGGCACCCCTTCCATCAGTTGTTCCCCCTCACTTGCCTATTGGCTCAATCTCGACCTGCTTTGCGTCGTTGGATGCATGCAACAATGACACAAGCTCCTGTTCCGGGAGAGGACAATGTGTGAAAGCTTCCAAAGCTGGCCGTACATGTTTTGTCTGCACCTGCGGTTTCACTAAATCGGGTGAAGGAAAAAATATCAAGACTGAATATTGGGCAGGTGAAAAATGTGAAAGAAAGGATATCAGCGGGTATGTGCTTGCAGATGTGTGCTCCGATTGTTATTGATCCATTTCCCGTTTCTCACATTAAGGCCGTTCGTTCTCCTGACCGGTACCGCTGTAGTTATTCTTCTTCTTATCGTTGGTTCAATATCTCTGCTGTATACGGTTGGGGATCAACCACTGCCGAGTACCCTGCTCGCAACGGCCATAAATGCAAAGAAGGAGTAAATCGAACCATGACACTGTCGTCGAGACCTTTGGAACATATTCTGTGTTGATTAACATCTTATTTAACCCTTTGCTATGTGGCCCGCCGTTAATTTTCAGAGTAATGACCTTTTCACTGGTGTTACATATACCGCCGCTCTGTCATTCTGACCCCAAATTCTGAAACTTTAACAGTCGCTATTTTGGAGCAACGCAGTCACGATTTTCCATCTCAATCAATTATCACCTCCAGCCTTCATTGTGGCTTTCATAATCTAAATTTACTCCTCAGCAGAGGAAAGTAGTCGAGCTTCCGAATTCGTGCCTCATACATATAGCATACTTGACACTTTTGACAGGAAATCAACTCATCATATATGTATGTCCCAGTTACAAATTTCTGTCAAGCTTGCTAAGGTTCTACTTAGTTTGACCCGACTACAGCAATATGAAGCTCAAGTGAAACGCACACCGGTTTCACAATCAGGAGTAGTGATCCCTTTCCTGACCTAACAATTTCACAATTCACGGAAGAAAAAATTTCCACTCCCCAGACTGTCAGCTTGAGGTCTGACTGTGTGAAAAAACCATCGTGAGCGCTGGTAGTGAATGTCATTTTTTTGTTTTACCGTGGCAATCACGCTAATGAAGTCTGTTGTGTCTAATCTCAATCTCAGCAAGTTTTGATGGAAATTTTCACCTTTGAAGCATATCTATTCAGCAACGGATTCTCCGGTCCGTGTCATGTAAG
>Ga0307514_10005858_pt1 | contig 10847 bp, 14 predicted proteins | sample 16_EM_MG_FD_203088 | JGI IMG/M metagenome (GOLD analysis project Ga0307514, IMG submission 203088) | Populus trichocarpa ectomycorrhiza microbial communities from riparian zone in the Pacific Northwest, United States - 16_EM | ecosystem: Host-associated > Plants > Roots > Unclassified | place... | reverse complement strand
CCACACGTTTTTTTCCGGGTTGTATTGATAAGAGAAACAGGGAGGTTCCATTGGCCGGAAACTCAGTCGCCTTTCCGGATCGTTCTTCTCTCGTAAAAATAATCCAGTCATCCCACCGAACCGCGACGATTCTCTCCTCGCGACACACCCCAGCGATCATAACGCGGTCTACGTGGAGAACGTCACCCACCGGGCACGATCGGTACGGGCTAACAAGACCCGCAAGAGTAAGAAGTGGAGTTTGAAGAAATTGAAGAAAGGCGAAGCGGGTCATGAGAATCATGGACGCAACCAACAGCACAACCTTGCGTTTTTAGTGCCCGTGCCTATATATTATGGGTATGGATGCCCGTCTGGGATTCCCGACGGGCCGGGTGGAGGATGTGCGGCTGTAAGTATTTATCTCTCCGGTGGGCAGTTCCGTTCACTGATCGTGTGGTCTAGGGTGGTTGCGGAGTAGGGGTTTCGGCTGGAGGCTGTTCCTCGTCGGGGAGCGGATGCGGTGGGGCTGGTTGTGGTAACAGTGGCGGGTGTGGAGGAGGGGGAGGGGACGGAGGTGGTGGAGGCGCTGGGTGTGCGGGAGGAGGACACGGTGGCGCTGGGTGTGGAGGTGGTGGAGGTGGTGGTGGTGGTGGTGGGTGCGGTGGGTGTGGAGGAGGAGGAGGAGGTGGAGGATGTGGTGAGTACCCCGCCCTTTTTAGACGGGTTGACTGCGTCCTGAACTTGTCACCTATACAGGTGGTTGTTAAAGTGGTTAAATGGAATTATCCCGTGGAACTGGACGAACTTTGCATTCCCTATGCCCCCAGGGTCACCACTCCACTTACTGCAATTTCGTTATATTTGAATTATCGAATAATCAGTTGTATGCCGTAGTACCATCCATATCATTCAAGTCGAGATACAAATTCCTTGTATAGTACACCAAGTTAATCCATTGCCAGCTACATGATCACACAATCCTTCTCCTTCTTTTTCTGTTTCTTCTCGAGTTCCGCCGCTTGAGCAAAGGCCTCGCGCTGCTGTCTCTCAATCAGAGTGTGTTGCCTCCGTCGGTAGATTTCACGTGCTCTGGAATCTTCTTCCATCTGTAACCGTCTGGCTAATTGTTCACTGTGAAAGAGATCCCTAGATTAGCACATGCCCTGGAGTGAGGGGATCGGGAAGACGCACTCTGGGGATCCTGATACGTGGACGCCGGCCATTCGAGCCTCTATCACAGCTAAAGTACTCTCCCCCGTTTCTCCAGCATAATCCCCTCCCGCGGGTGTGGATCTGATCAAGTTGGAATCCACAAACTCTGCGCCCTGCCCATCGACATCTCCAAACTTTTCCCACACGACTGATGGTTCGTTCAAGAAAGACTGATCGGTGACGAGGGTATACAAGGCGGGATTTGGGTCCCGTTCAGTCGGGGCAGATTTGTACAAGACCGAAAGGTGAGACCCTCTGAAGAGGGCAGAGAGCGTGTTAGGGGAGATCACGGAGGCAAGATGGAAGAGTCCATGATAAGTTAGTTGGGATTGTGTCGCGTTGAGGAACTGACGAATGGAGATGGCTTCAAGTCGGCATGAGTGAGTGGGGCAACACACTTGGAGAGGAGAGACGGAGCACCATCTTCGATTTTAATCCGTTCCTCTGCACTCCAGTCATCATTCTGTTTCCCCGCATGCGAGCTACTGCCCGCGCCGCTGCTCGACCCCCCTGCCTCGTCCTCGTCGACCACGAGTCGCCCTTGAGCAAGATGGTCTGCTTCGGCAACCACGTTCACACTGGTATCATAATCCACCGCCCGCTGGACAGCTTCGAACTCCGGGCTCGATGGATCGACCAACCACCCGTGAACAAGGGAAATTTTCGCATGGGAGAACAGGTCAAGACCCTCCCCACCACCTAGGTCTTCACGCATCTGTGGTCGAAACCCCAGCGCGTCGGTAAACACGGGATTCAGATCCATCCCCTCTATAGAACGTATCAGTCTGCAGTTTCACTCGGAAAACAGACACTTACTGAGGGTATATGGCATGATCGACAAGGCCGCAGAAATGTCAGCATCCGGGCTCGTCCTGAGCAGGTATTCGGCTACGAGCTGTGACAAGAACTCGTATGAGACTGTTCTACGACCTGGTGGCAATACCTCCAAGTCGCCGCGAAGAATAAGGATGTTACCTGGCGGAATCGTCAGCGAACGCATAGTGACGTATCATTTGAATGGTAATCACAGATCGCTATAAACGAGCATGGCCTGTGCGAGGGAGGTGAAGCATTCAGTACGGTGTATTGAGACGGCTGCAGTACGGCCTGTACTCACTGACCCGTTGAAATTCTGGGTGATAATTCGTATGCGCCTCCCGGCAAATGTAACAGGCTTGAGGTACCAAACCTCGGAAACGGCGGCACCCGCGACCGCATTCGTCAGGCCGTTCGTGTTCTCGTTCGATGTGGCCAGGGTGGTCAACATGGGCGCAGTGGCGTTGGTAGTCAAGGTCGGGGTATCAGGTTCGGCTTCTGTTCTCATCACAGCTCCGGGCTTTAAATCCGGTCTGTGATCTTGATCGCAGTTGACGACCACCATCCGTTCCTATTCGCTCAAGCTCTTGCGCCCGTGCCTGCGGAGATGGCGATGAGAGTGGAGAAGAAGGGAAAGGGAAAGCGGAAAGCTGTTCCGACTGCGTTGCGATCAGAGCTTGAAGAGTATTCCTTCCTGCTCCGCGCTCTCCGCACGAACGACACTCTCGACCTTTCCTCTCAGCTCATACGTGCCGCTGGTTCTTCTCAAGCCTCCGAGGACGGTGATGTACACGACCGATCATTTACCCCGGCCATAGGGGGTTCGGGTTCCGACTTGTATTCACGCAAGCCGAAAGACATTTGGACTCGTTGGCCTCTCTTGATCCAGGACGTACCGATACCGGAATGGAGTCTCCAGGACGAAGTGGAACGTCTGGCAAACAAATTTCTTGAACCTCCAGGCGACCCCGATGAAGAAACGGAGGAGGAACCTATCGACTCTACCACCGTAAAACACCTCACCCTTGAGACCACGGAACATTTGTCACGCCTCTTTGCCATAATCGCTGCGCATGTCCCCGTGGTAACGGAGAGCATGCAAAACCGGCTCAGGCCGCTCAATTGGGAGAACGTCCTCGCGATCGTTGGTGCAAGTGGGCTCGTCGATCCAAGGTGTGGATTCTACATCTCACGTCGGGTCCGTGACGATTGATTACCCGTACAGTTCTATGGAACGAGTTTCGCGATGTTTGAAGGGTATATATGGTACCAGCGAGCAGGCAGGCGAGTGGATTGGATAACCTCATTAAGCTATCGCTCACTTTTCCACCACATAGACCTCTCGATCCACCGGACTCGACTGATGAAGGAGTCCCATGACCACTTACTTCAGTTGTGTTCATCCTTCGACAGAGATTTCTTGAACATACAGGTCCCACCTTCAAAACTGGCGAAGCGGAGAGGTAGGTTTTCTCTCCCTTCCTGGCCACCAGTTTCTGACCGGTATCATCAGGTACCAGGGGGAAATATAACCTCACCGGAAAGTACAGTAAGAAAAGAAAGCTGGCCAGCACAAATGCACCACAAGATAAACGCCCAGAATCTCCAGAGGTTTGATGAAGTGGATTCAATTGTAGACTATGGACCATAGTTGGTACATAAGGCATATATACGACACACAGAGGTCGGTGGTTTCGTTCGTCGTTTCATTCCCGAGGTTTCCTTATCTTTCAAGTCGTACAGGTCGTGGTCTGTGGACGGTGACGACAAAGCGGCTCGAACACCTCGAACTTTTACGAGGGGAATAGGGTAATCAAACGTGCCCTTGCGTGGTGGATCGGAGCGGAAATGGTGATGTGTGGTGTTAGAGAGTCTATCACTCGTTGGTTTCTTCCCATTCTTCCAGTCGTGAGATTTGCCTGGGCTTGTGTGAGTGATGACATCTCTGAACACGGAAAAAGGTTCTAACCTATCCCTGACAGCCTCCTGCCACCTCTGTAATTTGGCAATTTCGTTCACCTGGAAGCCGAAGATCCTTGGTTGGTACCTCTCTGTCTTTAATGCGACCGCCGCGGTACTTGTCACTTCGCTCCCTACCGTCTCACCCGTCGCGCTGTCCTCCCTGCCCCTCCTCGGCCGTTTCCCTCCTGTCGCGGAACTCTCAGTGCTCTCCGGCGCACCTCCCCTAAACCCAGGGCCATCCATCGGTCCACTCTTTGTAGGAATTAGTGCGGGGTAACACATGAACAGAAGGTGCGGGAAGGAGGTCCCGAAGTAGGCTCCATCTATCGAGCCGTGTCTAGAGGATTTCGGAGAGTAGATATCTTCACATCGGCCGCAATAGAGCTTGACGGATTTTTCGTACGCAACGTCGGTCAGGCCGACGGGAAGGAGGGGTTGGGATTGACAAAGGACGCGCGGACAGCGCCCGAAATCGACCCTCTTGTATTTCTCGAGCTGGGTGAAAACAACACTGTGAAAGGACGATACTTTGTAGATGGAGCGAACGAGGAATACCATCTTCGCCAGCCCCCTGGCGGTGACGATCCATCGAGCGTGAATCAACCCATATAGTAGCCTCGCCTGAACATCCAGCGTACCCCTCAACTCATCGTGGATTTCGTCGTCTATCAACCACACAGTCAGATCCAGAACGCTGTGGATGACCATCTCATGGGAGCGTCAACACACCAAGGTTATCCGTAATCAAGTCCAGAGCCTGGGAGTAGTTGGCAACTTCAGTGTTCAGTCCGGTGAGATTGAACCTGTCCAGGATGTAGTCCTCTTCTACTTCGCAAAAGTATTCGTTGCCTTTCGACGAAAGGAACCAGGAGATCCACTGTGATATATCGTAGACGCGACGAAACAAAAAGGTCAGCTTTTGTGAAGGCCAAGAGAACAAAAGGCGTCGGCCTAAACATACCGAGCTGATAACCGAAAATTCCGGTCATGAGGCATTAGTGAGGGACGGTCGATGAAGAGGCGGTAAATGGATTTTTCACTTTGAATAGTCCGAGTCAGAGCCGGTCGAAATGTCCTCTACTGTTCGTCGTAGCATCTTGGAATGGATTTCGAGGGATGGAGGAGATCGAAAAGAGTTTGGGACATTAGCGCCGGTTGATGCGGCGTTGTTGCGTTGATCAAAGTACGAGGTAAAAAATACAGCGAAAAATAATACGACAAGGGCATCGAAACACTCAGGCGGTCTGGGAATCATCTGGCGGGGGAGGAGGAAGTTGGAGGCAACGCTCGAAATCAAAGACCTCCTCGCCGTTCAGAGCCCTCTGCACCTCCTCACCCAGCGGTTCCATCAACCTTGAAATCTCCTCCTCATCCCCTATCATCTGCAAAAACTCCTTCGCCGCCTCTATATGTGGTTGCGGACGCTTGACGATCCGTACCGTCTTCCGCGAGTCTCCCGTGGCCACAGTAGGGGGGAGAATCCTGTCCTTGAACTTCGGTATGATATATCGGAGGTGGATCCATTCTTTGCTCGTGACGACGAGTTCTCTCGATTCGTCCCCAGAGGAAAGGAATCCGTCAATCGACTTGCATTTGTCACAGACCACTTTCTTCGTGCAGAACATCGTGGCAAGTGGTGGATTTCCCCTTTGTATAAACTCGTCGCCGAGATAGAAGCTGAGGTACATGCCAACGAGGAACCTGTAGAATACGAAGAACGGCGGTCGGAAAATCGGACAATCGTACTGTTGCAGTAGTGAACGCAAGCTCCGTGCGAGGGGAAGATAGAAGAGGTCGAATTTGATTCGAATATCACCGGGGATGACGAAAACCTCAAACAGCACTTCACCACATCTGACCGACGAGAACCGCAAACAGATCTCAATTACAATTATGGTCCTCTTTACGTGTACTTCTGCGTTGTGGTGAACGTCGTCCATGAGGTCCGAGGCAACCAGGGTGTAAACGGCGCCCTCGGTCATGAGAGGTTTCATGGCAGATATGCACTGATCGAGCATGAAATGAAGTTCGCGGAGGGGAGCACCAGTGAACGATGACGAGTTTATCGATTGCCATTGGCGATCCAATTGGATGACCAGCGAAAGCCAGAAGGTGAAGTTCACTGTCTTGTCTTGTGAAAGCGTCTTAATGCTAGAAGAATATTTCGTTCAGCCGGCGCTCGCGGAGGCGCGTTTTGTGTGAATACTAACAAGTCGGACAACAATGGCAAACCCTTGACGAAGCCATACTGCACAAGCGACGGGATGGTTTTCTCGTTGGAGCCAAGGATTTTGACAATACGACTATTTTCTTGAATAGCGCACCACTGGCGAAGCTCGTCCTGGTCTTGCACTGAAGAAGATTGTCTGATCCCGACAGTGAAGGAAGTTACGTCGTCCGCCGTCATCAGCTGTGCATAGAAGGTGCCAAGACTACCCAAACATCAGTGGTGTTCACTGGGAACCCAGACCCAGGGCACCTACAAAGGTTGGACCTTTTTGAACGAGAACTTCTTGACAGACGCAAAAATCCGCGCCGTTCCGATCTCACCGACGGCCTTGAACCGACGTAGGATCTCTAAAACCTTTTTCCATATCCCGAACTTCCCCCGAGTTACTGAGATGTCCAGAATTTCCAGGAGGTGCTCGTAATCCGTCTCGACCGCGAAATTTTCAAGGCAGAAGGGCAGTTCCCACTCGGGTCCGTTGGGAGTTGGCGACTCCATACTCTTGAAGGTTGATATCGCGTTTATGATGTGCTTTTCAAATTTGAGGGCGCGTCTTATCCTATCCTTCGGGATGAGTACCACCGCACGTAGAGCGTATACTAGAAGAGCAGGTGAGGATGATTCAAGGGATCAAACCGCTAATCGTTCACCCTCGGTGATGGTCCCTCTATCCTAATTTATGGGAATGAACGGTAGTCCCGAAATCACAGGTACACACAGCTACTCACACTGAAGTTCTGGCTGAAGAAAATGTGGCCCGGCGGTCGTGACGTGAATGCGTTGTGCGGGAGAACGAGCGCTCTGTTTGTGGTGGATAACGAGCATATAAGCTGGCCGTCGCGATCTTGGATATCCCACAGCGAACAGCGTTGTTTGTACATTGTATCCTTGTCGAACACATATACCGCCCTCTCGTCCAGGGGCTGAATCGTTACCCATGGAGGGGTGAAGGCATTCAAATAAATCGGTATCCCCTGCCGAGCGTAGTCCAAGGTCGCCTTGAATACCATGATACCTCGTGATTGCCCGAGTTCAGCGAGAACATTCACCAGTCGCGTGTCATTGCCTTCTAGTATGGTTGTCCCATCGGTTGCCCTGGGGCAGATGATGAATATGTCAGTGTCGGACTCTGAGCCATAGGTTCCCTGAGCCCAGTCGGAAAAAATGGAAATAGTCTTGGCCCTGGCAGCGTCTTCGTCCCTTCGGTATTCAATGGCCCGGTAGACGGCATCAAGGTTATTCTGTTGACATACGGTAAGTGGCAAAAAGGCGGGATGATACAACTATGGCACACCATCAGTTCCCGGGCTTGGGGAGACATATGCGTAGGGGTGGGTTTCAGAAAGATGGGGGAACGTCGACGTCGTGAGCTTGGGGACGCAAGAGCGAATGTAAGGTGGCTAGTACCGAATCGTCCACCGCGTCTCTTATAACAAAGTCCGGTCGTTCGGAATAAAAGCAGGGTGGTCTATGTGGTCCACAACGATGGAGCGGCGGGAATGCCACCGGTTATCGTAGAGGGCCATGGGACTGTCATGTGAGGCCGTGGGCGGGCTACGGGGTTTGGTGGCAAACGATCGCATAGAATGGGGTTTGTGGTCCACATGGTAGGTACCAAGTTCGCAATAGGTGCGATAGAGGAGAGGTTCAGTTTGAGGTGGGACCTTGGATAAGTTTGCCAATGACTGAAAGAGCGGAAGAGCTGAGGATGATCGGCAGGCCAAGAGCTGTGTCACGTGTCCCATGGTCACCGGACACGGCCTTGATCTTTCTCCACAAACACGCGTTGTGCATTCGCGTCCGGGCGAATCATGCCTCCGCGATATTATCGCGCAACTGAATTAGGATGAGGGCTCATCAACATCGGGGGCCCCAACTCCAAATGGTATATATCTCAGCGTTGGCATGAACAGGTTCTATGACCCCTCCCTCCCTCCATCTCGCACATTTTCTCAATGGACCCTGGTGATACTTCCCTGTCGGTTGCGCGCGAAATGTATGACCTCATTTGCCAATCTCCGCGCCCCAGACTCATGCTGAGCTCTTTGAATTCGTCCCGGCTCGAAATTTTCAATAGCGTGACGAACAAGGCATGTCCAAACATTGGTTGCAAAGGAACCCCAATGGAATCTAACCGACGACGCTAGTATTGTTTGATTGCGGTGTCTACACTGCTATTCTATGACTACCTGCTCACTTAAAAAGATGAAGCAAGCGAGCTCCTACCAGCCTAATGACTCTCGATTCCCCCCTAACCTCTGATGCAGGTCCAATATGTGTGGCGAGGGAAGAAACTATGGGGTGCGTCCAGCACAGTTCACGTTCAATACCCAATCGCTGAAGCTCCACTGACCAACTCAGCCTTCTATCTGTTTCTCGTCGTGGGTCCAACAAACAGAGAATATGGAGTATCGCGTTCTAAACCATACGCAGAACCGTTATCTGCCCATGGTCTACCAGGTTTGGATTGTCGGTGTGTCTCCTGGCCTATCGATATATATTTCCCTGTGGCTAACCGGCTTCCCGTGGTAGCTTTTTTCCACCCTGAATATTCACGGAAGGTACGTGCTGGTAAAAATCTTTTCTTGTATTTCCGTTGACAATACTGGGTAGGGGTGAGTCCGTCACCCCAACCCCGGTGTCGCCAGCTAAAATTACTCAGTTGTGACAAGACCATCACCAGCCAATGTGCCTTCCTCGTGTTATCTACGCTAGTGGCCCAGGCTTTCATGGTCGTTCGGTAAGCCTAACACCGCGCAGCGTTTCCGAATGTTCACGTCAACCCCCCATCCCACGAAGAGCGTACGCTCTGGCAGGAAGAAACCGCAAACTATTGGTTGCGCTCACATTTTTGACCACTGCCCAATTTACTCTGGGGATAGCACTCATAGTTCAGTCCAGGATCTTGAGCGCTCGTGAGGAACCTTCGTGGCGAGAATCATTCCGGAGAATCAACCCGACATCTCCACATAGCGTTGGACCCCCATTCCACGCCGGTTGCCATTTTCTCGACCTGCACGACGCGAGTCAAGACCACTCTGGAGTACCGGGGGTACTACGGTTGGTTTTCCGTAGCCTATGGTCAGGAATCCCCCCTCTGGACTCGCTACGTGTCTCTAAACTCTCTCCCACAGACACTGTATTATTCCTGACTGTGATAGGATCTTCTTACTTGACATGTGGACCACGATCAAACTGGCCGAATCTTCTGAGGGCCATAGTCAGGGACTCGGGTCTGTACTTCCTCGTCGTCTTTTTCTCACACGTGTCGGTGATTCCGCACCTGACGACCTACTTCTCTCCTATGTGAGTCCACGATGTGCGCTTCACCCCCAGAATGCATACTGAAACTCATACTTTCGGTGCCCCGATCTTAGCGATCCGTACGTGTTTATATCCATTGTAGCCCGTAACGTCTCATAAATGTTTCCCATCCGCCAGATTCACGCCGGTATTGATTTCACGGCTTGTACTAAGCCTGCGGAAGGCGGGCAACCAAGCAACGAATGCTTCAGAGTGGATGTCGCGTCCTACTATCTCGTTTGCACCGAATCACGAGTTACCTGTCCGCACACAGCCACAGGTCAGTTTCGACTCAGGTAGGACCAATTTTTCATCCCAGGTTCGGTATATTCACATCAAAATTCAATACATCACCACTTCTGACCCACCTTTAGTGATTCGACGATTCTCGATCCGCTTCCTTTTAGAGATCCACCACGGGGATGAAGAATCCCATATGACTCAGGTACAAACTTGGTGCTGGGGTTGAGTTTTGATGGGCTGAGCTGACCCGCGTCTTCTCTGTAACTTGCATTCTCTCGCGGTGTCCGAATATCGGTGTCGGGTTTTTGAACAGGTCCGTAGGTTATATTTATTCAGTGGTATCAGACGCCTGCGGCGGTGGCATGTGGAAACGGGTACGAACGATGAAAATTTACGAATCAGCACACCTTATCTTACTCTTCGCCGGCGGGAAGTATCTCGTGTGCCTGGACCGGTTGAACGAGACATCCGATAAAATCGCGGTGATGATTTGTAGACAAACTGAAATACGACGGATACTATGTTTATCTGTAGTTCGCATGTCGACATAAATACTTTGCGCAGTCAACACCTCGGTTGAACTCTTTCCTAACTCAACCCGCGCGACCATCGCGGAAACTGTGCACGGAGTTCGATGGCTCACCAGTCATCTTAACGGGCTAGACAGTATTTTGGGTGCGTGGTTGACTTGCTCCGCGAGTGTCTCCGGGCCAGAAGCCATCATCAACATCAGGGTTTTTGCTACAGGTTCGGGTGCGTTAGCTACCTGCCGGGGGTAGGCTTTGACCGAGTTGCCGGCCCCACTATGAGTAACGGGTATCTTATCCACCGGACCTGCGTCTGAGACCAGTGCAAGGCTGACCCAGTGCGGGAAAACGCATCGGAGTCCATCAGGAAAAACCTCAGTTATTTTTATGCGCTTCCAGGATTTCCAGTCCGTGCATGCGCTTCCACGGGTGAAGTCGATAGTCCCACGTGCTTCGATGCGCATCCATGGAAACATTCGACGCTTCCACGCGCTTCCACGAAAGAGCAACAAACCTGGAAGCGCTTTTATGCCATCTGCCTATCAATGGAGTCGCCTCGATGCGCCTCGATAAAC
>Ga0307514_10005857_pt1 | contig 10850 bp, 6 predicted proteins | sample 16_EM_MG_FD_203088 | JGI IMG/M metagenome (GOLD analysis project Ga0307514, IMG submission 203088) | Populus trichocarpa ectomycorrhiza microbial communities from riparian zone in the Pacific Northwest, United States - 16_EM | ecosystem: Host-associated > Plants > Roots > Unclassified | place... | reverse complement strand
CAGCTTACTGGGTCGGCCACTGAAGTTGTCTGCAACTGGTACATAGAAAACATTGTCAAGGATGTATCAGGTGCTGGAATCCTTTTTACACCAATCCACAAATGCTTTAAAAGCACGAGGCCTGTTGGTGGATATTTTGCAGAGTTGGTCACCGATCTCAGAGAATTGCAGGCCTTTGTTCGTGTATTTGGTGGCTATGGCGTTGACAGGCTAGACAGAATGATGAAAGAGCACACAGCAGCACTCTTGAATTGCATTGACACATCATTACGGTCAAACCATGAAGTGTTAGAGGCAGTTGCTGGCAGCATGCATTCTGGTGACAGAATAGAAAGAGAGGCATGTTCCAGGCAGATTGTGGACTTGGACACAGTAATTGGATTTTGCATTGAGGGAGGGCAAGCACTTGCTTTTGATCAGCTTCTTGCTGAAGCAGCTGGGGTCGTGCTTGATGAGGGTGCACCCTTGATATATTCACTACTGTCTGGGGTGGTTAAGCATATACCCGAAGAAATATCAGAAAAGAAGGAAATCAGAAGAATAAGAGGGGTGGCTAACAGTCTTAATATAGTTGGAGATCATGATTCAGAATGGATCAGATCAATTCTAGAAGATGTTGGGGGTGCAAATGATGGTTCTTGGACATTGTTGCCTTATTTATTTGCCACCTTCATGACATCAAAGATATGGAATACTACTGGCTTCAATGTTGATACAGGGGGCTTCAACAACAATATCCATTGTCTGGCAAGGTTGGTTTTTCTTGTCCCGCCATATTGTTGAATTGACGGGTCTGGATATACTCCTGAACACAAGAAGTTCAATGCTTCTTCGAACATGTATTGCATACGAGCTATTGATCTAAAGTCAGTGGCCCATAACTGGCATTTCTATCCAATTTTTTTTTTGATTGGGTGACTGGCCATCTCCCATTTAACTATCATATTTAAATTCTGAACTGAACCGAGGTCTACTGCATTTGCTACTAATCATGGTATATTCTGTTATGAGGTCTTACGAGGAAGTATTTAACTCTTCTTGCCTTCTCTCTGTCTCACCCGCCAGGCAACTTTATTCACAGTTAATTTAGTAGGGTCATGCATTTGCCATTTTTGTACTACTAGTAAATGAAATGGTTTCTATCATCCATTATTAATTTTTTTTTCCTTACAATTGAATATTCTTTGCAGGTGCATGAGTGCTGTGATTGCCGGTAGTGAGTTAGTGAGATTGGAACGCGAACATCAGCAGAGACAACAGTCTCTCTCTAATGGCCATCTTGATGAGGCTTTGGATCCTGAAATACATAGCCGTTTGTCTGCTGAAGCAAGTATAAAGTCTGCAATGCAGCTTTTTGTCAAATTTGCAACTGGTATTGTGCTAGATTCTTGGAGTGAAGCCAATAGGTAAACGTGCAATGCCTGTCATGCCCCTCACATAAATACACGACATGCACACAAGTTGCATATTTTCATCGATTTTTGTTTGCATAAAATCTCATGGTAATTATTTTAAACCACAAGCATCATTCCTTAAAAACTCGTGTTAAATCTCTAGGGTGGCTCCATCAATAATTCTTTCAGCTCAAATACTGAGAAAGGAATGTTGATCTGAATAGTCTATTTGATTATCTTTATGACCTTTGTTTCCTTTCTCATCATTTCATGCATCTCAATCTCATCTCCCCTTTCTGTGCAGATCTAATCTTGTAGCAAAGCTGATTTTCTTGGACCAACTTTGTGAGATCTCACCGTATCTTCCAAGAAGCTCCCTCGAAGCCTATGTTCCGTACGCAATTCTCTGTTCAATTTATAGCCAGTACTACTCAAATTCTCCATCCATGCCTCTGGCACTACTAAGTGTCTCACCCAGCCATTCACCTGCTGTATCACTGTCTCACACATCTCCTGCAGTGAACCATTTTTACGATATGGATAGTGGAAGCCTTCGCAGCACGGATAATAAACATCGAAATGTTCGCCGCTCTGGGCCTTTGGATTATAGTTCAAGCAGAAAAGTTAAACTTGTCGAAGGCTCAACTTCTGGGAGCACAGGTCGTAGTCCACTACCACGGTTTGCAGTCTCAAGATCCGGGCCTCTAATGTACAAGTAGAAAACGGTGAAAATGGCAGGGTCAGGAGTGTTGATAAATTATCAGCTCCTCGTCAATCAGACAAGTTTTGCATCCTATAAATGTCATAATTCTTTGTTCTTATGTTCCTCGTCGCGCTGCACCTAATCATATAAATTAATGCCCTTTGCGAGAGCAAGATGTTGTGAATATGGTTGCTCAGCCTGTAGAATCAGCACTCCTCGACTTGTGCCATTTATGATACACATGCAGATAGAATTTTATTAGGTGAATCAGATCCATGGCCACCATAGTAGCCCCACTATTTTCACTTGATGTCATAATCCAGGTAACCCTAATTACAAGTCCATGCTACGCCTGAGCTTACAGCTCAAGTGGTACCCTAGCAAAATATATAGCAATGGTAAGGTATTTGATAATTGTCACTTGCTGCATCAATTTCTATGCCATCATTTTCTGAAGAAAAAAAAGGATTAGATTCGTATGAGATATGGTAGGGACCAAAAGTTTGTGGTTCTAATAAGCAGAGGTGTCAAATTTGAAATTAGGACAAACCTTAAATTTACCATTTGGTATATTTTATTTCTAAAAAATACAGCTTTTTTTGCTATGTTGAATTTATCTTCATCACTTCTTGTGACACGACTCTGGAGGTAGATGTCCAGTAAATCTATTAAGATATATTGGTGACGAATATTATTTAACATAATGGCTTCATAATTCAATGGCTTCCATTGTCAAAGCCATTTTCCATGGCAGAATTGAAAGATGTGATGATTCACTCCTCCCTTTAGTAATATTTGAAGACTGTTTAGCAGATATACTAACAGAAAAACCTCAAGTAAAATCTTCAACAAGTCACTTGACAAGTTGAGTATTGAAAATACCTACACGCCAATTTATCAGTTAGAGATCTCCTATACAAGATGGAAATGAATATACACACAAAGGAAAATCGATGAAAAGTATTGCATCGTTACTCACTGATCCTTACGCAAAGCTGAATGTATATGAAACATATTAATTTTGCAGAATAATTATCATATGATGTTCAGCAGCATGTCATTGGCCAATATATTGACATCTCTCCTATTTCTTTTATTTATTTTGAGCATATGAATGTTATTTGACAGTCACCTCAATTTGTGGGGTTAGGTTCATATCCTACAAACTGTTCCGGAAACATAATTGCCAGAGATTCTAAGAAAATTGCCAGACTAGTCTATTTTCTCCCTGATTGTTTCTCCCTGATTGTTTCACCCAGACTAATAGTCACAAATCACTCTCTGAGCTGTAAGTTTGTTGGATTATTCTGCTTTGCTTTGCCTTGCCTTTTTCTTTTGCCAACAGAACCTTATCTTGACTTCATCTGCCTATTATCACTTATGAAGTACGTGATTTGCTTTTTCTTTAAGAGCTGTTTCTGTCTTTCCTTTTGCCAACACAACCTTACTTTTGTGGTATACCATTTAGAAATATAAAGCACAATAATGGAAGAATGCAAATTCCAAATCTGAAACATCAAAGAAAATGTCTCTGTGATTGAATTCCAAGCCAAGTAGACCAAAACGTCAACTCTCGTCAACAATGGCAAAATATCGAAGAAAAAGTCACTGTAACTGTTAAGTATTCAACATTCTATTTTACTTACAAAAGAGCTCTTAAAGAGATGGGATATTCAACAGTCTATTTACCTTTGAAAAGGAAATTATTGTAACAAGAGCTTAAGACAGTCCCACCACTTGGGGCAAGTGGTAGAAGATTTCTTACAGCTAAAGTAGTAGGAAATTATTGTCCAAAATGGAATGGAAAGATCAATTCAATTTCCTTTCCAAGTTGATACTACCGTTCTATAAATGCAGCTATATCCCCAAGTGATTTTATCTTCATCACTTCCGTTGCAGACACGATTCTATGTTGGAAAAAGACACCAATATATCCGAATTCACAATCCGCAAGTCTCAATTCTTTTCTCTTTTTGTGCAATTAAAAATAGGGGTCAGTCAATCAACAAAAATAAAATACAAAAACTAAATAAACACGCAGCACAAAGAATTTTTAAGTGAAAAACCCTAATACAGGGAAAACTACGAGAAGGTAGTCCACTCAAACTCTTCCACTAATTCAAATAATAGGATAATAAAGTTCTTTCTTAGCTTAGTTGGAGGATATACATCAAATCACTAATTTTTTTATTACTTATTTTTGGGTCCTCAAAAAACAAATACAAAAAAAAATCAAAAAATATATTCAGAAAAAAAAAATAGCAATGAGAAGAGAATTCCAAACTGTCTAGAAAATAACCAAAATTGGAGAATGCTAAAAAATACAAAGATTGAAATTTCACAGTATATTTTTGATTGATGAGAGCCTTGTTAACAAAAAAATATTCAATTTGAGGAAGAAAAGTTCAAAATCAAATGTTTATGGACTTAATTAAATTTAAATTTTATTGCAATTAAACCCTCTATAAATTTAATTAGACCTTTAACAAAATCTAGTTAGGTCCTTAAACATCTAATTTTGAATTTATTTTCCTCAAATTGAATTTCTTTGTCAACAAGGCTTTCATTAGTCGAAAATATATTGTCAAATTTCAATCTTTGTATTTTTGAACCTCCTCAACCAATCTTTAGCCATTTTTCAAAAAAAAAAATTTTGATTTTTTTTGTATTTTCTCTCTATTTTTTTGTGTAGGGATCACTAAAAATAGGTGACAACAACTTTCATGGTATATTTATAGCTCATAAATCTTTTTCTTGTGTAAAAAGAAGGGCATGCAGTGTAATTACCCGAATAACTTTTAATATGAGATAAATATCCATTACCTGATAAGAATATGGTAGGTCCTTAAGAGACTTTTATACACTTAAAAAGATATTAAAAAATTAAATTTTAAGACATCAAGTGTAGCTAAGCCTACAAAGACTAAGTTCTTCCATGAGGTTACACTCAAGGAAGGTCGGTCATTCCCCTGGACATCCCAAGGGAGGATGACCATTATCTTAGACTTGGTTGTCTGCCAAGTTGTGCTTGAGTCTGACATGCGTGTTAGACCGGTATTATCTTAGGCTTGACATACTGCCAAGACCAAGCGCTTTGGACTTGGATGAGTGCCAAGTCCAAGCGTCTTGGGTCTGGCATGAGTGCCATACCCATACTTCCTTGGGCTTGGCACACTACCAAGTCCAAATGCTTTAGGTTTGGCTTGTTACAAAGTCTAAGTTCCTTGGGTTTAGTATGCGTGTCAGACCGACGCTACCTTGGGCTTGATGCACTGCCAAGTCCAAGCATCTCGAGTCTGCCATATGTGCTAGACACACATTACTTTAAGCTTGGCGCTCTGTCAAGTCCAAGCGTCTTGAGTGTGCAATGCATGCCATACCCACGCTATCTTGGGCTTGACGCATTACCAAGTCCAAGCACCTTGAATCTGTCTTGAACTTGATTGATTGTCAAGTCCAAGCGTCTTGGGTGTGGTAAGCCTGCCAGACCCACTCTATCTTGGATCTGACAGGCGTGCCAGACCCACGCTATCTTGGGCTTGGTGTATTTCCAAGTCCCAGCATCTTAGGTTTGACATGCGTTTTAGACTCACACTATCTTGGGTTTGGCGCACTGTTAAGCCTAAGCGACTTGGACTTGATAAAATAACAAGTTTAAATATCTTAGGTCTAGCATGTGCGTCAAACCCATATGTTTTAAAAAACCAAACAAAAATTAAATAAAAACTTAATAAAATTGGCTCATCACTTTCCAGAAGAAGGATCTTTACCTTTATCTTGCACTTAAGGAATGCAATCCTTTGTCCGGATATACTTTCCTCTAAGTACCCTTTGTCCGGATATATTTAATAACAAAAATTAAATAAAAACTTAATAAAATTAAGGGAGCAATTGTCTTCTTTTGTCCCTGTGTGGCTCGCCACTGCCCACCCTAGTTTTATAATAAATGCCTTGTTTATTAGATGCATTTGTGTGAGTTCTATCCCTCCATTTGATATAGGGGAGACATATAAAATGTTTAATTTTTTTTATCAACGTATTTTTTAATTACAAGATTATTAAAAATCTTTATATATATAAAAGAAAAATTAGAAAACTTTAATAATATCGAATAAAAATTAAAAATTAAAAATTTAAAAAGTTTAATAATATTGAATAGAAAATAGAAAAAGTATTTTTTTGAGACATGAAAGTAGAAAAGCCTAATAATAATAAATAAAATAAATAATTTTTTAAATGAAAAATAACTATATTTGTTATTAGTCAAAACCTTAAAAAATAAAAACATCATAACTATGTGGAGAGACATAAAATGTTTAAATTTTATTTATCAAAGTTTTGTTTTTATTAAAAGGTTATTACTATAAAAAATATAAAAATTTAATAATACAGAATAAAAAAACAAAACTAATAAAAATTAAAAAGTCTAATAATATTGAATATATAAACAAATCAAATATGAAAACTAGAAAAGTCTAATAATAACAACAACAAATAAATAAATTCTTAAATAGAATAAAAAATAAAGAAAAATATTTATTTTCTTAAGAACTACTTTCCTTGTCTATGATCAAGTTTACTGCCTTCGAAATATGGCTATCGTCTGAAGGCTAACCATGTAAATGTCATTCCAATATTCTTTCTACTAGCGGAAACTTTTCAAAGTGGATTCATTTGATTGGTAAGAGACCAATGAAAGGAACAAGGAAATAACGAAAACATAAACCACACTCGAAATTTCAATATGTCATTCCAATGTTGTTCCACACTCGAAATTTCACGGGAAACTCGAAGACATCCAATTAAGACGCAACTGTCTATCTTCTTCAGAAATTTTCGATCATGACCAAGACAAATGAATTCCTGCACAAAGGGCCGGTATTTCATCTTATGGCTCCCATAGATATACACGTATGCAGGGCTAATCATTTTATACATCCTCCTTAAGAAAGTAAACCGCCAAGGCCATGGCTTCCCATATCTTGCTCTTATCCATACCTTCGTTGTTTTGTTCCTTACTTGCTTATGCTACCTTCTTTACTTCTTTTGCTTACTCGGCTACTGGAGCTGAAGTAGCAAATGGAAGGAAGGAAGCAGAAGCTCTTCTAGAATGGAAAGTCAGTCTTGACAACCGAAGCCAGTCTCTCCTGTCTTCTTGGGCTGGAGACAGCCATTGCAACTGGGTCGGAATCAGTTGCGACAAGTCTGGTAGCGTCACCAACATAAGTCTTCCTAATTCTAGTTTGAGAGGTACCCTAAATAGTCTCAGATTCCCTTCCTTTCCTAACTTGACTGTGCTTATCCTTCGCAACAACTCGCTCTATGGGTCCATTCCTTCACGTATAGGTAACCTTATCAAACTTGATTTGTCTTCAAATAGCATTTCTGGCAACATACCACCAGAAGTTGGAAAATTGGTATCTCTTGATTTGCTTGATTTGTCAAAAAACAACCTTAGTGGTGGTCTTCCTACGTCCATAGGAAACTTAAGCAACTTGTCGTATCTTTACCTTCATGGCAACGAACTCTCTGGTTTCATACCTAGGGAAGTAGGAATGCTTGAACATCTATCTGCCCTTCACTTGTCCGAAAATAATTTTGAAGGTCCAATCCCTGCTTCCATAGGAAACATGAGATCTCTCACCAGTTTACTTTTGTCATCTAATAATCTAACTGGTGCAATACCAGCATCTTTAGGAAACTTAGGAAACCTGACTACTTTAAATTTGTCATCTAATAATCTAACTGGTACAATACCAACATCTCTAGGCAATTTAAGAAGCTTATCTGAACTTCACCTTGCGAAAAACAGTCTTTTTGGTCCTATTCCTCCAGAAATGAACAACATTACACATTTGTATTGGTTACATATATATTCTAATAGATTGTCTGGAAATCTACCACGAGATGTGTGCCTTGGTGGATTACTTTCACATTTTGCGGCGTTGGACAATTATTTCACGGGACCTATCCCAAAAAGCTTGAGAAATTGCAGCAGCTTGTTGAGACTCAGACTTGAGAGAAACCAACTTAGTGGAAACATTTCTGAAGCTTTTGGCACACATCCTCATGTGTACTACATGGATTTGAGTGATAATGAATTGCATGGTGAACTTTCATTGAAATGGGAGCAGTTTAACAATCTGACAACCTTCAAGATTTCTGGAAACAAGATTTCTGGAGAAATACCAGCAGCTCTTGGAAAGGCAACTCATCTACAAGCTCTTGACCTCTCGTCAAATCAACTAGTTGGGAGAATTCCAAAAGAATTGGGAAATTTAAAGTTGATTGAACTTGAACTCAACGATAACAAACTATCAGGTGATATTCCTTTCGATGTCGCATCGCTATCTGATCTCGAAAGGCTTGGCCTGGCCGCGAACAATTTTAGCGCAACAATTCTTAAACAGCTTGGCAAGTGCTCAAAACTGATATTCTTGAATATGAGCAAGAATAGCTTCGCAGGGATTATTCCTGCTGAGATGGGGTCTTTACAGTCTCTTCAAAGTCTTGATCTCAGTTGGAATTCCCTCATGGGAGGTATAGCACCGGAGCTTGGACAGCTGCAGCGGCTAGAGGAATTAAACCTCTCCCATAATATGCTGTCTGGTCTCATTCCAGCCAGTTTTAGTAGACTGCAAGGCCTCACTAAAGTGGATGTATCCTTTAACAAGTTAGAGGGTCCCATTCCTGACATCAAAGCCTTTCGCGAGGCACCATTTGAAGCAATTCGCAACAACACCAACCTCTGTGGCAATGCTACTGGTTTGGAGGCTTGTTCTGCTCTCATGAAAAACAAAACTGTGCACAAGAAGGGCCCCACAGTTATCATTTTGACTGTATTTTCTCTGCTGGGTAGTTTGTTGGGCCTGATTGTAGGTTTCCTTATCTTTTTCCAAAGCGGAAGAAAGAAAAGGTTAATGGAAACACCTCAAAGAGATGTTCCCGCGAGATGGTGCACTGGTGGGGAACTGCGCTACGAGGACATCATTGAGGCTACTGAGGAATTCAACTCCGAATATTGCATTGGTACAGGAGGGTATGGAGTTGTTTACAAAGCTGTACTTCCATCAGAACAAGTCCTTGCCGTGAAGAAGTTTCACCAAACACCAGAAGTTGAGATGAGCAGCTTGAAAGCTTTTAGAAGCGAGATTGATGTCTTAATGGGTATACGGCATCGAAATATTGTGAAGCTGTATGGTTTCTGCTCGCATGCCAAACACTCGTTTTTGGTATATGAATTTGTGGAAAGGGGAAGTTTAAGAAAGTTACTGAACGACGAGGAACAAGCAACAAAGATGGATTGGGATAAAAGGATAAATCTTATCAAAGGCGTTGCCAATGCTTTATCCTACATGCACCATGACTGCTCTCCTCCGATTATTCATAGAGACATTTCCAGCAACAATGTTCTTTTGGATTCAAAATATGAGGCTCATGTCTCTGACTTCGGCACAGCAAGGCTCTTAATGCCTGACTCATCCAATTGGACATCATTTGCTGGCACCTTTGGGTACACAGCTCCAGGTATGTAGTTAAGTTTCAATATCACCTTCTACAGTAGGTTAGTTTACAAAATCACTTGAAAACAGAATAGGTGCAGTAAATTATTTTTGCAAAATATAGCATGACCAGCCTCTTTTGCAGAGTTGGCATACACAATGAAAGTGGATGAAAATTGTGATGTGTATAGCTTTGGAGTATTAACATTGGAAGTAATGATGGGAAAGCATCCTGGCGATTTCATCTCATCTCTGATGTTTTCTGCTTCCACCTCCTCATCATCACCAAGCGGTCACAATACACTCTTGAAGGATGTTTTAGACCAGCGCCTGCCACCTCCTGAAAACGAGCTTGCGGACGGTGTGGCACTTGTTGCAAAACTAGCGTTTGCTTGCTTGCAGACCGATCCCCATTATCGGCCAACAATGCGACAAGTTTCTACAGAGCTTTCAACTCGTTGGCCACCATTTCCAAAGCTATTCTCCACGATAGAATTGGAAGATGAACTGGTTCACAGAAATGTTAATGGTTGAATTTTTACAGTATACTTTCTTGTCAAGGAGCCAGTAGCTCAGCTGGTAATAGAGTCCCACGCTTTTCAAGAGGTGTTATTATCTGTCTTGGAGATTCAGTCCAAAGTCTTACATTTCCTCTATTTCTTCGCCTGCTGCTTGTGTATATTAAATGCAGAAACAAGAAACAGAGTTTTCCCATTTCGAACTTAAATTCGCCAGATGAAATATTTCACATATTTTTAGTTTTCGTGAGCAACAATGGAAGAAATCAACATATTTTCTCCTTTTTTTTTGTTTTCCAATAAACGAAAATGAATTATAATAAGCTCTTGATTTTATTTATTTTTAATTAGTAATGATAATAAGCTTCTTTCAATATTGCCATATTAGTAATACAACTAAAAATCTTGACGATTTAATAAAAAACCACTCCCATTAATTTCCACAATCAAACAAAACTTGTCCTAAAAGAACTAGCCAATACTTTCTATTTTCTTAAATAATTGACAAAATTTCCAAATTTGAGATTTCATAGCGGATGTCACCATTGATAGGTGAAGCCCAAAGACAAGGTTTTGTTTTTTTTTTTTTGGATAGTTTTTTTTTTTAAAAAGAAACTTCACTTCAAGAATGGCAAACTACAGTTGTCTAGCTACAAGCAATTGAATATTCCTTCTTCTCTGTAACTATTCAAAAGGAAATTTTAGACAATATATATATATATATGCACTCTTG
>Ga0307514_10005856_pt1 | contig 10851 bp, 24 predicted proteins | sample 16_EM_MG_FD_203088 | JGI IMG/M metagenome (GOLD analysis project Ga0307514, IMG submission 203088) | Populus trichocarpa ectomycorrhiza microbial communities from riparian zone in the Pacific Northwest, United States - 16_EM | ecosystem: Host-associated > Plants > Roots > Unclassified | place... | reverse complement strand
TATAGATATGGTTGTAGGCTGTTATTCAATCATATGGTTACATAGTGAGAAGAATTCGCTGAATACAATGGAGGCATCTATGTCGATCGTCACGTGGGTGCCGATCGTTACGCCATAAGTGATACTACAGGTCTTAGTGGTTCATGGTTGTCATGCAGATTCCTAGTTCAGATCGAAAGGATCTCAGCCACACTGCCTCTTTCGTAGCCCGATAGATACCTACATAGGTACTCTGACTCCGTGGTAGGTACTGTAGGTACTGAGTGCCACAACTCTTTGCTTTTTCGAGCACCATGACACTGCCGATCCTGCAATGAAAATATATACTCCATCGTGCAGTGCCTGTCTCGAGTGTCATCCATGTAGGCGGAGTCTTACCTGTTGGAGAGCGCAGTCGAGCCTCTATGTTAGCATACTCTATATATGCATAACCTGGTTATTAGCATTGATCCAGCCGGCCTGAATTTGGGACTATGGCTGGAATAGCATAATTCTGTATTATTTTGTCGGTCACAAACTCGGTAAGTACTAACAATTTTCCATAGTAGTAGCCGACCCCACCTAACCCCATCCAACCTGTGGTGAAAAGTGGAGATAGGAATTCTACCTCTACAACAAAGCTACCGATATCCATAATGGATTTAACTCCGAGACCAGAGTCAAAAGCAGTCTGACATCGAGAGGTTGATGCAACAGATTTAGAAGGTGTGCGTTTTCAACCGCCACCTTAACAGAGGATAGCCTTCCTGTTATTAGTCCGGTGATGGGATTGTGGAAGACAGTGAAGAAGTTACCTTAGAACGTCCATTAAATCTACTACGCCACTCCCGGAAAATGAAGACGACTCGGAACCGCCATAATTAGTTCCAGCAAGTGAGCTTTAACCACCATTAAGCTCCATGTGCAACAATAGGATCCGGGGATGCTTAGTCTTGCATTTGGCGCGGTAGATGACACGGCCATCGCAGTCCAGCAAGATCTCCACAACCTTGAGCATCACCTGTTAGCACTCCGGTTTCGGAAACCGCAGTGGCAAGCACCAATTACCTCCATTTTCGGCCATCATCAAGCACTGCAGGTGCAGCAGGCAATAGGGGCATCATGTATACCTAGTTTATTTCAAATCAATTCTCCACTCCATAGATTTCATGTCACATTGGGGCGTTCATGTGAAACCCCTATAAACGCATAACTAGCATCGGATCTCCCGGTCCCGAAGCTAGGCTAATAGAGGTTCTAGAAGTACCATATAGGGTAATAGGCGTAACGCTGCTAGCATGGCATGGTAAAACCTCGGGCGGAGAGGAGAAGACTCATGTGATAAGAGGATAACAGGAATATCGTTCTCTATCATCACTAGTCTGGCTGACATGTGTGTCACCTAGTCCTTCTAGGTTCGACTGTTGTTGGAAGTAGCTTGTTTAGTGCTCGTTATTGATGAGGGTATGAACGCTCTGACCGACTAGTTACACCGTTGGTTACATCGTTGACTACGTCATTGACTACATCATGAACTACATCACGGTGATGACTAGTTAGGGATGAAAGGGATATATAACTGGAGGGAAATGAGGAACAGTATGCGGTAAAAATATAGCGAACTACACATCAACCTCTTACATATGATCCCCCATTCATAGCCTGTAAAATTCCAACAGGTTATGAGCCCGGTTAGCATCTGGGTTTGTCTATCCTCTCGCTGTCGATATATTCATTCATCCTCCTGCCATCAATGAAATATTTCGCGATGCAGGCTGCTGATTATTTTGTCACGAAGGCAGGCTCGGTGCCCCGCCTTACACATACCAACTTCGCGGCGTGGTCGAACGCCATTAAGTATTACTCATCGGAACTGATTGCTGGACAATTGTCAATGGAGAGGAGGTCGCTCCCTTGGGTGTTGATGATTATAAGGAGTTCTCCAAACGAGCAAATAGAGCCGTCTCGCTTGTTTATGGTTCCATTACTCTAACTCTCTAAGCATATGTGGGTGGAATTACTGACGCAGCTTCAATGTGGACAAAACTCTGTGCAACTATGGATATTGTACAGAACGAGTCGGAGTCTACGTTTATGCGCGATAAATTCTACCATGAGACCTTCCTACCACAAGACACGATAGACCAGTATATTAGTCGAATTCTCACATACCAGGAGAGACTAGTAAATACAAGGCAGAAGTTATCGGATGATGTGGTCACCAAGTTACTGACTGCCCTGCCTCCGTCCTAATCATAATCAAGGAGGTGATCTTCAATCAACCGAATCATACAGTATCTACTGTCATTGCAGCACTGCGTCGACATACTGAAATTATTCGACTAGAAGCTCCACCAGAACCTACGGGGGGTACTACGGTTAGTCGAGGTCTATATGCTGGAAAATCTCGATACAGAGGCCAACGAGGTCAAACAGGTCAAAAAGGTCAACAAAGTCAGACTCGATTCCAACGCAACCGTCAAGATACACAGGGTGTTTGTTGGTATTGTGCGAAACCAGGACATCGCCGCCAGGATTGTTTTTAGAAGGAAAAAGTACGAAGGCTTAGGCAGAGTAGGGCTGGTCCAAGAGAAATTCACGCAGATCTAATTGTTGATACCCAGGATCATCAAGTTCATTTGAAGAGGGTCATTATTACTGATATCACGAAGTTGGGGCATGTGTTTGGTTCATTGATTCTGGTGCCTCCGATCATTTATGCTCTGATTATTTTTCCTTCGATGAGATTGCATACTTTGCACAACCAATCAAAATTTACATGGGTGGTAATCGATATGTGCTCGCAACTGGTAGAGGCACTGTTCATTTCTATACCGATACCACTGGTTGTTCTACTTTCTCATCTGTATTGTATGTTCCGCAGTTAAAAGGCAGATTTGATTTCTGTTGGACAATTGATAAAGAGCAGTTATAATGTTGCTTTTATGCAAGAATATTGTTCGATTGAGAAGGAAAATAAGGAAGTCCTGAAGGCGCAGTATCAGGGTGGAATGTATCAACTCTTGTTTGCAGGACGAGCCTGTTACAGTGCAAGAGAACACCGAGTTCTTCAGACTACCAATCAGACTACCAAGGCTACCGGAAGCCTTCCTCTACGAACATGGCATTGCCGGCTTGGTCATCTAAACGTAGATGACATTCGCAAGCTAGCGAAGGAATCAGCCATTGATATTTATATCAATGAGGATCATGACAGAACCGATATTTGTATTCCGTGCCTTCAACTTGGGGTAAGCAACCTATGAATATCAATTGAAAAACCTGCTGAGCGAGCAGTACAACTAGGAACATAGTCGCCGGATGCACTTTGATCTAAATTACCCCCCTGGGGGGTCATTTTTTTAGTTGATTTTGCCGAGTTTTTTTGGCTTACCCTGAACTCACACTGTTACCCTGAAGCCAGGACTTGCAACTGACATGAATTGCTTTACTCTGTATATTGACAATAAGGCAGCCCTTGCACTGGCCAAAAATCCTACCCATCATGATCGGACAAAGCACATGGACATCCGATATCGTTTCATCCGCTCTGAAGTCACAAGCGGATCTGTCAATATACAGGCAATTGGGACAGGGGAAAATGTTGCGGATATTCTGACAAAAGCCTTGCCGAAGGCAGCATTTGAGGGACATCGACTTGGAATGGTGGTTTTTATTGTTTAATTTCATGTATCCGGCACTCTTTTATCCCATTTTTTCCCACTGGGTTTTTTCAGGTTTAATGAGGTCGGCAGTGAATATGTTTTCATGTATGAATTGTGCTCTTGGGAATTGCGCTCTTGGGAATTGCGCTCTTGCAACTGTTTGGGGCAGTCTGCAGAGCGAGGTGGAGTGTTGGAAGTAGCTTGTTTAGTGCTTGTTATTGATAAGGGTGTGAACGCTCTGGCTGACTAGTTACATCGTTGATTACATCGTTGACTACATCATTGACTACATCATGAACTACATCACCGATGAGTTACATCACGGTGATGACTAGTTAGGGATGAAAGGGATATATAACTGGAGGGAAATGAGGAACAGTATGCAGAGAGATAGCGAAAAAATATAGCGAACTACACATCAACCTCTTACATATGCAACACCCCATTCATAGCCTGTAAAATTCCGACAACTGTATAACCGCCAGGACAAAACGTGATCACTGGGTGTCAGGTTTGCCTAGACACCGATGGTATACGGTATACCAACACTTCTCCCAAACCACACACGGATCAAGTCAGCAATTATGCTCCTGGTAAACTCTTCAGGCCAATAAATTAGACATCAAACTGCAGCGGCTGAAGCTCATATCATTGTAAGTAACCATTTAATACCCTTCCTTGTGTGCCAGCGCTCTCTCAGGGAATCGAACTTGTGCTCCATGCGCACCGTTTCCCCTGTAGTTTGAGTTCCCTCTTCTGTACGGACTTTGTCTGTATTGATATGGATATTCTGTCCTATCAACATAAACTCCCTGAGATCGTTCGAAATATCGGGGAACGTCTATATCATGTGCTGTAGTGTATGCCCCTTGAGGATTCTCTGACTGGTTCGGCTGGTACTGCAGGCTTCCTTTAAAAGAACGCTCTACGAGCGGCTTGTACCAACCAGACTATTAAAAGAAGTATTCGATCGGTACGGAGTAGCTAAGGGGTTTATCGTATTGGGGTCACGTTTGCCTGCATCATTGTCCAGCTCTTTTAGCCTCATGTCTTTCGTAATTATTGCATCCACAATTCTTGTCAGAGTCAACGGTCCACTCCTGTTGTTCAATAGTGTTAGCACCAGTGGAGAGTATTTTGAACCCAGTCCCATCAGGATTGTGTATGCTATGTCTTCCTTTACTTTCTCTCCATTTCCATTCAATTTCGAGACAAATTTCTTCACCACCTTGTCGATGTATTCTCCGACATCCTTCTCTAACATCTTTTCGAAAGCGTTGTGCTACCCCTCATTCTTACTACTTTATTTGCCTTTTAATATTTTCCAGGAATCATATGCTGTCTCCGAGTCCAGGATTAGTTCTTGACGCTCTGGGGCACATGCCAAATGAATTTCTGATCTGTTCTTCTGCTTACAGTCATCCGTTTTCCCTGCTTCATCTGGGAATGGATCTATAGTAACCTTGCATGCCCCTGGGATACGCAGCAGGATCATTTCCATGCCTTTGCCCATGTTCTGTAGTTAGAAGCTCCTGTAAGGTTGGGAGGTTTTGGACGTGAGGCGTGTATTGTTCGTTTTTATGATACAGTTTCCCTCAGCTTTCCTCCATTGCTTACTCAGCTCCTTCCTTTTTCACACAGCTAGCGGGACTAGTCTCGGCCCTCGGCCCTCGAGCTTGGACATGACCGCTTTGATCGTCGAAATCCTGCAACTCTCTACCCCTCCGTCAAGTCCTTCTTCTCGTCCATGGCCATATCTGATGGTATTTCCATGTTTGACCACATCAACCACTACGAGAATTGATTGTGACAATTAATTCAGAGGTGTAAGGGCACTTCTTCAATTGACGCATATCAACATCTTGCACATTACCTTGAGGATGACAAGATTAAAGCTCATCATCTTCTTTTTTTTATTTTTAAATAATCATTAATCGCATTAATCCTATCTAGAATATGGCGATGGACTGCAGCTCCCGTGGTTATCGGGTGGCCGCTCATCATCTTCTCATGACATTGCCTGAGTCCATGGCTAATATTGTTGATAATCTCCAGTCCAAGTCCGACCTCAAGTACATCGACGTCCGTACTAGGTTACTTGAGCTTGCCTCCTCCTCCCTCATTGCAAACCCGACGAAAAACAAGGCCCTCAATGTCAAAGGCAAAAAAGGGCTCGGACATCAATCAACAAAGCCAAACCCAACTCGTGCCGGCAGGACTGAGGCTGCTAAAGGGAATCAATGCTCCTGGTGTAAAGCCGAGGTAAACCCTTTGATGGCCACACTTTCAAGACTTGCAAAGCTCTCAAGGAATATCATGCGTCTAACTCCAACTCCAAGTCCGGTCAACCTCTTTTTTTAATATTTTTTTAAAGAATCATTAATCACATTCACCCTATCTAGAGTATGGCGATGGATTGCAGCTCCCAGGTTGCCCCGGCTGGCATCTCTTCCTCCACGCGGGCCAGTCCCTGCCCCTAAAAGCCCTCCCAAGAAGGGAAGAAAACAACTACGGGAAAATAAATACAGACTCGCGCAGATATCACACCCCGAGCCTAACAACCCCTCCCCAAAAGAGATACCCCAATTCGCGCAGGTGTCAAAACTCCCCCCAAAGACTCAAACTACATCACCTCCGGTCAACCTCCTGCCACCGGAAAAGAAGTCATATCATATTATTGCTGACTTCTCTCATTTGCTGAATCCAGTCTGTTGCTATGTAGGCTTTACGGTTAGTGGAGGTAGAGTGATGCATGCGACGCATCAAGGGAATGTTTCTTTGGATATTGAAGTTGCTAGGCGTGTTCTTTCTATATTCTCTCGGAGGTTTTATATGTGTACGTCCTCGTGCGAAAGAAGAAGAATTCTGCCTGCTGTACGTAGCCGCTGTTTACAATCTTACACGCTGTTTTGCCACAATTTGGGTTACTGCCATGGCCTCTTGAGTTCTGGGTCCTTCGCCTCTGTGCCTCTATTCTTCTTGTGAGTGGCCCTAACCGGCCATCCCTAAGTTTTTTTTATTGCTGTTGCTGGGAATTTTACTGCCAGTATGTGCCTCTACCCGTCCCGTCTCGGTTGTTCACGTTGCTCGGCGCCTTGCAATGACGATTGCTTGGTCTTTCTGGTTTCCCGTCCCTCTTCATGGGAACACGTGTGTCGCGATTGTATCTGTCACGATGCAGTCATTCGCTTCGATCCTTGGCCTCACTGTATCTGGGCTGCTTTGGTATCTGCTAAATCTCCCAAATCTTGTTGCTGCCTCCGTCATCGAAGTTCCTGATTGGATCAAAAATACATATTCCTACACGAACCAAGCCGTTGCTGTCGGAGGATCCATCCTTATGGCTATTGCCGTAGAAAAGGAATTCTTTTTTATTTTACTTTAAAGAATCATTAATCGCATTCACCCTATCTAGAGTATGGCGATAGACTGCAGCTCCTGGGGTTCCCAGGACGCCTCTCTCTCCCACACAAGTCAGTCCCTGCCCCAGGAAAAGGAATTCGAGAAACCCTTCGAACGTATTATACGAGTAATTCGTTTTCCGCCACCTCTGCTGGTCTCAATCATATTCTCGTCTTATCCAGAAGACGGGAAGACCGTAGAGGCAAAACAGCCCAGATACAGTGAGGCCGAGGATCGAAGCGAATGACTGCATCGTGACAGATACAATCGTGACACACGTGTTCCCATGAAGAGGGACGGGAAACCAGAAATACCGAGCAATCGTCATTGCCAGGCGCCGAGCAACGTGAACAACCGAGACGGGACAGGTAGAGGCGCATACTGCCAGCAAAATTTCCAGCAACAGCAACAAAAACAACATGATTAGGGATGGCCAGTCAGGGCCACTCACAAGAAGAATAGAGGCACAGAGGCGAAGCACTCTGACCACCACGGTAAGCGCAGTTTCTGGTGTCGAAGGACTCAGAACTCAAGAGGCAAGGGCATTAACCCAAATTGTGGCAGAACAGTGTGTAAGATTGTAAGCAGCGGTTACGTACAGCAGGCAGAATTCTTCTTCTTTCGCACGAGGACGTACTCGCGAGAAAGGCTGAAGAAGAAAGAGAAAGTAAAAGCCGAGGTGGGAATGAGCATCTTTTATAGAAAACCCAAGGCTCACACTCGCTAAAGTGGGCGATGCCCGAGACCCCAAAATCCTATACACAACTAACCTTGAACCTTCCTTGTCAATTCTGCAGGCAGGGATGTCGTCTCCACACGTGCCTCGTATTGAATCGGCGATCATGCGGCGGAGCTGGCTCCGTTCCGAGTTGTCCAATCCTCATGGTATCATCGTCGTCGTCAGAAAGAGACCCAGTCTCGGAGGATTTCGCTCCTCCAACATCATTCTCAGATCGTCCACCTTCCCCGCACTTTCCATCACCAAGTACTCTAGCGCCTCTATTCTCTCCTTCCTTCCTCGCATCCTCATATTTTCTCGCATCCTCCATGATCTCGGCCCCCAATTCGATGGTATCATATCCCTCGTGCAACTCCTGTTGAATGTCCACCAGGCCTTTTAAGTGGAAGTACCACCTAAGAAACCCCTTTTCCTTCGGTCATCCTGGTTAGCGAAGACATGACTTGGCCAAACAACGTCTGCATCATCTCCTCCATAGTCTCCTCCTCGTCCTATGAGGCTGGGTCGCTTTCTACTGGTGGTGGGACCGCAGCCGCAACCGCTGGCGGCCCCTCGTTGCCTAGGCCTTCTTTTTCCCCTTTGGCGGCATTGGGGTCGGCTGGTGCGTGAGCGTCGACTACTCCTATTCGCTGGGTTGTCGTGACGTCGTCCATTGTCCGATCGTGGTTGGTTGTTTCCTCGTACCCGTCCGTGTGGGGGTTGCAACTTTTTTTTTTTTTTTTCGCTGGCTAAGGAATTCTGACGACGTCATATGAGGCCAAGCCGCAACAAACGTCTGTGGCGAGACTGGTTATCTTCTTGTTGCCCTCGCCTTGGGCTATCCGATGGTGTTATTCTGACCTGCTATTGGCCTCTAGTTGTGGTGTTATCGCTGGTTGTCCAAAACATTCGTCTCGTGCTGGTGTTGGTAGCTGTCACGTTAGATATGCGTTACGCTTTGGTCCATCAACAAGACACAGTGGTCTAATGGTAAGATCCCTCCCAAGTAGCTCCTGCTCATTACAGGCAGAGGGGAGGTGACCTGGGTTCAATTCCCAGCTGAGCCAATATTTTTTTTTCCCCACCCGTCTGGTTCAAGGAACTGCTATCCATTTCCTGCGACCCCTCTACCAAGGGGCTTGTGCCAACCAAACTATGACTTCCCGTACTACTTCCACGTAAGTACCCCGAAGTGGAGATAGCCGTTGGGAGTACAATCACTGCGACCGCTGCCCTTGTAATGGAAAACCCAAAGGTAAAGAGAGAAAGCACCCTCCAACACATACATGTACCTATTTGACTAGTGTAAGCTAGCAACAGCGAAAAGCTGGCATGTAAACATGCGATATGCTTTGATACATCAATAAGGCACAGTGGTCTAATGGTAGGACCCCTCCCAAGTAGGTCCTGCTGTACAGGCGGAGGGGAGGTGGTCTGGGTTCAATTCCCAGCTGAGCCAATATTTTTTTACCCACCTGTCTGGTGCAAGGAACTAACTAATTTCACATACCTCAAAGTGGGGATGGCTAGCCGTTGTGAGTACAATCACCGCATTTGTAATAGAGCACCCCAAGGTCAAGAGAAAGCATCCTCCAGTACATACATTTACCTAGTTACCTACCTTTGTGGGGAGCGAGGTGGGTAGTTATTTCAAGAGGCCTGACTGATGCCCGCCAGACTAAGTGAGAAAGACCGAAAAGCTGGCACATGAACACGCACTACACTTCGGTACATCAACAAGGCACAGTGGTCTAATGGTAAGACGCCTCCCAAGTAGGTCCTGCTGATTACAGGCAGAGGGGAGGTGATCTGGGTTCAATTCCCAGCTGAGCCAATATTTTTTTTTTTCCCCACCCGTCTGGGCTATCCATTTCCCGCAACCCGCCCAACACGACTTCCCGTAACCGCCACAAGAGGAGTAGCAATAGTATATACTACAGACATACCCACACCGCCAGACCATCCAGTCTCCACACCTGCACATATTTCTGGTAGCTGGAACGAGCAGGAAACTATGGGGCGAGGGATACGGCTGGGCATTGGCAGACAACATTTCGGTGGGTTTTCGGCTGGGCTTACCGACAGGAATGCAGATTTCGATCAAACAACCACCTCGATGTGCCTAGGTCTAGGATGCCTGGGGTTATAGTTATGGGAGAAGACCCCAGGGAATGACGTACCCTTGGACACTGAAACTGGCTGGCATTGGACGCGCGCTGTGCTAACATAATACAATTTGATAGGTCTTTCTGTGTACTCTCTCCCACTAATCAGTAGTCTCGAGCCTCAGACGAGGACTACCGGTACCAATTGAGCTTTTTTTCTTTATTTCTTTTTAAGTAATCATTGATCGCATTCATCCTCTCTAGAATAGGCGATGGACTGTAGTCCCCGGGGAGTTCTCAGGTGGCCTCTCTCCTCCCCACGGGCCAGTCCCTACCCTCCCCGCTCTATGTACAAACTTAGCGGATGAAATCCGCCACCTTCTCACACCACTCCTCATCTCCCCACATCTGCTCGTACGATCTCGCAACCTCACCCCCCACCCATGAGCATCGCTGCAAATGCGCCGCATTCTGCGGCGTCCAACCGTCACACACACCGTGGTCGTGGATCGAGGAAACCTTGGTAGAGCAGATGCGGTGGCGCCCCAGGACGTTGATGTGGGTGAGAGGAAACCAGGGGGAGAAAGGCAACGACGAAGCAGATAGGAGGGCGAAGATGGGGGTCGGCATGGGGTGGAGGTTGCAGAAGGCGGTGATTGCTATGCCAGCGGGTATTAAGCAAGAGTTCCAGATATGCCCGAAGGCGCTATGACATCTGTGGTGGCCGTTGAGAGCGGTGAAAGGGCTGGCCTACCTGGTCACGGATAAGGGCCCTCAGCAAAAGTGGCTATGGGAGATTGGGGAGTCGGAGGAGCCTTCCTGCGTTTGTGATGGATGGATGCCATAGAACGCGGCGCATTGTTAGGGTGCCCCTGGGTAGGTGATGGTAGGGGGCGCATGAGTGAGAAGATATGGGAGGATGAGAAGTGGTGCAGGGCAGTGGCGGAGTTCCTCATGTGAATGTAGATAGTACCGGGGGGGG
>Ga0307514_10005855_pt1 | contig 10851 bp, 6 predicted proteins | sample 16_EM_MG_FD_203088 | JGI IMG/M metagenome (GOLD analysis project Ga0307514, IMG submission 203088) | Populus trichocarpa ectomycorrhiza microbial communities from riparian zone in the Pacific Northwest, United States - 16_EM | ecosystem: Host-associated > Plants > Roots > Unclassified | place... | reverse complement strand
ACTGTATTTGGCTTTATTCATTTATTTTAAAGTAATTTTAAACTAGTTTATTTTTTTATTTTAATTTCAACTTAATATTTCAATAAGGTTTATTTTGTTGAACTATAAATATATATTTTTGTTTTTAAGTTAGGGCAACTCATTGGTTTTTTTCAAAAATAATATTAGAGAAGATTTCTCATGCTCTTAGTTCTTTATAGAACTATTTATAACTTATTAAAAATTTCTTTCGTGTCGTTCAATCTTTATAATTTTGATTTTTGGTTCATCATAACCAACGAGTCGGGATTTTTATTCAATAATTATGGTTTTTTAATTTAAATAATTATTAAATCAAATTCTTTTCAACTTGATGTTAAATTTCTTGAGTTGTGTTCAATCTTAATTGTTTGTTAATCTTTTCACATCCTCCCCTTTCATTTACTGTGGTTGCACACATGGCAAAGGTAAGTGAAAATTCCCTCCTCTTTTTCCCATCATCCATGCAGGCAAGAACAAAACAACCCACCAATCTAAAATAACTTTTTTTCTTGTTTTGAAAAAAAAAAGCAAAGATAAAGTAACAGTGTTTGGTAGAAGAAATAAAAAACAAAGCTCCAAAAAATGATCCCAGCTACAAGATTCAATCTTCATTCTCCCACCATGCCTACAAGAACTCTAAAACCCATCAATTTCAACCACTATTTTTTTTTTAAAATGCACAACCAAAGCAACATTGAACGAAATGGGTAATATATTTCACCGTTTATTTTAGATTGATATTTCAACAATCAATATATATAGATATATATATATAGCTTTGGGTATATTATAATAACTATCTAAAGACTTGAATGAATTACAAGTTATTTTATATCTAAAATGATTTTAATTTTAAATTTTTTATTATTAAAGGGGGTGATTTTAAAAATATTAAGGATATTTTGAATAAAAAAAATATAAAAAACGTTTTTATTATTTAAATAGTTCATGTACTTTTATAATATATTAGAGAGAGTTTTTGAAATTTACCCAATAAAATTTTATAGAAAATATTTCTATTAGTTATAGTTATTGTTTTAAAACTTGGATTCGTTGGATCAACTTGAAACTCGATTCATCTTGAGTTTGGATTAATCCGAGTTAAAAAAAAATTAATTAACTTGGTTAAAAATTTTAGTTAACTTTTCATTTATTTCGAATTTTTTTTTTATCAAAACAATATCATTTTGTTTTTTTTTTTAAAATATTTTTAAGATTAATCTATTCCTATAAATTTGTTTTTCTTTCTATTAAAAATAAATGTCCTGAACATTACTTCTTTTTCGAGAGATGGACCACATTTTATATCTCGGCAAACACTTAAGATAAGTAAAGAAATAGAATTAATTGAGCATAGTTAATGAATACTTTACATAAGAACCAAAGAATTGTTGAATTTAATTTAGAGTGATATTAATTGATATAACAAGTAAAGTTGTGATGTACAAATCTATTTGTTTCCCGAGTACCGAACAGGTGTTCGAGGAGGAGGAGGATAGGTGGAGAGTCCGCAATCCAACACAACCCATGCCCGTTTTTTACTGCCTATTTCTCTAAAAATAAGAAAGTAAAACACAAGAGAATCGGAGAGAGTGGAGGAGAGGTTTGTTTTGTTTTAGTATTTGTTGAGTTGGCGAAAATTTTGGTTATCTATCCATTCCTCCTCACTTTCTCAACAAACGAACGCTTCAACTGCATAATTTCACGGCCAGCTAAACATTCCTACTCTTAATACTCTTTTTTTTCCCCCTTCTCTCTCTCCCCTTCTCTTTCGGTAATCTGTCATCAAAACTTTAACAAAATAGAGCAAAAAAAAGAAGAAAAAAAGAAGCTCTTTTGGTCTCTTAATTTCTTCTTCTTCTTCTTGTACGTTTCTTGATTATTTTTCTTTTGTTTTTGGGCTTCTTTTTGTTTCTTTTTTAATGAACAGATGATGATGGCGTGGAGTTCTTGGGATTTGTGTGTGTGATCAGGAGGGAAGAGGGTGTTTTGTCCTCAGGTGGTGAAGATCTGAGGCTTTTGTTTCTCTTTTAAAGATATTTTAAAGGTTTTGCGTCATCAATCGAAAAGAAAGAGAAATGAGTGCATCAAGGTTTATAAAGTGTGTGACAGTAGGAGATGGAGCTGTTGGTAAAACTTGTCTCTTGATCTCTTACACCAGCAACACCTTCCCTACGGTAATTCAATCTCAATTTCCCTGACTCTTTTGTACTTTCCCTTTTCATGTTTTTTGGGAAATTGGGATATGGGTTCTTGAGTTTTGGTGGAAATGATAATGGGTTTCCTTTTGTTTCTATTTTCATTATAAATGTTTTTGAATTTGGGATGCGGTTTTCTGAATTTTGGTGGAACTTGAGTTGGGCTCTATTTAATTTCGATTTTGAGATTCTATGTCGAGTATGTATGTCATTTTATTTATGATTTGGTAGGATGGTAATTTAAGGGAAGGTCCTTTCTGGACATGTTTGCATGATTTGGTAATGTTTCGATTCATTTTGTTGATAAATAATCAATGGAGGTTAAGATCGTTGTCGAGTTTCTGTTTTGCTCCCAATTATGGATTGATCAAAGCTGAATTTTGCTTCTATTTATTAGTTTGGCCTGGCTTGACATTATTATAATGCAAGCTTTGGTTTTTCAATAAAGAAATGCCGTTAGTTATCCAAATTATTGTTTTCTTTTTTTCCTTCGCATTTCACGGAGCAAAAAAATTCTTTTATTTTGTTCATATTTTCATGGGATTTAATCAAATCCTTTACAAGAGGGTGTAATACCATTGCCTTATTTTATTGCATTGTTGTGATAAACAGGATTATGTGCCTACAGTTTTTGACAATTTCAGCGCAAATGTGGTCGTCAATGGTGCTACTGTCAACCTGGGGTTGTGGGATACAGCTGGTAATTCTACATAGATCTTTATATATTTTTTTGTGTTTGTGTTATTTACCTCTATATTTTATTTTGGATATGTGATTCTGCATGGATCTGACTTTGTTTTTTATTGAATCAGGGCAAGAGGATTATAATAGATTAAGACCATTGAGTTACCGTGGGGCAGATGTTTTCATACTGGCATTCTCTCTCATTAGCAAGGCCAGTTATGAAAATGTTTCTAAAAAGGTTGGAAAATAGATTGCATGAAATGCTGTCTTTTGTTTCAATACTAGACAAACTATTCCTATATAAAAAAATAAAAAAATAGAACATGCTGATGAGTTCTTACTTGACTTCTTTTCCAGTGGATTCCAGAGTTGAAGCATTATGCACCTGGTGTCCCAATAGTTCTTGTCGGAACAAAACTTGGTAAATTTTCGTCTATACATGGAATTAGATAGATGCGTTTGTAAGCATTTTTAGTGTTTGATGATTATGCATATGAGCTTGTTTGTTCAACTGCTTTTGTGCACAATTTTAATTTGCCCGAGAATTTTTTATATTAAAGTTGCTCAGGTATTGTTAATAGAAGTCTTTATTTTCTATTGTGCATGGTTGCATGTAATAATTTTTTCAGTTGCTGTTCAGTAAGTTCATTAGTCGATTTGTAACTAGTGTTGTCTGCAGCAACATGTGATTAGTAATTTGTTATGGAAAAGGATTTACTTTTGACCTGCTCTTTTATAATGTATCCTTTTTCTTTTAGTGGGATGAGTGATACTTAAAGTTCTGCTTTATGCAATTTTCTTCATGATCAATGTTTGCAGCTTGATTTTGTGAAAAACTTTCGATGAGTATTTAATGGGCATAAGTGAATAAATTGATGGGTGTTACTCTTCTAAGGAAAAAAAAGAGTAAGTTGTCAAGAGGTATATTCTTTTTGTCTAAACAAAGCTAGATGTAGCCCATAGTTTTACTACTTTCTTGGTGGCTTTCTTTTCCATTCTTTCATTATGCGCCTGTATTTCCTTTGACATGTGTATCATTAATTTGTGACTCATCATAAGGTATTCTAAATTCAATTTGTGATTTTCATTTTCATGGGACATTCTCCAAAATATACATCAGTTGGTTTTTTTTTTTTTTAAAAAAAAGTTAAGTCTTACTTTTTTTCTGGTTTTCAATGAGCTAGATCTTCGGGATGATAAGCAGTTCTTCATTGACCACCCTGGTGCTGTTCCTATTACTACAGCTCAGGTAAAACTCCTGACTGATTGTGTGTTTTCTCTCATTTTGAGCATTTACATGAATTGTTGTTTTTCCATTTTTTTAAGCAAATCCTTCCTATCACTCAACTATTGATGTTGTTGTCTTTGAATATTTAAAAGGGAGAGGAGCTGAGGAAGCTGATTGGTGCACCTGCCTACATTGAATGCAGTTCGAAAACACAGCAGGTATGAATATTTTACGAAGACATTCTCTTCTGCATTAAAAGCTTTTTGGGCTTATAAATTCAGTTGTTAGCTTGTTCATGCAGAATGTGAAGGCAGTTTTCGATGCAGCCATCAGAGTCGTCCTTCAACCACCCAAACAAAAGAAAAAGAAGAGCAAAGCACAAAAGGCCTGTTCTATATTGTGATTGTAACAGGTGTGAGGAGCCTTGGTGTTACCCATGTTCCTTTCCTCTCTTCCCATTGCTCTCTAAGAAGCTTAATTTAATGTCTTTCCAGACAGTAATGAGGATCTACGAAGCATCAGGTGGTTTGATATTGTTTTTTTGAATTATTATGGATCTCTAATAGTTGAATTGCATGCATGATTGCCCACCTCCTATTATGATTGCCCACCTCCTATTCATAACTCCTGGTTTTGATATGTTCTATGTATTAATAGACTGGAACATCCCATTAGGAAGACAACGTTGCCCAGCATGAATTCTATCAAAAACTTGTATCAGTTTCAAGAGCTTGGTTATGTTGTGCTACTAATCTTGCTTTGGTTTATTTTTACTTTCTTGTTTCTGATAAACTCTCTTACTTTCATCCCACATCAGCAATGTTCCTGAACTCCCATAATTTTTTGCCTTGATGTTGAATGATAATTAGAAATATCCTAGAGTAACAGTGAAAGGAAGAAAATAAGTAGGGCCACCGAGGTAATAGCATTGAATGATTTGGTTGTTAGTTCATGGTGGCTGGTGATAGCAGCGAGCCGTTTCAGATTTGTTATAGAGGTATGAAATGGGTTGGGACTCCGGTTTATTAGCCGCGCTACCTCGAGTGCTAATAGCTTTCCAAATTCATCTGTTCCGTAAGTTGTTGCAGGTCACGAGATGCTGCTTTTTCATTCTTTGTTTTCCCCTTTCTGAGATGCCGAATTTTTTTGGATTTCAACATTGTGCCGAACTTAAATTGCTATTAACATGCTATCCACAGACAGGTGAAGGGAGAGAGAAAGGAAGTGAATCCGGCAAGAAGGGTACTTCCTTGGGTGGGTTTCCATCCATTGTGCCAAACAGAAATTTATCAAATTCTTCATCCCTTTTCACCCATTCCTCGTCACAAACAGACTCTAAATGCCATTTTCAGAAAAAGCACTGACAGATGTTAGTTCCTTTCGGGATCTCATCCATCAAGGGCTAAGATTCCAGGGTTATTAGGTGCATATTTGTAGCTAGAAATGGTTTGCTATTATAGAGAGGAAACTCAAAGCTGAACCAATTGCAAGAAATCAAGGATGCCACTGTGGAACCAAGAACATTTGCTTAGATTCTTGCATTGCGCAAATAGAAAGAGCAACCAGGATTGAAATTCCATCCAAGCAACTACGACCTTGCTGGATTATAATAAACCATTAGTTTTAGAAAACAAGCAAGCATAGCGTAGTCGGGTTCCCACCCCACCCGCCCCCCACACACTCAAAAAAAATTAATAAATAATAATGCAATTTTGGAACTTCAACTATCTACAATACTTGTTTCCTTTAAAGGGAAAAGAAGGGTCTCTAGCATGCATCCCTTTCCATTCTCACTCTCGATGAGATAAACAATATCCATCCAAGTCATACAAGGATGTTTCACTCTGATCTTTCACGAATAGCATAATATTTTACCCATTCCAACTAGAGTTGAGAACATTACAGTAGCCCAGTCAAAGGCGGAAAACTTTAACATGGAATGCTTATTAGCAAACTGTAACTGAACAGACATGTCATACAGCTCTTTAAAAGATAACCGTGGTGTCATTCACCAAAACCTGAAAAAGTTGACACGGTTGTCTGTGCTAAAGAGTCAATTTAATTGACCATGAATAAAATACCAATAGATTACGGGACAACAACCTGATAAGCACACGGTTTCAACATTGCACTGGAATTAAACGTGTGAAGCTCCTCAGACCAGTATGTATGCAAGAAGATATACAGCCTATTCCATTCCGTGAATAAGTCAACAGTAGTCATGTTCGAACCAATAACATGAAAGTTGTTCTTGACATCCAGTCATCATGTCACACCTTGATGGGATCATATTTCTCACCAATTGCACCACCTTTCTGTTTCTGGAACTGAATGTATCCGAGTGTTCTGGATAAGAAAGCATCAGCAGCAGGATCTGGTGTACTGTTGTCACTTTGCATCTCGGTTGTAATCAATTCAATCAGGCTCTGGATTGCAACCCCAGTGATACGTGGGTTTCCCTTCTCGAAGAAGTAAAGATACCTACATACAAAAAAAAAAAAAAAAGGGTTGTCATTTACATTTTCGAAGATCAAAAGACAAAATTATAGAGATGGAATGAAATAAGTTAATGGAATAGAACAATTACTTGTTCAGAATCTCAACAAAGAGTGACACTGATCCAGTGTTATCCCATGCCGCATTGGACATTTGTTGAGCAGCATTTGCAATTTCATAAAGCACTCTTCAGGCAAATCAGAACCCTGGTTCAAAAGCAGAAAGAGAGAAAATTTATCATAAACCATTGGGAAGCAAATCTCAAATGAACTCCGAAGCAGCCCACTCCTCTCACAATTCATCAAAGTTAATTACAGCCGTAACACTTCCTTTCCTACTGTATGCTACAATAGCATGCCACCGAGGCTGTCCAAGATGACATCGTGACAAGTTACCCTAATATGCATATTGCTGTCCCCTTAATAATGCTAAGTTCTGGTTTGACCATGTTAATCACCACGAGGCTTTATCAACATTAAAAGCTGGACACTCACCTCTCTCCAACTTTCATGTTATCCTGATCATCAACCCAGAATAGATGAGCACACCCAGAAACCGCTCTGCAATGATCAGGCTTTCCTTAAAAAAGCATAACTGAATACTGCTTAAGCAAGGTTTCATATCAGGGCCTTCACATAAATACACTTCAAAAGCATGATTTGGAAATTTTTAATTATAGCAAAATGATGCTATAGGATTACCCCCGTGGCCTTGTGCGTTAAAGTATCCCTGTTCTCTACACCATTATCAAATGCAGTGTGGTCACCTGTGCTTTTGAATCCTGTTGCAGCAAGCATGCAGGAGAGAAAAAATAACTGAATTTGCAACCCTGAGTAAATCAATATAAAGGTTGATTAAAGATTTGAATCAGATCAACTCATTTAGACTTCATATAGAATATAAGCTTGAGTGAAAAATTCATATGCAACAGGCTCTAGATCAGAGTCATTGGCAGCCTGGTCGATTAAGAATCAAAAGCAATATCAAATAAGAGAAGAAGATTATCAAATGGTTCTCGAAAGTATTTAAAAGTACAACTGCAGTGCCTATTCATGTACCTCAGCACATTGCAAGTACAGCTGTAATGCCAATTCAGTTGATGGAACAATCGACAGAGCCTCAATTGTCAGTAAGTGAATGGGTTACATCATCAGCTATTATGATGAATGATCATCTTTGTACACCAAAGACAACTTCCAGTGAAGTACCACCTGATTCAAGAGCTGAAATTTTTTTCTTAGGTGAAGTTGATGCCAATTCTGACAAATAATGACATTGTCATTCCAGAATGTTCGGCAGCAACTTCAAGGTTGTTAGCATTAGGCAAAAGCAAACCTTAAGAGACGAAAAGACAAGTGGGGGAACTGTGAAGGGATACACTTCGGTCGTCCTGTCATGATATGCTTCTTCACTGCAGACACATCTGCAATTCAGGGCATATATTACACATAAAAACAAGTTCAAAAACAAAAATACAAAATTAGGCTTGAACCATTCAAGTAATTAATCAACACCCCAAATTTGCTTCAAGTCAAATAACATAGGTGCAATACCAGATTTTAAAAGGAAAATGCACCTGAAACATTTCCTCTGGGTCGTCACTGTACAACATCTGAATAAGACGTGCAACGGAATTCTGTTCCTCTTTGAAATCATCTTCAGTAACCTAAAGATAAAGAGAAAAAAACAATAATAACATTACCCTATGCAATGGCTTAGTTTTTGAGAAGCAAAATAGAGGAGAAAAGGTAGATACTGTTAACTGGATAGCAATAAGAAACAAGCATAGCAAATGTAGTTATCAGCATTAAAGTTTGATTTTTTGCAGCAGGAATTTAATTACATGAAAAGTAAAGTAATTTCAAATAACCTCTCCTTCAGCTCCATCCAAATCCTTGATAAGCCCTTTCATTAATTCAAAATAACACCTCAACCTACAGAATAAAATTGAACTAAGATTGGGCATCTAGAGCATATTGGAAAGATCAACATAAACAAGGTAGAAAAACATACATCGTCGTTGTTTTTCATAGTACTTTGAATTATAACAGTTGCCATGATTTTATTTGTCTCGATATCAAGATATTCTGGCACATGAGGATAGTTTGAAAGCTTCAATATTGTGACAATATCGTTATATTTCTCTAATGGAGCACTCAAAAGAGCAACAATTTGTTTTGTAGCTTTGCTGTCGTCAAGCTTTCCTTTGCTGGATAGTTTCTTAACACATGCTCCCTGAGTATCAAACAAAAAAATCAGCTTGCCTGTTAAATATTCAATGGAACAAGATAATACACATAGGTTCTTGTTTCAATACATTAGTTAAAGAGAATCAAACCATTTTGCACGATCAGAATTCCAATATAAATGATCCATGTTTCTTAATTTCCTTGACAAATTTTCTTATAAGCTATTTCTGCAAGCCAAATTGACTGTTGAACACTGCCCAAAAGGCTAAACACAAGTTCTGGAAACTTTTCATTCATAAAAATTGGAGTACCCATCAGTCATGATTTTCGCTGTCAAATTTAATTTCTAACAATGCTTTCAACAGCTCTCTCTTCAAATTACCAAGAAAACAAATCTTGCCAACTCTTGAGTTAAGAAAAAAATCATCCCAGTTAGAAAGCAAGCTCCAGTAAATAATGTTATATAGTGCATGTATAAATTTATGCTCTGAAGGCATAACCAAAAAAATAATAGAGAACAAAACATAAATGTTTAGTAGTTATATCTCTAATTGCAATGTAAAGGCATTTTAGGCATCATACATACCAGAACTTGATCAGCATAATCCAACCGATCAGGGTGAACACGGAGAGTAAATGTATGAAGAGATGACTATAAAGTTACAGCTCCAAAAATCAGCATTTCAACTTGCGCTTCTATCAACTGCATCAACACATTTGTATTACTGTATTTCAATTGTTTTAGAATAGGCTATGTTGCCTAATCACAGAAATTTAACATATGGAGTCAAAACAGATATAAGAATTATCATTTTACAAAGAAAACAGTAAAATCTCTTGAATTTTTAGAGCTTTGGAAATGGGAAACTTTCAATTTCCAACAGAAAAACAACACTTCAACAACGATAACCAGAAAGATAGAGGATCATAGAATCCAATGCTCATCTCAAATAAGGTATTTAGTCACCAAATTTTGCTCCTTTGCTCCTTTTTTTGGCCTGCCTATCTGAAAAGGCTTATAAACAAAACTTACCTTTCCTATCGCGTGGTTCAATCTGGAGAAGGCTTCTACTTGCAAAAATTCAGGTAAAACTTCTGTGCTTGAAGCAGTGTAATTTGATAGCCTCTCCATCAATCTAGATAACACTGTCTTGATGTCAACAGATGGCTGAGAAACAAGTTGGAAACAATGAAAGTAGTTGGAATTGTTGCATTTATGCATACATTATAGAAGGAAGAGAATCACGATCATGTCCAAATAGAAACAGCAAATACAAAGTTACATACCTGAAGTTGGGGACAAGCACCACAAACAATATATCAAGAGTTTGCAAATGTTATTCATCAGGGAAGACTTGAATGATGCAATCCATCAAATAGAACTGAGCAATTTCACCTTTACTGGCAGGGTCATATTTGCCCTTGAAGAAGTTGCTTCTTGGTGTAAGCAGATATCAATCCCACATCCCACATATCCAATCAAGAAGATTGTGCTAATAATGGAAATAATCAATCATGGAAAGGAGCATCTCATGATCTCATGATAATTGTAAAACAATCCTATGACCATTACAAAACGAATCCTTGACTAGTGCTAGTGAATTTTATCTAATGATTTTATCTAATGAACATTCTTGTAATTCATTGTAATTATTTACTTGTATATCAACACAAATATTATATAAATAGAGATGTTGACCACAATTAATTTATATAGACAATTCCTTTTTAACACCCCCAACATAAATAATATATGATTACACATAAAAAAACAAGTAAAAAATCACTATAATAGCATGATTTTTTTTTTTACCCCAGTGGATATATAATCACCTTTAACCTTGGTCGTAACCAGCCATGGAATTAAAAGACGTTCAATTTAGATATAATAATACCATGTAAAATCAATAAACTTAAAAAATAAACATCACATACTTAAAATAAAAAAACAAACCATAATTTCTTGTATTAATTGTATATAATTGATGTTATCATCATCATTACAACTTCTATTATTCAACCACAATAGTTAATT
>Ga0307514_10005854_pt1 | contig 10853 bp, 10 predicted proteins | sample 16_EM_MG_FD_203088 | JGI IMG/M metagenome (GOLD analysis project Ga0307514, IMG submission 203088) | Populus trichocarpa ectomycorrhiza microbial communities from riparian zone in the Pacific Northwest, United States - 16_EM | ecosystem: Host-associated > Plants > Roots > Unclassified | place... | reverse complement strand
TGGGAGGCTGGATCTTCCTCACCGCGCCCGGTTACGAGGGAGGTGGCCGCTCCTAGGAGGAGAGAAGAAGCAAGGAAGATGGTCCGCATTGTGAGCTGGAGCGACAATGAACAATTGGAGCCAGTCCACAAAACCACAGATCAGATATGTTCGAGGACACTGTCCAAAGAATAAATAAATGCATTGGGGGGGGGGTTCAGCTCGATATATAACCCCACCCCCCTCCCGTTCCTCGTTTCTGTCTCACCCTGGCCATTGGTAGGTACTGTAGTATTGACAACTGGCGTGTGTAGGTACTCGGCACTGCTTGCAGCCAATTACATACACTAGCAAATAGATGCTTCAGTCTGCAGCCTGCGTGCAGTGCAGTATATATGTATATAACAATAATTCATCGCTGTGCCCCATGCACAAGCAAGTGGTCGACTGCAGAGAGAGTACAGTAAACAAACACCAAGGTCCGTTGCCAAAGACCCTTGTAGTGCATATCGAATCAGACTACTTAGATATCTTACACCTCCTCAGCATATATACAAAAGGTTGTGCTGCTCGCAAAAACCACCGCAAACACCGCAAACCATATCCCAATCAACTAGAAAAACAAATGCCCAATGCTATACTGTTGATGTCGCCAAATAAAACAAAATAGTTGCACAAATCACGAAACATTCCCTACCAACCCGGACTCTTCATCTCACCGCCTCCCTACCACCCCCTCTTCTTACAGCATCTATTCCATGCCGCTTCAAACACTGTCGGCTTCATCCTCAAGTCCTCTTCACTCATCATCAACTTTCTCACGACCTGGAACGAACCAGTGCCAATGCTCATACTCTGTCCAAGGATGATACACTCGGACACTCCCTCCACGGCATCCTTCTTCATATGGAACGCTGCGTCGAATAAGTGGTCTGTAGTCTTCTCGAACGAAGCAAGTTGCAGCACGGAATCTCGCATCTTGGCCAAGCCGAATCGGGTGATACCGAGAACTTCGCCTTTGTAGGTCATGACGTCACCGAGGAGTTGCATGTGGCGAGGGTCAATGTCCATACCATGCTCGCGCATGGTGTACGAGATTTCGTTGATGATGGAGTATCTATGCGGAAGGAGAGCGTCAGTTTGGCCCTATATACCTGAGAGAGATGGATGGTTACCTAGCAGCTTCAATACCCAAGACCTCTCTCATCTCCATGACACTGTTTGACTTTGTATGGGTCCCCACAATACCCTCAGTGTTAATACAAAGCTTCAATCCATAACCTTCAACTAGTAACTCGTTCTTCCCAGTCTTATCATCCTTCTTGACGACAGCGCGTGTGGCCTGAGGGTACCCCTTGACGACGATACTGGGCAGCGCTCGCTTCAGAGCTTGCACACGCATGTAGACATCTATCTCAGTCTTGGAAACCCTGCGCTCTTTCTCGGTATAGTCCCGCACGTAGATACGGATACGATTCTTTTGTACACGGATGTCCTGTTTGGAGATCTTGAGCTTGGGAGCTTTAGAGATGGCGGTAACGATGTCTTCCATGGTTAGCTCGAGCTGGAGTTTATCGATTGTGTTGTAGTCAACACGGACACCGACGTAATATTCTTCGGGGGTACAAACGTCCTCGACATAGTGGATAATCTATAGCACTATGTCAGTACTCAATTTATAACAGAAGGTGGGAATCCGAAACGAACATCCTCCAAGTATGTTTTCTCGATTCTTCCCTTGACGACCCTCGCTGCACGCTCATCTACTTGATTCACCAACCGACACGTAATAATTGGTGTACTGATATTCTTGCTCGCATTGATAATTTCTTTAATACGGGGGACTCCCAGAGTAACGTTCATACTGGCAACACCAGCAAAATGAAAAGTCTTCAACGTCATCTGTGTTCCGGGCTCACCAATACTCTGCGCCCCGACCGCCCCGACTGCAGACCCAGGCTCTACCTTCGACTTTTCGTATTTGGAAATACATTGCGATATAAATTCCATCAGAGTCTTCTCCGAGACAAGCATTATCCGTCTCAAGGCCCTGTTTTCTTCTTCGTAAATATCATCCATGTTTACGTCCGCGTACTCGTCGTCCAGATGTTCTGAGCTGACTGGAGGCTCAAGACCTGATGGCATTCCAAGGCTCTCACGGATAGAGACCAGCTTCTCAGCTTTCTTGGACACGTAGTCCTTGATGGAGCGATAGAAGATACGCTTTGCTTCATGTTCGTCAAGGTCCTTATCCTGGAGATTTTCATCTGGAACAACCTCTCCCTTGAAGTTAAGCCTTGGGATCTTAGCCTCATATCGTGCAAGGACTTCCGCAGTGATCGAGTTCATTTCCCATGGCTGAAGCCCATTCGCGTCGTTATCGCGAGTGAGGTTCTCCGAGTGATTGAAGGTTCGATCAAAGTGCACTGGCTTGGCAGAACCCTCCATATCCACGGGATCCAAGTTATCGCCACCATACTGGAACTGCACGATACCTCCAGAAGAGTTTCGAACAGTATAGTCGTAAGCACACGATAGATCCTCCAAAGACTTCATCAAACGGCGAGACATGTACCCAGTTTCGGCAGTCTTGACAGCAGTATCGACCAATCCTTCACGACCAGAAATAGCGTGGAACAAAAACTCCGTTGGTGTAAGCCCGGTGTAGAAACTGTTTTCGACAAAACCTTTCGAGGACGGAGTCTTGGAGTTTTTTGGGAAATGAGGTAAACTCCTGTCATCGAAGCCATCGGGAACACGTTTTCCGGCAATGACCTGTTGTCCGACGACGGCAACCATTTGGGACACATTAATCTTGGAACCCTTTGAACCAGAGTTGGCCATGATAAGGGGGGAGTTGTTTCTGCTCAACTCCTTCATACAGGCGTCTCCCACTTTGTCACGGACGGCGGAGAGGATTCCCTGGACTTTGTTCTATTGGTGCAGATATCATTAGTTCAATACCATTGAGCTACCTCTCTAAGGGGTTCACATACCTCCAAAGTGAGTTCTTCGTTACAGCCAGCCATAGGTTCCAAGGTACCATTCTTATATTGTGTAATGAGTTCGTCGACAGCAGCATTGGCCTCTTTTACCATGCGCTTCTTCTCATCTTGTAATCTTTGGCTGGCCTGGACGTCATTGATACCGATTGAGAAACCCTGATTCGCCAGCCATCTCGCACAAAGCTTCGCCAGACGGTTCATCGCAGCAACGGCAGCATCGGCCCCATAATCTCGGAGAATGACATAGAAGACAGAGTCCTTCTTTCCCGAGCCGACGGTAGACTTGTCCATGAGGCCACACATAATCTCACTACCTCGGATGACCAGCCAACCATCATTAGGGCAAAGGTCTGGTGCGTGTCCAGGCACTGGCTTAAAATCACGACACTTTGCATCCAAGTTAACAATGGTGTTATGCTCCTTGTTGGGTCTCATCATGACGTTGAAAATCTGCTTCCCGGTCCAGAGTGCCTGAGGTTTCAGGATGGCAGGTGGGGGAAGGTCAATTTTCATGTTACCATCGACCATGTACATGCAAATGTGTGAGAAAGTCTGCCTGTCGTAGAAACGATCTTTAGAGCTTAGCAAATATGCAGCTGTAATGAAGTCCTGAATGGCAGCAATAATCGGTTCTCCGTTCTTGGGGGTACACAAGTTGTTTTTGACGCCCATCAACTGGATGGCTTCGGTCCTTGCCTCCTCAGTCTGGGGCACGTGAAGATTCATCTCGTCCCCGTCGAAATCGGCGTTGTAAGGATTGCAGACACACTCGTTGAGGCGGAAAGTTTTCCATGGACGAATCTTAGCATAGTGAGACAATATACTAAGCTTATGAAGTGAGGGCTGTCGGTTGAAAAGAACAATATCACCATCTTCCAAATGTCGTTCTACTACATCCCCTTCTTGAAGGTCCTCAGCCAGCAGTTCTCTGTTTCCAAACTTGAGACTGGTTTTATAATCCGCGCCCTTCTTCTCCAGGTAGTTGGCACCAGGGTGCTGGTTTGGCCCATTTCTGATACATTGCTTCAGCTTTTCCTTATTATACCGTGATACGCGTTCTGGATATGTGAGGTTCTTCGCTACAAGCATAGGAACAGCGACTTGCTCAATGCTGAGATTGGGATCAGGTCCAATGACTGTTCGCCCAGAGAAGTCCACACGCTTTCCCGACAGGTTGCCACGGAAACGACCTTGTTTACCCTTCAGCCTTTGACAAAAACCCTTGATAGGCTTTGCGCCCTGGGTGTTGTTCGCCAGGCCAGGAAGGCCACTGTCGATATACAAGGCTGCTTGCAGTTGCATATAGTCCCATTGCTCCTGCAATACTAGTTAGATCATAATGTGTGTATTACAACAGAGCACGGGCTACGAACCATCAACGTATGTATGGGCTGACCACTCTGAATCCCTGATCTCAGAAGCCCACTTGTCCACACAATATCTGTCAATTTCACAGTAAGGTCATCCTCATTACTTGCATCCGCCTGAACCACCGAAGGCCGAATACAAATTGGCGGGGCTGGGATATACTGCCAAATAAACATTTCCGGACGCCCTTCGCTCGGGTTCATCCCAAGCAGTTCACAATCCGCCGGCAACACTTGCTTGAACAAATTGAGCACCTTTAGCGGGTTCAAGTCGTCCATTGCTTTTCGGTAATGCTTCTCCACCTCGCTATTTCCCTTCTTAGCCTCATCGAAGGATCGATCGAACAACACCTTGGCCTCTGGAGGGACCTTCTTCGCCGAATTGGATGCATTGAAGGCACGGAATTTATCGTGAATAATCTTAAGTGCACCTTGCTTTTTTACTGTGCCATTGATAGCACCACAATGAAAGCAAGTCTTTGTCTTCCTACACTGTTCGTTGATCTTCTTGCAAATCTGCATGCGTTTAAGATTGTCTATTCCCGGCCTCCGTAATTCCTTGAGAAAGGCCCTCCTCTGGTTATCGTCGAGTAGTATGTGGGCACAATCCTACCAGCCCAGCATTAGCAATCCCGAGCCTCTCACCCGATCATAAAACAGTCATGTTCACCTTGCAGATGTTCTGTAGCATTGTGATAATTGCCTTGAAGTACCCAATGTGAAACACTGGCAGCGCCAACTTTATGTGCCCGAAGTGCCCACTGCATTTTTGCAATGCTTCACCACATGTGTCACAGGTCCCTGACTTACTTGATGTTCCCTACTCGGAGAACTCCGTTTGTTAGTTCCATGCTGTTTGCTCCACAGTGACGAGGGGGGGGCCAACCATGCGCCCATCGAGGGCACCATTCTTCTTAGCTTTCCTCCCACCGCCTTCCAGGTCAAACAACTCCCTTGTTGATACCTCTATAACACCTTGTTTGACGATTTCTTGTGGAGACCTGTAGTGTGGTGAGTAGGCGATTAACCCAGATCTGAGTAGAAACACTGCTAGCAGGAGAGGGAAGAAGGCGCCACCTACAAGACGCCGAATCTCATCTCCTTGATGCGCTTGGGTGCATTGTGAACAACCTGGTCCTTCTGTGACTCCCCAAAAGTAGGTGCTGCTGGAAGCATTTTGCGCCTGTGTTTGTGCCGCTACCGGTAGTGAATCATGGATATTGTATTTCAAGTAGCACAAAGTTGTGACGGAACCAAACGAATTGCAATTGTGCTGCTGATATCTAGAGATATCTGTATGTATAATAGCTGCTTATTCAGCGCAACTGTCATGTAGTGTGAAAAACAAGAAAGCCTGGGCTGGCACAATAAAACTGAAGCCATCCTCCAAAATGCAGAAAATAGCACCAAAATGTACGATAAGGCCTAAACCCGTCCTCAATCTGTTTGATCTAGATACCTACTGTATCGACTGCAAATGTAATAAGGTTTTGCTATTATGAAAAAAAAAAAATATTAAGGTAAAGGCTGCCGCATATCATACCTAGTGCGGGTGTATCCAGCCTTAAGACATTGATTGAGATTGCACGAAGACTACCTAGGTACAGTACGGAGTACGGGTACTCTACCTCTAATGGCTGCTATGTCGCCCTTTGCCCTTATGTACTGGATTCTTAGTGTGACTGGGGGGTGGCGAAGCATCTCCATTTTAAACTCGAAAAATCGACTCTTGCGGCATCTAGAGAGGTTTTGCACCCTGCTATCTACACTACAACCCGTGTAGCGCACTTGTACCCTAGTATGGATAAGCACACAGTCCTATGTAAGGATATCTTTCGTCTTATCATTTCTTGTAATGTGCATACACAAGCGAGGTATTTGGGTACTTCTTGACGGCATGGGATATAAAATTGATAGTATAAGTGGATTCGATTTCTTCCCACAGGTGAGTGCTCCCCATTGCATCTAAACCGGTAGCCGAGTGCTAACTTTGGCTGTAGACACCTAATGTAGAGAGTGTAGCAGTATTAACGAAAGTGATATAAATTGTATCAATTTGATACCCTGTCTAGTTATAGCCATAAGTTCTGTGTATTGGTTTGTGACGACAGGCGAAAAAGGAAAAAAAATGTCCAACTGTAGGACCCAGTAATAATGCTGACGTACTGGATATTACCATGACGAGTAGCAGCTAAATCAAACACATAACAAGAGTTGAGCGCCTAGCAGCCATGTCGTGCGAGCTGGGTCGAGGAGTCGCCCAACAAAATGAGAATCCCCTTCCCCCAGGTATAGACTCTTGCCTTCCCACCTCTACCAATTATCTTCCAATCACTTGTTTCAATACTCTTGCTTTATCTCGGTTTTGATCTGCCTTGCTCCTTTATTCTTTTGCCGCCTGTCTTCCTGCCCTCTCTGTTGTCTCTCCACTTTCAATCGCTCTAACACCTGTCCAGCTTCCTAAGCTTCGCCAGGTTTCTTGGAGTTGCAAGACACGATCTTGACTTTATCAGTGTGGACAAGCTGAGTATTTTGCAGCTTGAAAGTAACGTCTTTGATAAGGAAGGTCCAGACTTCGTCACAGAATCTATATGTGTCGAGATGTCCCTTTTACGCAGAGGAGAAAGGTAGCGTTTAGCCTGAGATCTCATACAAAGGCAACTAGAGAAGACCAAGTAGCCACCTTGAAACTCAAACTCGCTTTCACTTTGTCAGACAGGATCTCGGTTATGGACCGGTCGAAGTTGGTCAGAACCTTCATTGCGAGTTGGGGGTCGATGCGACCTTGCATTATGAGGTCGTCGAGGGTATCAGTGAGCGTGACCCCAACACGGTACAGTATCATGATGAATTAGTCTAGGTGTTCCTCTAGTGATTACGATATTTTTATCCATCCTCCTTCTGTGGAGTAGTAGAGGGAGGGGTGAAGAACCTGCTGCTTCGGTAGAGCTCGTAGTAAGTATTGTTATTCATAGCTACGGTGCCTTTCGTGGGAAATGTATGCCGGCCGATATCCTACGGAGTATAGTCTGGGACCGTTTGTTCTTCAGTTTGCTCTGCTGTCCGTCAACTAGCTATGTACATAAAGTCGTAGCCCCGTATGAAGTCGCAGGGAGTGTAGGTAGTCCGATATTCAATTTTACAATATCTCTAGACTGCTGACTAACCCCCTTGCATACGCCGAATCTCGACCCGCGATGTAAAGCTAGGTTGCGTCCACATCAACCACTCGACCTCCGGAAAAATCCTACGACTCCATCTATCCCGCCATCTCGCACGAAAATAGTGATGGGATATTACAAGAGCTACGGAGGCCCGGCGTTGGTCTCTTCTGCGGTGCTGCTAGTTGGAGCTTGTATGTTATTCAGAGATCGGCGCTTGCATTGGGAGCTTTTGCTAATGGAGGCAATTTTCGTAGATATGCTGTTTCACGGTGATGGAGAGGAATTTAATGTTAGTCCAACATCCCACTCGCCTGGTTATGTGGCATAATCTGTAGCGGGGCTTCTGGGTTGACATTGTGGTACCCAGGTCGGACGGTTTTTGGAAGAGACATCGCCATACACGTGGGCAACTCTCGGGATCGCGCTATGTATAGGGTTGAGTGTTGTCGGTGCAGCATGGTGCGTTGCGGGAGGTTTTAAGCCCCAGGGGATTGTAAAAACTCTCAGCTAATGGAGTCCACAGGGGGATATTCGTCACAGGAACCAGTATATTAGGAGGAGGTGTCAAGGCGCCACGGATCAGAACGAAGAACTTGATTTCCATCATTTTCTGTGAGGTCGTGGCTATCTACGGTGTAATCATGAGTACGCCCAGACCAAGTACCACTCCCTGAGCAATACTAACGCTACCATCATAGGCATTGTCTTCTCCTCCAAGCTCGCCCCCGTTTCCGGCCCAGAGTTATACCAGTACAAGAACTACTACACCGGCTACGCACTTTTCTGGGGAGGCCTCACAGTTGGAGCTTGCAACCTTGTTTGTGGTGTTGCTGTCGGTATCACAGGCTCCGCAGCTGCATTGGCAGATGCTACTGACCCCAACCTCTTCGTCAGGATTCTCGTTATCGAAATTTTCGGAAGCGTCCTGGGATTGTTCGGGCTCATTATCGGATTACTGGTCTCCGGGAAGGCCACTGAATTCGCTGGAAACTAGGCCTCAGCGGAAAATTCGAAACTGGACTGAAGGGGCCAAAACGGAGAGTGGGCAGGCATGGCCTGCCAGCACCCCGCGTTTCTGTGGCTTGTGGGCTTGTGTACATCCTGCCTAAGGGGAGAAATATCACAGCATTTACAGGCGACAAGGCAGGCCTTTTGTAGAACTACATGTGTATATGCTCCCTGCTTTTTTTTTCGTCCTTTTTTTCTTTTCAGGTTTAGCAGCGGATTAAGCGCATGATATTCTCTATTCATACCTGGGTTTGGGTAGTTTTATGAATAATCACAGTGTGCCATAGATCATTTATTATGTCTGCCCTAGATGTTCAATCAAACCCACTGGCTCAGCCCCCAACCATAGTCCCGTCGAGGCTACCCAAAAACCCACCTACTCATCCTTTGGGAAAATATGTGGCAGTGGTCCCATTGGTGTAATACCCTACATGCCCCATGGTCAGCCAAAACACATCCCAGCTCAGGGTAATTCTCACCTCCGCAGACTGGTCAAGGAACAACTTACTTGTGGATTAATCTGGGAATGACTCTTTGTATAATGCTTCTTAATATGTTCAAACTCCGTCGTATTCCTGAACGCTGGAATATCCCAATACAAATGTCTCAACCACTTATGTATCCTGGGATATCCGGACCTAATATCCCTGATGTTGCACTTGAAGTGCTGTACATAGACGGGATCAAAGCGAATGATTGTCACATACAGGCGGATGTCGGCTTCGGTTAATTCCTCCCCGAGGAGGTATGGCCCGGGGGAGTTGGTGAGGATTTGCTCTACCCGGTCGAGGGAGTCGAAGAGGACTTTTACGGCCTTGTCGTAGGCTTCTTGTGTACTATTGAGAAGGTTAATTGAGGGTAATTCCATGTCCCGCGGAGGGTTGGGAGGAATAATGGATACGAACGTAGCAAAACCAGACTTGTAAACCCCATTATTAATCCCATCATAAACCCACGCATTCATCTCCTCAATCTCGTCCTTCCTCCCTTTCAAAAACTCCACACCCTTATATTTCTCGTCAATGAGATCATCGAATTCTGTATAGAACATACGGATAATCTCGCTACTCTCGTTGTTCACAATCGTCTCTTCTTTCTTGTCCCAGAGAACCGGGACGGTGTAGCGGCCTTGGTAGTGGGGGTTGGCGCGTAAATAGAGATTGCTGAGACGGTTAGAGTTGTAGAGGGGGTCGGGGATGGCATTTAGTCCAGGAAGGTTGTCCGTGGGGGTGGGAAAGTGCCAGCCGCCTTCAGTCATGTGCGGGTGCACAGCACTGAAGGAGATGATGTCTTGAAGGCCTTTGAGCTCTCGGACAATGAGCGTCCGATGGGCTAGGGAAGGAGTTAATATCAGGATATAGGGGGTATATGGGAGGATAGCGTACCCCATGGACAGGCGTAGGAGACATAAAGATGGTATCTGCCCTTTTCTGGTGGGAATTTGGCACCTGGCTCTCTGCTAATAAAGTTTCTGAAGGTAGACTATGGAGATGAGACAAGTTAATTCTAAGCTGTAAGGGACACTTACGGCCTTGCGATTGAACTCTCCACTTTTCTTGTCCGCCCATTCAGTGATATTTGGTTTTGATCCTTGGAGATCACCCCGGGCCCATGAATTCAACATCCATCCCAAAACCATCCCTGCCATGGTACTAACGGTATGAATCCTCCCCAAATCCGTAACCCGCAAGATACCAGAATTGCGTAGCAGATTGTAAATCAAGCTCATATTGTCAATGTGGCTATGTGAAGTGAAGACTTTTCCGCAAGATTCTCTCTTCTCGTATTCTTAGAATATCGATATCAACAATCGTCTCTTTCCTGGATCCTCAATTCTTATATAACCTCTCGCCCCAGCTCAGTCTACTTTAATTACGTCTACCTACCAGTCCTAATGTTACAAATCTCCCCTGGCGTAGGCTGATTAATTAGGAGCCTTTACGTGATGCTTAGCTTAAATGCCCCAGTGATATCATTTTTCCAGGGTGCATATAGTGCCGGCAGTCTAGAGAGTACCATTCTTGGCAAAATGGGACATTCGTCCTAAGCCTTAGTCAGCACGGTTTTATTTTTTTTATTTGTTTTATGCGACGCGAAATAGATTGCCAACCACAACAATAATGCCTCCGCTCAGCAAAAAAAGAAAAGCGTGTCTTGTTTCCACCGCGAAAGCTTGCGAAGCTCGTAAAGCTCGAAGAGTACCTGACGATATTTACTTTGACAGTGAAGAGGAGGACTCGGAGCTTGATGGGGGTTCTGGGGGTGCGGTTGTTGATGAAGAAGGGGGTCCTGAGGGTGCGGATGTTGATGAAGAAGGGGGTCCTGGGGAT
>Ga0307514_10005853_pt1 | contig 10854 bp, 10 predicted proteins | sample 16_EM_MG_FD_203088 | JGI IMG/M metagenome (GOLD analysis project Ga0307514, IMG submission 203088) | Populus trichocarpa ectomycorrhiza microbial communities from riparian zone in the Pacific Northwest, United States - 16_EM | ecosystem: Host-associated > Plants > Roots > Unclassified | place... | reverse complement strand
AAAATAAAATTTTTTAAAAAAACAACCCACTATCATAAAAAAATATAAAAAGGTCCCCAGTGCACCGCCAAAGCCAAGTCCGGACTGCCACATGCATCCATACACAAAGGAAAATACACAAATGATAACAGCCTGACACATACAATTATCCTTGAAACCTGCTCCCGCTCGCCCTAAATTCTCCCCACCTTTACTCGATCTACCCGACAACTCTCTGAATCCCCCGCCATACCCTCATGATCCAACTCCCTCCCCCCTATTTCCTCCTGGTCTACACCTCCATCCATATCGGTCCCCTCCCCTGATACAATCTCTCTGTGATAATGATAAGCTTAAGTATACGTTTTCATTAATCTGGTTGTTACAACCAGACTATGTTTTCATTATATTACTCTTTTTGTCTTTTTTTTTGTATGTGCATACATTTATTTTATTACTCGTATTGTGACTATACCCTAATATGGATCACACAGAATCTACATATCCTCTATAAATCTCTATTAGTATGCTATAGTAATGAATTAAAGTGCAATTACAATAGTCAACACAGGCTGGGATACAAAGCGTGATAACCCATGTTCAAGTCATGAGTACGGGACCAAAAAACCTGATGCGTATGCGGGTTTTTTCTTGGTATGTGGACATGTACAATACATGTCTTGAACGGGATATATCCATCGAACCCGAAGAATTATTCCCAGTCTTAGCCAGAGAAATTCCTCCATAGGCAATGGAAGATAACCTTATGTGCACAGGATTTAGTCCAGCTAATGACAGAAATATATATTTATATGACAAAATCCTGTGTTCCCCGGGGTGTCAAGAATACCAAAACCAGCGCGCCAAGTGCCTGTGCCACAGGAAAAAATCCTACGCATTGCGTGATTTACGTCCTGTGGAAACTCCTGTGGCACAGTCCCGTAGTGAACAAGCGATGGGTATGAAGTTCGATAGATGACAGGGTACCCGAATGTGGTCGCCCCCGCATTCACCTGAGGATGAGAGCCTCCACATGATGCCCAACAACGAAATGACAGGGTATCCAATGGAGGCCAATTCACAAAACAGACAAAGGATATATGTAGGTAAGCGCATGTAGTATTTCGAGTTCCGTATTCCTAAGAGTTCGAACAGCGCAATATTTTAGCTGCCAAACTGGCAAGCTTATATTCCACTCTCGCAAATGAGCGACATCGTAACCTTACAATCGATATCTGACCTTCGGGAGAGAGGACTAACGACATAAGTGAACCCTGGCATACTTGGCACTCCTCAGCATCCACCACGATGAGTTCCATGAAAATATATACGGACTGAAGAGACACCATAACTATACCGAACCCGCTCTATATCATGCGCATATTAGCTCAGCAAGAAGACAAGCCTCTAGACTGGTATGCATTGCTCTGAATAGAAAAAACTCAAAATAACCCCCCCTTTTGTAAGATTACAAGGTTATGAGGGGAAGACGTGGTGGAGATATGTACCGAAGAGGTAAAAGTATATATTCACTACTAAGCTATGGGACAGCAACTTATTGTGTAGCTCAAGGGAGTATGAATGCTCTGGATAAACTAAATACCTTTCGCAGGATCCCGCTGCTTATATGCTCATTGTTTTTTACCGAAGGCTTTCCTATTTCGAATACCTCTTAGTTTCCCTATTTTTACCTTCCTCAAATCACCGCTCATATTCCATGTCGGGTTTCGCTAGCTTATCCACCGACCGAGAGGAAATCCAACCCCTTTGACATATATCAGGCCTAGACTCGCTCTGATAGATGCTAGTAATTGTTCAAGGCCTTATATGCTTGTTAGTATATCACAAAGCTCAAGTCTGCTAGCCTGCAACTAGTGGTAAGTATCTTCAAACTCCCTAATTTGCATAATTCACCACCACCCCCCAGTTTCCATTACATACAGTATATGTCTCCAGAGGCACACAAGTCTCTGCATTGATGACAATTACTTCTAGAGTTACTGGGTTTGAGATAGCTCTGATATTTTCTGCTTCCACCCCGAACCACCCCCCCTACCCCTTGCTCTAGGCTTACATATTGTCCAATCAAATCAATGCGGTATCATATACTGATTACGGAGACAAAACGTTATTTTCACCTTCCTATTGGTCTTGGCAGTACTCCGTACCTATATGCTCCGTATTCCAACTCGAGAATTTACACCCTTGATCTCGTGCCAAGACTCTTAACCCAATACTCTGTATATCTACCCTTCCAGTATGGCGCCCCCGCGAGAACCCCCACGCCCCTCTACCACTACTGAAGATCGAATACCAGGCAAGTGAACCTATAATCACTAGGAGGTATTTACTAGCATCTATATCTGGGTATGTCAAATTAGTATTGAGGGAGGAGGCTTCAAAGTGGTAAAATCGGAGAGTGTCAACTTGGGACACAAATCTGCGCAAATGTGCAATTCTGAGAGTAATCGCTGAACGAATTAGTCCGTCTTATTTATTTTACCCTCAACCCCCACCCTTCAAATTGTCCCGTGCACAAACCCAAGCCTTCAAAGAGGCGGGAATGGGGGCATGTACAAGATGCAAAATAAGAAAGCCACACAGAATACCTGCTAGATAGAACGGACGTACAATACAACCCAACCGATCTTACACTCGTATTCGCATCTCATAGAGTGAACACACCCGAACCACTTAGATTCACCTCTCACAATCTCTGCTACGTTGAAGCGTTCCTTCGCTGGACGCATAGCCTAAACTGCGTAACCTGCATACCCTATACTTTTTTAATTTTATTTAAGTAACCATTAATCGTGTTCATCCTATATGGAATATGGTGATGGACTGCAGCTCTCGGGATTACCCAGGTCCCTGCCGTCCCCAACCTATCTACAAAGTTACAAAATGAAATCCGCCACCTTCCCGCACCACTCTGCATCATCCCATATCTGCTCACTCGATCGCCCACGTCCATCACCTACCCATGGACATCCTACTAAATGTGCCGCGTTCTGTGGCGTCCAACCGTCACACACACACCATGGCTCTTCCTGTTGGATTTCCTCTCGGCCGATGAATAAGCTAGCGTTGAACCAGGAAACCCGAAAATGGAATATGAGTGGTGATTTGAGGGAGGTAACCAAATAGGGAAACTAAGAGGTGGATATTTGGAATACGAAAGCCTTCGGTGAAAAACAATGAGCATATAAGCAGCGGGATCCTGCGAAATGTATTTAGTTTGTCCAGAGCATTTTCTAAATACTCCACTGAGCTACAACATAAGCGCTGTCCTATAGCTTAAGGAGCGAATATATACACTTCGACTTTAGTTCTGATACAACTCTCCACCACGTCTCCCCTCATAACTTGTAATCTTACACTTGCGACTTTCCAGTCTCGTACAGCCACTGCTGTTGGGGACCCTTATCTGTCACCATGTAGACGAGCCCCTTTAACGCTCTCGGTGTTCACCTCAAGTGCATACCCTATACTCTCAATGGTGTTGAAATCTGCCTCATAACCTAGCCGGGGGAAAGGCGTATGGACTCAAAATAAAAAATAGTGTTGAAATGTCAGATCAAACTTCCTTGTTACATACAATCATACAACCACCACCGCTGGCAGCAAATATCTTTGCTTTCAAGCATATTCCGTTCTTTACTTCATAATCACTGCTTGCAGCAAACTCCTTTGCTTTCGGCATATTCAATTCTTCATGTAATAGCTACGTATTCACTATACCAGCTCATATATCAATACTGCTCAGAATACCTGCTAGATAGAACAATTCGATAACTCACTCACTTATAATCGTATCTCACACAGTGAGTGCATCTCAAACCACCCAAAATTCACCACTACTATGTTGATGCGTTCCTTCGTTGGACGCAGGGCTGAAACGTTGCCTATATCGCATAACCTATTCGCAATAAAGAGAACAGACTCTCAGTGTACAACTGGCACCTTAGCCAGCAAGCCTCTATGCCTTAGCCCTGTCATGCTTGCCTGGGAGTGACTACATCGAGAGAGGCTTTTGGGCAGTCAAGATGAGAGACTTCAAGATCAATGGCGCAACGAATGAATTTGTGCCACATTCTCCGCCTGCACCTCATACGGAGTAGCCTCAAACCCAATAGGCGTAATAGACCCCAAGAAGCGAGGTATGGTGTGCATCTGCTGCCAAGACAAATTTGCACAGCCTTGTCGGCAACTCCACTTCTCATCGTGAGGAGATTGTGGTAGTTTTTGTACATTTGAATCCATCTACTTAGTTTATCTATAAATGCCTATATCGATATCAGTACTTCAATAGATCTGAACCAAGCCTAGAATTCATCATCCAACCGCACCACCCCATGCAGTCCGTCCCAGTTCCGTCGGCTGTCTCCCCATCCTCCGGGACACCTGCTCAACCTCCTCCTCTGCCAGGCTCAAAAATCTTTGAAAATGCGTTAAGTGACTTCAAGAAAGGTCTCTCCAAGAGGGAATTGGCACAGTTTCAATGCGTGGATTTCAAAGATGTTGAGGAGACTATTAGGGACATCGAGCGTAACCAGAAAATGAAAAAGAAAATGCAGAATATTGCGCGAATCAAGCCATTCCTTGAGGGTATGAGGCAATATGGAAAGATTATAGAGGTGTTCCTCAACACCTCCATCATCGTTGCATATATCTGGGTTAGTTCACAAACTGTAGTTATTACAATCTAGATATGTTACTGACTCGAAAATTCTATCCTACAGGGTCCTATTAAATTCTTACTAACAGTAGGTACCCCATGTACATCAGCGCCAAACCTTCCTTGTGTTCATCATTCCGGAAGGTCTTTTCAGAAATAACAGTTTATAGATTTCTAGTAACTTTGTGGATGCCTTTGAGTGTGTTCTCTCTGCGTATGAGGACATCGGAGAATGCCTGCCTTTGTATTCCCAGTATGAAGAATATTTTCACCGGAATCACCATATGTACAAGGTGCTTGGATATGTGTACAAGGACCTCTTAACCTTTCATGCTCAAGTGTACAAAGTCATGAGTGGACCCAGTAGGTCCTTGCATTCCTGGTATTTGATGGCATTATTCTCGGAACTGACACATACCACAGTGTGGATAGCTGTTTTCCATATCGCTCGTCCTAAGTTTAGTGCAGTCCTTGCAGATATCCGCACTAGCCTTCTCCGCCACAAAGATCTGGTCGAAAAACAAGCTAATTTACTACATTTCGATGAATTCCGTAGGCAACATGAAGAGTCTGAATTACGGTTCAGGCAACAGGAAAAGGTGGAAATACAGAGACAAAAGATGGAGGCTTTGGAATGGTTGGCAATGACTCCAACAGAGACTATGCCTACGGGAGATCAAGAATACTATGCGAGCAAAAGAGAGGACTACCCTGCCAGTGGGCAGTGGCTCTCTAGTTGTCATGAGTATCAGGAATGGATTGACCCTCAGACAACCCACATATCTTGTATTTGGCTCAATGGGAAGCCTGGGGCAGGTATGGGATTATGATTGTCGTGAGCGCTATTGTTTAGGCAATAACTAACATTTTTAAAGGTAAGACGGTACTTGCTTCATATATAATTGAGCAAGTATGCAAAGTACCCGAGTTTGATGTGGGTTGGTTTTATTGCAAGTTTGGGAACAACGATAAGAGTACCTTCTTGGCAGTCTTGAGGGGGGTGATAGCCCAGCTTGTTATGGCGAATGGCCAACTGTATCCCCATATTCTCGCGGCAAAAAATAGAACTGGGTACCTCAAGCTAAGCTCGGACAAGGTGGGAAAGGACTTATTGGCCGCATGTTTGCAAGTGTTGGAGAAGACTTGTATAATTATTGACGGTTTGGATGAATGCGACAAGGATGTACGAGGAGAGATTATCGCTATATTTACCAGATTGGTAAAAGAGCGCAATGATGCTATACCTGGCTCACTGCGGATTCTCTTTGTTAGCACAGATGACGCTGACATTAGGAAACTACTCTCTAAAGCTGTGTGCTTAACTCTGAAAGGCACCGATAATTTTTCTGAAATGCGAGACTACGCTCGCACATGGGGGAAGCGAATTCAGAATTTACATTGTCTCACGGACCAGAAGACGGAGGAGATTGTTAGCGAGGTGATGAAGAGAGCAGATGGTAAGCACTAAGCCATTGTACATATGTACATATCTCTTCAGCGCAACTTAAACTTACATCATTAGGGATGTACCTCTATTGCTACTTGGTATTTACTAGTTTGCGAGATCAGTTGACGCTTGAGGACCTTGATCGTGAGCTGCAGCCAGATTGCTTGCCCCAAGGCCTTGGAGATGCGTAAGGAAACCTCCCGTCGGAAAGATATGCATTTATTGAAATTGTGTTAGGTATGATAAGGTTCTATATAGAATCAACTCCCATCACCGGGTTTATGCGGAAAAAATCCTTGGCTGGCTGGCTTGCTCCAGGCGCCCTCTCAAGTGGCATGAGATACAAGGCGCCCTGTGTATTCGCACTACCGATGGGACATTCGACCAGAGGAGGCGCATAAGACTAGTGGCCAAGGAGCTGTGTGGTGCTTTAGTAGAGGTTCATTCTGACGAAACTGTACAGTTTGTTCACACAACCGCTAGGGAGTGAGTCTATAGACCGAGGAGAGCCTACCTAGGATGTTGATCCGATCCTGACACTGTGCATAGATATATTATTAGACAGCGGTATCAGACAGGGACAGGCCAACTCAGCCCTCCATGGATCAAGATTGCAGATGCTCGATCTCAAGCTGCTTTGGCGTGTGTTCAATACCTTACCCTGGATTGTTTTAAACTTGACCTCAGTGATGATGAGGTCAGCGACTTTGTGCACAATGGGTATTACTGTTTCCAAGATTATGCTGTAGTATACTGGTATGATCATGTGGAACTCAGTTTGTCAGAGACTAGTAGCGGGGGGTTATTTTTGAATTCCCTCCTCTCAGCTTTGAATTTATTTCTCACACGCAACTGGGATTCGGCAAAGGCCACTGAGCAAAAAAAGAAAGACCGAAGCGTGCCTATCAAGGTTGTGCAGCGTTTAAAAGTCTTACAGGACCCACGTTTCCCTGAGGTATTCCGCAAGCTTACGGTTCTCGCGTCTACATGCAAGAGGCTTGGAGCACCCTCACCCGTTGAATTCCTGAATTTTAGGATACAGGTTGGGCGGGCTAGGACTCTCCTTGAAGGTCAGCACGAACCAGTCTTCCAGGACCTAGAGAAGTTCTATGGACATGCTTTCAATCATTTCAAGTGTCGACAAGAAAGTTGTGCATTCTTCACTCAGGGTTTCGCCTCTGTCAGAGATCGTCAAAAGCACGAAGAATTACACGATAGGAGCTTTCGATGCACAGAAACAACATGTCCTTCGGCTGAGATAGGATTTGCAACGAATGCCGAACTTCAATCACATCTCAGATCCCAGCATCCTCAATACATTTTATTTCACGAAACTGAAGTTGACTGCACATTCAATCATGACCATAATGCCTCTGATCACACATTCATTATGGAGGCTTCTGGGCAAGGGCAGTTGGGCCTTGTCGAGAGCTTAGTCCGAGACGGGATCGATATTAACACAAAAGATACAAAGGGAATGACGGCATTGCATCGAGCATGCTTGGGCGGCCATGATGACATAGTACGATTTTTGGTCGAGGTTGATGATATAGCACTCTCCGCCCGGGATAACAACCGGGCTACACCACTGATACATGCTGCAACAATTGGGCATGAGGCTATAGTGCAATTGCTGCTTGGGATGGGCGATGTGGATGCCTATGCACAAACCGAGAGTGGTGAAACAGCACTGATCCGGGCAGCTGGCAACGGGCACGAGGCTGTTGTGCGATTGCTGCTTGAGAGGGATGATCTGGACACCAATGCACGAGCCGAGGGCATAGTGAGTGGTGCAACAGCACTGTTCGAGGCAGCTGGCAACGGACACGAGGCTGTTGTGCGATTTCTGCTTCAGAGGGGTGATGTGGACGTCAATGCGCGAACCAAGTATCGTGATGAAACAGCACTGACGAAGGCAGCTGCAAACGGACACGAGGCTGTTGTGCGATTTCTGCTTCAGAGGGGTGATGTGGACGTCAATGCACGAACCAAGTATGGTGAAGAAACAGCACTGCTAAAGGCAGCTGCAAACGGGCACGAGGCTATTGTGCGATTGCTGCTTGAGAGGGATGATGTGGACGCCAATGAACAAGACGAGTATGGTAGAACAGCACTGATGAAGGCAGCTAGCAACGGGCACGGGGCTGTTGTGCGATTTCTGCTTCAGAGGGGTGATGTGGACGTCAATGCACGAACCAAGTATTGTGGTGAAACAGCAATGATAGAGGCAGCTGCAAACGGGCACGAGGCTCTTGTGCGATTGCTGCTTGAGAGGGATAATGTGGATGCCAATGCAAAAACCAGTGATCGTGAAACAGCACTGATACAGGCAGCTGGAAACGGGCGCGAGGCTATTGTGCGATTGCTGCTTGAGAGGGATGATGTGGACGCCAATGCACAAGACGAGTACTATGGTAAGACAGCACTGATAAGGGCAGCTGGGAACGGGCGCGAGGCTGTTGTGCGATTTCTGCTCGAGAAGGGTAATGTGGACGTCAATGTACAAGCCAAGAATGGTAGGACAGCACTGATAGGGGCAGCTGGAGAAGGACACGAGGCTGTTGTGCGATTGCTGCTTGAGAGGGATGATGTGGACGCCAATGCACAAACCAAGTTTGGTCAAACAGCACTGATGTGGGCAACTCTAAAAGGGCACGAGGCTATTGTGCGATTGCTGCTTGAGAAGGGTGACGTGGACGTCAATGCACAAGACAAGTATGGGAGGACAGCATTGATGCATGCAGCTCCAAATCGTAGTGCTGTTGTGAAAGTACTACTGGCAGAGCGGAGGGTAGACGTGAATGTAAAAGACAAAAAGGGCAGGACAGCACTGATGCACGCAAAGACCAAGGGAACCTTAGCGTTGCTGCGTGCACAAAACACAGTGGAAATGTAAAAGAACTCAACTAGGATATGCAGGAGTGACATGGACACCAAGGCAAAAGTGGTGCATACACCTAGCCGAGGAACTGGGTTGGGCCTTATTACATACAGCTTAGTGGCAAAAAAACTCATACCCCACCAAGCAAAAACTCATACAAAAACTCATACAAGGGTATGAGTTTTTTTGCCACCAAGCTGTACTATTGATAGTTCATATCTTTGTGATTTCCCTTTGGCTTGTTTTCTTCTCTCCCGACTTTTCCCTTTGTCCTTAAACCTACCTATTACGTACTTTGGTTTTTGTTTGTTCTCCTTTTCCAGGTGATTATGCTATATTTCTCTACCAATCTTAGCATAACAGCCTTTTTTTTCTAAAGAAGTCATTAATCGTATTTTTTTCTTTTTTCATTAACCGTATTGAGCCTATCTAGACTTTGACGATGGACCGCAGCGCTCGGCATACCAGACGCCTCTCGATCCCCTCCCGGGCCAGTCCCCGCCCTCCCCGTGCCTACTGACAGAAAAAAGAAATACTGTAATACAAAACTAATCAACTGATAAACCTCGCCACCGCCGCGCACCACTCTTCATCCTCAAGCGCAGCTTCCCATGTCCTGCCTCTCCCATTCCGCACAACAGCCCTTTCCTACTTGATGAGATGATATTACCCCTATTGTAGCCTAGACATGATATATGCTGAAAACCTATGCCAAATGATGCAGTATTCCCCGTGTAGGCCGCGGTTAGTGGAGAGGGTTTATTAAGCCTCGGAACGAGCCGGCTCGAGCTTTTGATGATCGGGTGGATGAAATTTCATAAATCAGAATCGTTAGAACATGTGGGGACTGCCCACATTTTGAAGAATTGCACAGTGGAGCTACATCAATATCCGACGGAGTCGATGACGAGGTGAGTGAGGGAGTGGCAGAGGTGGGTGGTGGGGGGTATGGCGAGGTTCGCGAGCGGACAGAGAGGAGGGGCTGAGCGGAATAAGGAACCTAGATCACATAGTCCAGAAGAAAAGAGTGAGGTGGGCAGCGCTGGTGTAAGATAGGGCACTTTTTTTTATTCTTAAAGATCATTGATCGCATTCATTCTATCTAGAATATGGCGATGGACTGCAGCTCCAAGGTGGCTTCTCTCTTCCCCGTGGGCCAGTCCCTGCCCTTCCCGTGCTATCTACAATTTACATAAGGAACTCTGCCAACGCCTCGCACCGCTTTTCATCCTCCCAGATCATCTCGCTCGTACGCCCTTTTCCATCTCCCACCCACGCACATCCGAGTAAGTGTGCGGCGTTTTGTGATGACCATCCATCGCACACGCAAACCCGTTCCTCTGATCTCCCGATCTCCCATAGCCACTGCCGTTGTGGTCCTTTGTCCGTCACCATGCACACTAGCCCCTTCAATGCGTTCGGGGACCACTTCAGGTGTGCTGGCGCCTTCGGGTATGCTGGGAATTCTTGTTTGATACCCGCCGGCGTCGCAACCACTGTTTTCTGCATCCGCCGTCCCATCTTCACCTCTTCCCGTGCTCTCATATCTGCCTCTTCATTCCCCGTGACCTACCCCCTTGTGTCCCTGGTATCAACGTATTGTGTACGAGGATAGGCACAGGGAATGAGTGCTAGCAACAGCTTAGAAAGACTTGAACGCAAGGAGTGGTATGTCGCACACTGGTGGTGGGCGATGGTCAAGTACGGTAGATGGTAGCGGACTTGTGTGTAGACTTCCTTAATATTCCTATTTACTGAAGGGAAATATAGGAGATTATATACTAGGAGGACGGACGGAAATACGGATGACGTACAATACTGTGAAGAACAGGATAGATAGGAAAAACCGTATAGACGTACGTCAGCCCC
>Ga0307514_10005852_pt1 | contig 10854 bp, 12 predicted proteins | sample 16_EM_MG_FD_203088 | JGI IMG/M metagenome (GOLD analysis project Ga0307514, IMG submission 203088) | Populus trichocarpa ectomycorrhiza microbial communities from riparian zone in the Pacific Northwest, United States - 16_EM | ecosystem: Host-associated > Plants > Roots > Unclassified | place... | reverse complement strand
TACTTAGGGGAAAGAGTCAGGAAATATATAAATTAGCCCACATAACGAGGTTGAATTGGACGGGGAATGGGAAACCAGGTGGGCCTGAAGGAATGTTCTTTCTGGGGAAGTTTACGGGCAGAGAAGGCCAGAATATGGTGTGGGTGCAAGCAATTGAAGGGGCAGCATATTTGATACCACTGGAACCAAGTCGGAATTGGATAGTTAACAACCGGGTGGATTACCATGTATGGAATGAGGTTAATGATGAGTAGTTAGAGCTGGAACTAGAAAGTAAATGAATAAATGAGACGTGTTCAAGTATAAAACGGACGAGTACAGGTTTAAAACAGACGTGGGAAATGTGTGAGAAGAAAACAAGCGTAGAGCTTGGGGGTGTAGGTGAGAAGCGCATAAATAATACCTGTGCAATTATAAAACGGGCATGTGCAGGTATGAAACGGACGTGACGGATATGGGAGAAGGATAGCAGCCTAGAGCGTGGGGTTGTAGGTGAGAAGCACAAGTGAGGTGAGAAGCGCAAGTGATGTAAGAGAGAGAATATAGTGTGGGGAAGTTAGGTGGCAACAGAAGTAGTGGAAGGTCTTGAGAACATCCGATGTGCAGCAAATGGCGTTGTGTGCCAAAAATTGAAGCAAAAGTAATGCAAAGGAGAGAATATAGTGGGAGGAAGTTAGGTGGTGACAGAAGTGGTGGAAAATCGTGACAACATCCGATAGGCGGCAATTGGCGTTATAGGCCAAAAATTGGAGCAATAGAGATGGTAAGGGAGATCGAGGCGTGAGAGAGAAGAGAGTCGTTGGCAACATATAGAATGCATGGGAGACAGGCGCGCGTTACAACGCCAGGTGGCGCGTTATAAGACAAGTATTTTTTTGCTGATGTGTCCACTGATGAGGTTGCTGTAGGAAGGGTCATATAGGCATTCCTCATGTTTCAGCAATTTTCCATTGTGTACAAATTCTAGAGTCCCTTTGGTGCGGCAGATTGACTTAGTACCGTCGTGGGCTTCGACTGGGATGTTGATGGATTGGACGTTGGTTAGGAGGCTCAGATTGTTGGTGGTGTGGTGGGAGGTTCCTGTATGATACTGGAACCAGCCTTCTCTAGTTTTTGCCTTTCCAATTCGTATCATGCATACAGATACCCCCTCGGTGTCACTGTCGCTGGAGTCGTCTTTGTCCTTCTCCTCTTTTGCCTTAGGCTTTTTTGCTTTGGCTTTTTCCTTCTTCTCCTTTTTGTATGTGCGGCACTCGTCCTTGGTATGCCTGATGCCTTTCCACTCTTTCTTTTTTTGGCAGTATGTACACTGCTTGAAGCTATCTAGTTTCTTGCCGTCGGCTTTAAGGATCACAGGCTCATCTATGTTGTCACCCTTCCTTCTCTTTTATCGTTGTGGAATGTATTGGATGAGTTTGCGTATGACATCATCATAGCTGATGTCCTTGCTTTTGATGTTTTCCACAGTGTTTAAATAGCAAGATGAAAGGAAGTCGAGAAGAAATTCAACTTTCGCCAATTCGTTCTTGGCGATATTTTGTAGTCCTGTCCCGAAGCCTTTGTCATTTGTCAGATCCAGCCTGGCAGTGATCATAACGAAGGAGTTCCAAGCCCTTCCATATTCAGCTATGTGGTCTTGGATGGTGGTTTTTCGATCGTCGAAATGCATTCTGGTTACACTTTTCATAAGCATGCCGAGTTCCGTGACCGATTTTCCTTTGTAAGCCTTCTTCAATTCTTCATAGGCTTCCTTGGCTTCCCGGAAACTCCTGATTCTTGCCCTGACTTCCTCATCGCAGTTCTTTTTTATTGTCAGGAGTGCCACCACATTTGCTTCTCGCCACTGCTTGTACTTCTTGTCAGTTTCGTCCGGTTTTTTGTAACTACCGGTTACCACGTCCCAGACCTGGTGTTCTGTTCGGGGTACATCTAACACGAATAGGTAATCTTCTAGGGAAGATATCCATTGCAGGTATATTGATACTCCTGTGAGTGTGATGTCCAGGGTAGGTATTTTCTTGTTAAGAGTTGCAGTGAATTCATAGGTAGTGGTTTCAACACCTTTTCCTGAACCACTTCCTGATTCTTCTGGTCCTGCCATTATTTACGATAGAGGGACAGAATGTAATCCTTGCGATCTTGATGTGTGAAGTGTAAGCCTCGGAGGTCGTTGGCAGAAGTTGGAGCTGTTGGCTGGGCGACTAGGGTTTCTGGGACAATAGGTTTTGCTAGGTGAGGGAAGTGCTTGCGCAGGAAGTCTTGTTAAGTAGGATGGTAGATACTGCGCCTGTTGTACTTTGGCGCTTCGTAGTAGGGTGCGTATCGGCTGGGTGTTCCGGCGATTACTGTGGGGTGAGGGGTCCTTGGAGGCCCGTAATATTCACAATTAATGTTGTGGCGCTTTTCCCTTTGGAGGTTAACCCACTGTGGTGGTACGCACTTGGATGTGATGTAGGATTCAAACCCTCCGGCTTCTAGCTCAGGTTTGAAGTTGTATGTGGTACTGGATTGATAGTTGCGGTACTTCTCTAGGGTTATCGTACGTTGTACTCTGTTCTCATATTTAGAGATACCTACGACTTCCTCGAAAGTAGGCTTAAAAAATGGCAGTGATTGGCACAGTCCAGATGAGCAGCGGTTTGGTGGAGGTGGGAGATTGTTGATTAGTGTTGCGTAGTGCTTGGCTCTTCGGATTCTTCCTTCACGGAATTTTCGGGTTGTTTTTTTCGTTTGGAGTTTTTCTGGAGTGGCTGTGCTGGGTGCGCAGGTAAACTTTCAGTTGTTGTCGGTAGGTAGAGTGCGAAGGGGTGTATTGTTCATTGAGCTATCTCCCTTTGCTTGTTGGACTTGTAGATAAAACTAAGCTTTACCTGGCTCTTTGGCCTGGATATCTCATCTTGGTTTTATTTGTTCGAAGTCTAACTGAGCACCAGGCTCATAACCTGTAAGAATACAAGGCTATGAGTAGGCTTAATTTTGAACAACTGTGCTAAGTAGAGGGAGAAAGATATGTTTATTGAGAGATAAAGATATGTCCAATAGCTAGGAATACTCTGAAGCAGACTTGACTCGCTATTGAAGTGATGAACTCTAAGGAAAAAGAGAGAAAAATAGAGAGCGCGGTTCTACCGCCTATATACTGGCTATTTTACCAGGTTTTGTCCTAATCGGGACTTATACCAGCTTTTGTCCCGATTTGTCCAAGTTCCTCCTTCCCCTGTATTCACGTGATTTTTGGAGGCGCTATGGGTAATTTCCACAGATATTGCCCTCATGTTGTCCACAATCGAAGTTCAGTCAGATCCAGCTAGTTTTGAATGGTCATTGGACCGTACTTAATACATTGCCTGTAAACCCTTTTTTCATCCCACCATGCACCAGATCCATGAACTTGGTACCCATATATATGTACTACTTCATCTGCACGACCTCCGACTGAGAAATGATTGGCCCCATCCCCGCAATTTCAGCCCAATTCGAAACACGATGCCTAGCTCACCCCGCGAGTTGCAAATTGAAGTGGGCAATCGTTAATGTTCCTGTAGGCGTCGCTCTGCTGTCTACCATGCGGTAGAATTAATTGGGGAAGCAATACTCTACTAGCCCTTGACACCACTGTGTCCATACCCGCCCCAGTTACACGCCTTATGAGTTCATTTGTCCAGGCCGTCGGGGACATATCCGAGCTCCAAGGGTTTGGCAGAGACTGCAAAAATAGGAAATGTATAAACGACTGCCTTGAGAAGATGGCGACGATCACAAGTTGGCCGCGCTCCTGCCTGTCTCTCACGAATCCCACCATCACCTGAGATGTGCATGCAGATCATGATTCAGAGGGTAGAATTATAGGTGCTCCAGGCAAAAGCAATCCACAGCGAGGTCATATCGGCCCTCCCCTCACGAACAGCTGCCTCGACAGCAATTCACGGAGCCTGACCACCCACGTTCAATCAGCCTGGGTGTGCAGCTTGCATGTATGTTGCAAAAATTCATCGTGATAACGAGTAGAGGTCTAGATTTCTCAGGTGCCTATTGGATGGGAGTGGTTTTCAATTACCTAAGGAATATTTTGCATGTGGGGGTATTGCTTCCTCTCCGGTGGCCTACAGCACTGGCAGCCTCCGTGCTCTTGGACTACCTGGTTGGGCCTCCTGCATTGCGGGACTACGAGTGAAAGTAATATCCAAGCAGGTGGCCAGGGAATCAACGAACTCCTCTCGACGTGGTACACGCGCGCTGTGGGCACACAACGCCCTGCAAAGAACGATCGCCTCACATATAACTCTGCGATTTCCCATCCGTCGCTGAATACACTCACCTCGACAGATAGCATTGCAGGCTTGTTCATTTCCCAGCACTAGCCTCCCCACTCCAGACAATTGCCTGAACCTCACTTTCACCCAAACATCTCATTTACGTGCACGACCGAGAAAAATGGTCGGCATTAGCCGCAACCGGGCCCTACTGGTGCTCATGTCTGTACTCGCTGTACATGTGATGCTCTCAGCTGGGGCGAGCGATGAGCCCACATTCCCTTGGTTACAGGCGGGTTGGGATATGTTCCAAAATACTGGAGGATATCAGCGAATGACTGTGTTCGACCAGTGCCCGGAGGGAAAGGCTGCATGCTACGACAATTGTAATCACCTTTGTCAGCCAACTGATGATGGATGCGCGGCTGCGAGGGTGGGGTGTGCCCTAAGTTGCTGGTTCCGGTGTGGCTGATAAGCCTGATATGGGGAAATTTTACTATGGATTGTGACGAAGATGTGGCGAGAGGTAAAAGGAACAGAGCGGCGGCGAGGACGAAGTAGTTGACTAGGGTGGAGATCTAGAACGTGTTTGTAGTATAATTGGGTCTTCACGTGCACTTTAGAGGGATGTTTCTTTGTGTGCGGGGGCTGGCATTTGCTTGTGGTCATATGACGTCGTATTTCTCATTTCAACTCGAGGTGTGCCACTGTGGGAGTTTGTTGTGTGTAGAAGCAGGGCAGGAGGTCCAGGTCTGGCTAAATTGATTTTTTTAAAGGATCATTAATCGCATTCACCCTATCTGGAGTATGGTGATGTACTGCAGCTCCTGCAGCGGGGTCAGTGTAAATTGGGATGGGCTGGAGAAGTTTGACTTGAGATGTGGGATGTGCATGGAGGAACCCATGTCGATCGTCACGTGGGTACCGATCATTACGCAGTTTGAGATACTACCCTTGCCCAACCCGTGGGGGCTGATTGCCATTCCTGTGATGATCTGCATCCTCGTGATGCATAGCATGTGTTCTTTTTTTAAACAATCATTAGCCTACGTAGACTATGGCGATGGACTGCAGCTCCGGGTCGCCCCGGGTTGCCTCTCTGTCCCACGGGCCAGTCCCTGCCCTCTCCACGATCTACGCTATGTTACAAAATGAATTCCAACTCCTGCTGGCACCACCTCTCGTCCCGCCGTATCTGCTCTGTCGACCTGCCTGCTCGTGTATACTAGGCGCATAGCATGTAGTCCATAGAGTATTACCAATTAAATGGTCATGGCCAGGTTCCACTCTCACAAACTCGTTCCGGCGTCGCAGCCTTGTCCTACTAACAGCCCCAATTGCTGAACGGGACAGAATACTCACCGACGCGTAGGCACTGGGGTTCATCTGAATGTTGCGATAGCTAGTGCAGCGGCCGATCACATTACTGTAGCTATAGAGCGGAAATATTGTAGTTTTTCATAGGAGTTGGATTCAGCAATAGTTATGTCCATGTTCGGATATGGACTGGAATACACTGGTGTTGTACACTGTCCTGGCTATTTATCCTACGACGTACGTCTAGTGGATGTGCATGTGAACAATACATGAAGCTTAAGGAAATGGGGGTGATTTTTGGGTGGGATGCTCAATCGGCGTTCAATACGGTGCGCCGTGAGCATGTGCGAAGGGTCACGAATGGCTGCGAGAGCGGATAGATGATTGGTTTTCACCGAGACAATTCGATATCGAGGTCGACAGACATGTGCTAGGGAATGTTACAATGACAGGGGCACCCCACAGGGTAGTCCCATTTCACCTGCGTTGCTTACCGCAGAGCGGCGACTTACGCAGAGGGCTGCGGGCAGGGAGCATGGGAGAAAAGAGTTACTGCCCACTATGATTCATCGGTGATGTTAACGGAGTGCGGGTCAGTGGAGAGAAGGAGATGGACGAGGCATTGGAGGAAGCTGTACGAGGGGCTGGAATAAAATGGGACAGAGCCAAAGACTGGAAGGGACGGCAGGGCAGGCATCTGGGCGTTATTATGCAAGCCCAGCAGCGCCATCAGAAGTACGGAGCCCAGCAGGCGAAAGTGGCATGGGAAGCAGTGAGGAGGCTTTGTAGGTTGGGCAGGGACTGGCCCAAGTGGGAGAGAGAGGCCACCCGGCAACCCCGGGAGCTGCAGTCCATCGCCATATACTAGATAGGATGAATGTGATTAATGATTCCTTAAAAAATAAGAAAAAGGCTTTGTAGGTTATCAGCGAGGGGAAAGAGGAAGATAGTGGCTCAGCAGGTATTACCGATCCTGACGTATACTACGTGATACCAAGCGAGCAACAAAGGCGACTTGCCTATGAGGAACAAGAGGTACAGGTGAACCGCAATTTTTTAAAGAATCATTAATCGCATTCTCTCTATCTAGAGTATGGCGAAGGTGAACCGCATCGGTATATGGGCGAGAGAGATTGCGGAGGCAATATTACACCGTTGGGCAGTCGGAGTGTCATACAGAGGATATGGAGCTTACAGTTTTGTGCCCCGCGATCATGGATTGAGGAAGAGCTGAAGAAGCAAATGATAGCACGACCGCGGACGCTGATGTTGGTAAAGGGACATCATGGCATAGAAGGCAATGAGAAGGCGGATTTGAAGGCGAAGGAGGAGGTAGAGATGGGGGGGAGGATGGGAAAACCAGGCATCGCGATGCCGGCGGGGATCAAGCAAGCTTACCCGATACATCCCAAGGTGCCTCACCACATGCGGTGAGTGATGGCAGAGGGCGATCAACGTAGCAGATGTGGCGGGATGAGAGGTGAGAGGGCAGGGACTGGCCTGTGCGCAGGAGAGAGGCCACCCGGGTTAGTCCGGGGGGTATCCTAGCATTTAGGTCCAAGCTAGTGTGATATATCCCTCAACTTTGCGTTTACTCTCTGCGCTGCAACTCAGGGTATATCTATGCCCTACATGACCGCAGTCCTCGCTCATGCCCAGCCCCTTGCCGCACTCATATGCGGTCAAGATGCACAGTCATACGGAAACGCTGTAATCGGAGTACCGTATAGACTCAATTTATTCGGTAGCGCTCTCACTTACATATGCAGTATCCCAAGGGTTTTAACTAAGAAACTTTACCAGAAGGAGCGCAATCTGACTTTCCAATAGGTTTAGATCTGGGGATCAAGGCTTGAGCGTACAGAAGCCACCCGAGTTTGCCATACAAAATATATGCACATACCACATATGTATGTGATAGCGCTACCGAATAAATTGAGTCTATACGGTAGAGCAATATTCCCACACCTAGTGAGAGATATAAATTCCACATTCATTCCTGTCATGGTTCCGTACACAACTCTTCACTCATCGTACCACGGGTATCCCCAAGACTGACTCATTACTTATATCTCAATTCACGCCTTTACACTCTATCACCTACAATGTCATCAGATCTCTCTTATGTAAGTACATGTCCACAATGAGCTGCCCAACATTGCGCTGCCCAACATTCCAATGCATCCATATACTCACAAATGTGCGACAATGTACTGATTGGCTCGCGATTGCCTGGTAGTTGGACAAGTATGCATTGCCCTTCCGACTACATGACAGGAAACTAATTCTACAACTACCCTTACTGATGATATAGTGGCGATAAGAGATGTTAGGGAGTATACCGGCGAAGATGTTACCAGGCTTCTGCAATACCTTGGCACTTTGGAAATTCCGGACTATGAATCTGATATCCCCAATGCGGAACCAGTTGATTTGACTGCGCTCGGTGACGACAATTCATATCCAGTCATCGAGACCACCTTGTCGGTGACCGCAGTGGACCCGAACGGAATGAGTCATACCTTCGGTCTTACACTCAGCAAGCCCGCCGGTAGGGGGGGTGCAACGGGCAGGGGACGTCCAGGGGTATACCCCGGCCAATTTAGACAGCACAAGCCAATCCAGCCTGATGAACCATACGGTGTCATCCTCTGTGCACCACACGGGAGACTCGGTGCCGCATGGTGGGACAGAAAGAACCCTCCAGCAATTGGCCATGGCATGCCAATTGGGCCGGTGGCGACTTTTGAGGCAACTGGGGGCACTGGTGGGCAAGGGACCTACGCGATCGGGCTATTCAAATTCCGCAACAAGTAGGCATGCACGTGCGCGGTGAGTGCTGGAATTCTCTGGTATAATATTCCCTCACTGATGATCGAGCCCTCATAGGAATGCTATCCTAGATGCAAGTGAGGTTGATAGCTCAGGAAAGGCAAGCATCAAGGTGTTACTTGCAGTGAATGTTTCGTATGGGGTCAGTGAATCTCACCAGCAGTTCAGGATGAGGGTATTCCCTTGTGAATGGATGAAGGATGTGAAGTAACTGAGACTTTCGTTTATTTGCTGCTTAACTGTGTGTCTGTGGTCCCAGGAACGGACGGGGTCGCAAATTGACAATTTCAAAACACGTATTTCGACCGTTGGGAGAATGAATTTGCCACTTGAATGCTGGAACGCAGACCTATCTAGAGGAGGAACAAGGCGGCGCAGGGCAAGGGTCGCGCGACTAGAAAATTACTGCTCCCAGACTAGGTGTAGTTATGGATAAAAATTGAGCCATCGAGCCCGAGCCTTGTGCGTGTTCTCGTACCCGTGACCCGCTAGCCTGATCTTGGCATTGGCCGCGATTTAATTCTGACGCTTTATCGGCAAACTAGGTGTTGTGTTCCATTCGACGATTGGGCAATGGATCGATCCATGGTTCTATATATCCTAGTTACAATCGTACGGTACTAGTACAACCTTCACCGTTTTACACATTCTTTACTTCATATCACCATCACAGTCTTTTACACATTCTTTACCTCATATTCTTCTGTTGCGTGGGGTAATCTGTCCATGTGGGAAGGAGTTGTTTGTTGTTGTTGTTTGTTATGTATGCGGGGGAAAACAAGCATGGGATACGTAGGGGGCCATGAGGACAGGCAAACGGCATATAGAGTCTTTCCTTAAGTTGAATGTTTCCTTTTTTCTCTCCCTCTCTTTCTTCTCTCTCTGGCCTGTACACAGCGTCTACAGCTCAATATATCTTTCACTTGCGAACAAGTGTATCACGACAGGACAATCAGTGAATTGTCGCATATCACGGCGGGACAATCAGTGAATTGTCTCATCTTCATGTAAACGCTACGTATCACTGTACCAGTTTATGTATAAATACTGCTCATAATACCTGTTAGATAACTACAACAACAAAAGCATCATTGAAGCACCATTGAAGCACTCCTTCATTGGACATTTAACTGCAACGCTGCCTCTATCTCATAACCTAATCTCAGTAGACTCTAGAGTCCCTTTCAAAGTTAAGATTAAATTAAATGTCAATTAAGGCTCTGGTCAATCAGCGTTGAGGCCAAGGCGCTCCATAATTGACATTGACTTAATGAACTTAAGAAATGACTACCCCGCTCTCATAATATGTCGCTCGCGATAGTTTGTGCACTAGCATGTATACACCCGCGGTTATGGTAATGATATCTATGACCATAGACTGAAGAAAACGAGGCATCCCGTCCGCTCTGCCATATCTAAGCTTCAGATCGCCAGGCTAGTACTGCAGTGGGTGACCACGCAATAAAGTCTCCCACCGCAGCACTAAACAGGCAATCTACAATTATTTTGCCTAGAGTCGCTCGATTACCTTTTTCGGAGAGAGTCCTGATTTGGACCCAACCTTTTCTGGTACCTATCTCGCGACTACCATTTTTGGAATTGAGCTAGTCCGCTTTTGTTTAGTCTCGAGACTACTTTTGTTTGGCACACCACAGAGCTGTAGCCCCTGCTATGTATCGCTCTGATCTCAGGGTATGTATGACAGATCAGGGGCTTTTCAGCGAGACCCTGCCAATATACCTTAGAATCAACAACTATATATTGTATAGTCTGGTTTATATTGTACAGTCATTCCCTCCTTCTTGAACCACCATTCCTCCAGTCATCACCGATAGACCTCAGGAAATACATATTAGAGTTGCACCCCTGCAGCCATCACCGACGAGCTGCAGTGTGTTTATGGTGCCAACCAGACTAAACACAAGAGTGGGTATGAATTTCTTATTTGGGTAACTAGGCTAAGCAGTTTTCTACCTAGGCTGCGAGAGGTATGTGGGGGTTAACTCCAAGACGTCATCGTCGCAGTTGGTCACCGGATATCAATGCTGCTGACTTTTGTTCCAGATTGCAGAGCGAATGTTCGTCGCAAATGGCGTTGTGATGACATCTGCAGAAGGAGTTGCGAGCGTTGCCGGAGTCTGCATATTCATGGAGGATGGTGGAGGCAGAAGCCAGTTTATGCGCAGAGAGCTATATTGTTGTGATCTTTTTTGGGGGAAAGAGAGTAAAATAAGTCTTGCCATGGCGTGTTGTCTGGTTGAAGTCATCCTTGTCCCTGTTGGAGAACGTAGTGGAGGAGCAACCCCGACCCCAGGTTGACAAAAGAGAAAACAGTCGGAAAAGGGGAGGAGTAACGCCTGTCTCTAGCACATTGGAAGGTTGGGAGACCTTAGAGATGTCGAAGGAAGCTGTTTTGAGGAGAAAGCCGACGGTGGACATGTTAGTCCACAGG
>Ga0307514_10005851_pt1 | contig 10855 bp, 13 predicted proteins | sample 16_EM_MG_FD_203088 | JGI IMG/M metagenome (GOLD analysis project Ga0307514, IMG submission 203088) | Populus trichocarpa ectomycorrhiza microbial communities from riparian zone in the Pacific Northwest, United States - 16_EM | ecosystem: Host-associated > Plants > Roots > Unclassified | place... | reverse complement strand
GGATTTAGAGAGGGGGGAGGTCGTGGGGAGGGTGTGGACTGGTGGGATTTCCTGTGTGCCCCCAGTGGATATTGGAGAGATGCTAATTTAGGAGAGATACGTAGGTGTAGTTCCAGTGTATGAAACTCTGGGAGAGCCGGTACCAAGCAGCTATAATCAGGTGGAGGGGGTGCCAGAGTATTTGAATGAGTATGTCAAGGAGAGGAATGAGGGGGAGAAAAGCTATGCGGAGGAATGTGTGAGGATGGAGAAGATTAAGAAGAAGTCTGTTGAGAAGGAGGATCATTAAGGAGGAAGGTAGCTGTTTGCTACCACATAACTGGTAGTTAAGACCCTCTGTCTCTCCGCTGTAAACAACAGATTTTGTACGGCGAGATAGGGGGTCTTAATCACCAGTTGATGCGGTAGTGGATATACCCGGATCAAGATAAGATGAGGTGCCGATGGAAGATTGCAGAGATTACCCTGATTTTGCGCCGTTGTTAATGTTGAAAATTTACTCGGTTGCGTCCAAAAAAGATTATCCTGTCCCAATTCGGTTCCTATAGTCAGCAGTTTGCGATCCCTTTCAACACTGTATGGCCACAAAATAAGCATCTCGATGTAAACAGACTTGTCAGTGAACAGTCGAAGTGTTGCAGTTAGTGGTCATTTATTACTGAAAATTGCTTTCATATCAACTAGAACTAGCCCACTTACTAAAAATAAGTACTTGTCATCCATCACTATGGCAACGCGGTTGCCAGGTAACGGGAAGAATCAGATAAAGGACCACCAGTGTTAATTTGATATGACGCAATTGATGGTTAGGTCGGTGAAGATCTGATACCTGTTTCTGGTGGAATAACAAACTCCAAAAAATTATTGGGGAACTCAGGGTAAGAGCTCACGCAAGCTGTAGCAGAGAACGTGAAATTGTAGGCTTTGACAAGATGCGATGTTTATTTCGGGGTAGTGCGAAGCCTAATGTGGGGCCTTGTCAAGTTCTCTCTACACGCAGTGAATGTAAAGAAAGTTCCTTGGACCAAATTTTTTTTTTTTCCCCTCAGGAGGGTGTCATTACAGACGTTAGTTAATGGTGGCGCAACCGAATTATGTATAAATTACCGCATAAACTCCGGACTCAAATGTTAGGATTTTGTGGTGGAAATGATCCGCATATTTTATCTTCGAGCTTTTCTTGGTGAATTTCATTACTCTTAATTGTGAATCATTACCCTGAATCTGAAAAAATGAAACAGTCTTGGCAGAACCAAATGGCTGCTGTTATCATCGATATGCATCTAGAAATACCGCAACACCATTAAAGACACTGGGCCTTCGAAACTTACAAATGTTGTACAACGAAACTCCAGCCCCTTCCTATTACATAATCCTCTAGAAGCCAGGTGTCTCCCTCCTCCCTTCGGGCAACATATACATGATATCGTATGCCTTCCGGAGTTTGATAGTCTCTATGGAAAATAGCATTGCCTGCCTTGCTATTACGTCGAAGCTTGCCACTGCCAGGCAGGGAACCGTTATCAACCCTATCTTTACCAAAACACTCTTCACGGAAGGCGTAGTTTACCCCAGAAGATCTTTACGATAAGGGCTTGATTACGGAGCAGTAATTCGAAGGCGTCAGGAATGTCTAGACTTTCTTGTGCAAATGCCTTGTGTGGTCTAATATTTTACGCTGATCAGCAGGTATTTTCCCTTTTCCAATGAGGCTTGCGTGTGTGTGCCGCTGGCTACGTATTCATTACCTCTATTACATATACCCTCCCTTAGACATCTTGCTGGTTTCTCAAGTTCTATATTTGGTGCTATGTGTTGTTGAATTTGTGCCTACGAGGATTCCTCGTACCACCTAGGACTCCTGGATATGTGTGAGGAGCACGTGATGGACATCCTAACAACTGCGGCCCTAGATCGAAAGGTATGGGGTAAGAGTACCTAATGGTGTCCCTAGATGGGTCCTCGGGGTATCGACATATTGTGTGATGGTCATGGAAACCTGCATTAAAGGTGGAGTTGATCCCGTGCATGTCCTAAATCCAGTTTAGGCATGTGACAAGAGGGCTACCGCGGGTATGGAAAACTGGAATACGGGAATGACCAATATTGACGGGGGGTATAGTACGATAGATACTGGTCATAGAAGGCTAGCTATAGTTGGACCCTAACGGTTAGAATATGCATTTGGAGAAGGCCATATTTGATTATCTCTGGGCATCTACCTGAAAAGATATACCGAAGCTCGCAATTCGGAGATCGTTGGGAACACGGAGTGATCACGAGGTCGATAAATCACTGCGGATCAATGCAAAGAGCAGTGTGAAATTCACACAGATGAGGCATAAATTGTGGTAAGTACCAAGCCATTTTCCACGGGACCACGGTTATTTGTGCGTTGGCAGCTATTATTTGCTGGCCCTGAAAATACAAATGCATTTCAGACGGCTTAAGGACACGCAGTCCCTAAACCCCCAGCAGACACTGTTTTAGGCCTGAAGCCTCCCCAGGCTGATCGGAGAGTCCCATCAAATAGGGGTGGGGGTTGGTTGATCAACATCTCGGTCGGCATCAAGCTTGCAAGTCTTCGGCTGCATTGGTCAAGTCGGTCGGCTGACGGGCTGGTTCGTAACGGCATCCAACTAATCCGATGGAATACATACATATGTACTCTATCCGCATGATGATGTGTACAAAGAGGAGTAAAAAGATGGGAACAGAGCCCGGCTTTCTGTAGGGGGTTGGGGGTCGATACCCTTCTAGGTCAAGCTGAGAGGATCCGTGATACGCCATCACATAAATTCCACTTCAGAAAAGCACACAATTCAGTCCCTGAGTTACTGCAAGCCCGGCACAGGCTCGACAATATCTGCAGGAAGATCCGGAAGGGTCAATCGACGGACAGGTGTCAGGCAGTGGCAAACCTGGGAGTCTGTGCACATTTTAATACAAGCTGATCTTCATGAACTATATATATTCTTGGCAGTGGACATTTTGCGGAAGACCCACGTGTGATGGCTGCCTAAAGAGGCAATATATCACTGTACATACGGAGTACAGAGGTGATGTATGTTCGCTCCGTGGCTTTTTTGAAAATGCATAACGCTTCTGCATGGTGGATGCTTGCCCCCACTTTGTTGCCCAAATCGATGTTGTGGCGAACGCGGTAAATAAATGTTCTGGAAGACTGCCCTATTCACTGCTTTGAGGCTAGATTGAAGCACATCTGAGTGAGCCACCCGTGAACGTATGACTAAAGGTGAAACAAATATAGAATGAGGGGAATAGCAGTATTCCAAAAATCAGCAAGCCGAGATATGGCTGTTGCCGTGTTCTCGTGATGCTACAAGATATAAGAAAAGTCGATCAATACTGACGAATATGGGTGACGAGTTCTGAGTGCAAAAATTATTATTAGACCTGATTTCTAATGCAGATTTTGATTATCATCTCGATCAGGTATCACACCAACTCCTCTCGGTCTCAAAAAGGAATGTTTCTAGATCCCTTAGCCTCTACTAATTGGATAGAGGCTGTGGCGATTGTACATATTTCCATTTTGACTACATCAGCGCTACCCCCGCAGAGTGCATGTGGGCATATCACATTTCATATTTCTGTGGAGGTTCTACGCAACGTCGGATGAATGCGGGTCGTGAGTCAGTGAAGGATCAGAAGTCAGGAGTCAGGAGTCGGTTTTTTGGAGGCAAGAGAGCTGAACCTTTTGCTGAGATGTCTGACAAAGCACCATACACTACATCTAGTTACACAGGAGAGTGCACTGCCCTTTTGTATGTTACGACGTTGATCTGGGAGTAATCTCTTTGGCGGTTCGGGAAATGAGATTTTATGCAGTGCGTAGGAATGCTAAAAAGTCTGCAACCGGTGTGAAGAGTTTGTAGAACTGGCTATTGAAAAGGACGTTTGGGCGCGTGGCTGGGCATGAGATTTTTTGCCACTACGCGCGTGGAGAGGGCCTAGTCTGCTCGGTGTTCAGTTTACGCAGGTAGCTCGCGCACCTTGGAGGCGGATTCCGCGCAGGGCACTGCCCTACGCGGAGTAGTTCTCTGCTCACGGAAACGGAAAAAACAGCCCACCAGATACCCTTGAAACCCTACAGTGAAATACATTGAATAAACGAGAAGCTTCTGGTTACTAGGCCAATTGCTGCGGCCTAGAGCATGTCAGGAACGATTTGCAAAAGCTCGCTTCCAAATTCCGGCCCGCATACCTTCGTGATCACCAGTTTTATGATCAGACTCACCTGTCCAGTCACTGGGTGGGTAGAGTATGAGTACTCAATGTTTCAGTCTAGAAGAAACAAATTGTCATGAACCCATCTTTGGTCTAGACAGGCTTCTAAAGGCCTGGTACAGTAGGTATACGCATGACGCAGCTGCAAGCCTGGTGCAGTGCATCCGTTTTGAGTGTCCATGTCTGTCTCAGTCTGTTGGGGTATGTAAGTAGGGTAGTACATGTATGTATGAGTACAGTACATACTTAGCCTGGAGCCACTAGAGGGCATTTTCCCACCACCATCATGCGGTAAATATTCAGAGGGTTGTGTTCCGCAGCACCCTCAGCAAGATCCCTTTTTAATTTTGGAGGGCTTGTTGAGATGAGATTGAATGGGTTGAAACGATTTGCAGCATCAACAGTCGCACAATACTTCATAATACATACAACAGCGGCTGTTCATGCAGGTCCACGTTGGTGAGTAAGTAACATCTGTCAGCGCGCGCGTGCACGTAGATGATGATTGAAGGACATGGAATTGACCATTTAATGACGAGGGTTGAAGATTGAAGGTACCCAAGTGACGTTTCTTCTTGGGATTTGAAATTTGGAACGTGAGGCAATTCTCGGGAGACGGGTTGTATGACTGACTGATTGGGACGAGTCAGGGAGGGGGGCAACTTTCACATTACTTCACCGCTATGCACCACTGTTAGTTACAATTCAATTCCTCGTATGGTACCCAGGACTCATTCAATTACTGGCTTGCACATGACGAGTCTTGTTTCTCGTTGTGTTCATGGATGGGGCACTGCATACCTCCCCTTCATTTGTCAATGCCACTTCACAAATTAGTGTAGGTAGTACGGAATTGTGGGGATGGGCAGAAGCGATAAGGCCACTCAGGCCGGACACACACACCCTACCTACTCTAGCTCCCGTGACTGCCGCCGCTGCAAGAAACAGCAGCGCCTTCATCTGTTGTGCAGAGAAGAAACTTATGCACGCACCAATGGTTGGTGGGGAGCAGGTGCCCCTGCATTTCTTTACTTTTTGGGATGGTGAAACGGGGGTATGTAATCGAGTTACTTATATTTAGCAGTTGGCATTAAAATCTTGCAATGAGAAGCAACTTTCTCTGCAGCCCTAATAGGTATCGATTTAGGGGAAAATTGATTTGAAGGATAAGAATGGATACGGGGTGTCTATGCCATTTGAGGGCAAGCAGAGATTATTTTGAAACAATTGGTGATTCTCAAAGGGGGCTTGGGGGTGCAGTTTGTGTGGTGAACGTATGCGGCGTAGGATTAAAAATACTCCGCCATGTTTCTAGCGCATAGCGGGGCTTTTGCTTTTTGCTTGCATAATTTCATGACCGAAACAGGCAGCGTACTCCGATTTTTTTTTTATATTGTGTGAGGCTGTCGTTTTCATTTAATTTTGTTTCGTTTCATATTTCTCTAATGTTGTCGTTAGGGCACAGTTTATACTTAGGGCAAGAATGGAAATAGGGCAAGAATGGAAATAGGGCAGGAATGGAAATAGGGCAAGAATGAAAATAGGGCAAGAATGAAAATAGGGCTGGCCGTTGAAGATTAATTAACGGTTCGACGTCATGGATTATGTATGAACATTGGAATGTTGTTTCACGTTTGCTTTGATTTGGGAATAGCAATATGAATTCTTTAATCTCCGTTTCTAGATCTGCATGTTGATGTGTCCATTGACCCTCGGTAGTAGGATATACAGTAGGTATATATCATCGGAAGTTGCGGAACACCCAGGCCATGGCCAGGGAGCCCAGTGCGGATCATCAATTGAATTGCGAAAAAATTGATGTTTACATTGATATATATCCCTTGGCCTCGTCACAGCGGGCTATTCTATTGTTCTTGAACAATCAGAACAATGGCATTTATGCGCGGTGGGTCGATATCTCACCGACAAAGGAGATTCGCGAGTATGAAATAGGGCTACAGAGTAGTGCCAGACTGTATAATTAATTAGTATGCAGGAACAAGAAACAAGACTAAACAGAACTTCACATGCAAGAAATATGACATAGGGATAGGAATTTGCGAAGTGATCATTACCTACTGTGGAGGTTGGAGTCATGAGGGCCATAGCGAGCTGGACCCGGCTGGTATCGGTATCGTACAGACACAGCCGGCACGGCACATCCCCACCCCACACTTAGCCCCAAAGAGATGTGCAGATCGTTTATGCGATATCCCCCTCCCCCCCAGGTGGTGAGCAGTGACTCACTAAGACCAGAGTAATCTGAGCGGTGAAGGTAAAGCTAATGGATGAGGTCAACTATGAATTGCGATATGGTACGGAGTATAGTATGTAGTTTGTCCCGGGAAATTGGTGATCACGGGCCGGTGATATCGGTCACAGTGGGGGAAAGAGGAAGCGTGGGGCGCAATTGGGGCAGGGAATACATGTAGCGTGGTGTAGTAGGTATTGTACGGTACAGTCATAACTTTGTAGATGCATATGGTTGTTGGGATCGATGGAGATAGTTTTTCGTTTATTGGATTGGATTGTTTTTATTGGAAATAAGTAACAAGTTCCATTATGCATGGGAGATGGTTGTGTTCTGCGCTTCAGCCACAGCGGCGAGGGGAATCTAATCTCGTTTCTGGCGTCACTGATTGCTTCACCAATTTACGGTTTTAGATTGTAGGTTGATAGGCTGCAGTTGCGCTGGAGAGTTCACGGTGTCAATGTTGGCACAGCCTTGATATTTATTATTCTTGGGCACTTTGAGTATGTACAGTACAGTATCTGCCTATGCCTACTGTGCCTGGATTTCTTTTTTTGCTTTTCTGCAGGCAAGCCGGTTGGCAGGTACCAGAGCTGAGCCTGAGCCCAGGAGTTTGCCGACGACATCTGATCGGCTATCAAGATATTTTAATTACTGATTCTAGATGTAGACTCGAATTCTGCAGCTCTGTTTGGTACAGGGTTTGGCCGTTGGCCCAAAAGAAACATCGCCCACTAGCAAACTCACGATTGTTGCGGCTGAGCAAGAAGAGCGCAACGCGGGTGGCCTGGGGTATGCTATGTATGGACGGAGTTTGCTGCTGCATAAATGTATGCAACTGACTGGTTGGGCGGCGAGCCATTGTTAGAACAGCGAACACTTGCGGCGATTGAGAGTTTTATTTTTGAGTCTATACCGGTACATCGTTCCCTACTTACGCGGCGTTTGAGACATGTGGCTAGATTGGAGGAATATGCAACAGCAACAGCAACAGCAACAGCAACAGCAACAGCAACAGCAACAGCAACAGCAACAGCAACAGCAACAGCAACAGCAACAGCAACAGCAACAGCAACAGCATCTGTAGTACAGTGCCCTCTATCAAAAAAATTTTTTTTTTGAAGTCTACGTCTATGGGATGGGGCCTTAGGGTAGGTACTCTTTGTTGAGTGGGGTGTGTGTGACATGCAACATGCACAGCAGCTGCGAGGGCTGGGGGGCATGGTACATTGGTACATGTAGGTACTGTACGGTAGGTAACCCGTATGTCCAGTACCTCCTGGGGTCTCTGACTGGGTGGTGGTGACTCGACATCGCATCCATGGACAAACCGTCTGCTGGTTTTTGTGGGAGGGAGAATGAAGCACGCAACCCTCCATCCACTCCCATTTGTCCTTTCCCTCGACATATTATCCATGTCCCTTGGTTCTGTTGTGGTCTGGTTACACTGCTGCGCTGCTCCAAGCAGGTATGTAGGTAGAGTACTCGACTGCGCACCAAAATTGGGTCGACCCCTGTCCCTCCCTCCACCCTCAGGCAGGGTCATCTGTCAGGACATCGGAAACAACAGAACCCTACAAGTATTTAACTCCCATTACCACCCTACTTCTCGGAACCACTATAAGAACAAAACTCCATCCCCATTCCATTGCAGCTTCAATCCTCAACCGCAACAGTGTCTCTCCCAATACTCTCACGTTCCATCACTGAATCGACGGTGTTCATTCAAGGAAACACACCTAACCGCATACAAGCAAACGCTGCAGCCCAGTCACAAACGAGTCACCCTCTACATTACTCTCGAGAGCCACCTAGCTCCAGCAATCAGTACTTAAGAAACACCTCGTCCCATCACACTTCAACCTCTCCACCTTCCCCTCTTCATCATTACAGCATGCCTTACCTCTCTGGTAAAGGTCAACTTGTCGAGGTGCATCAATATGCCCCTCCAGTGCCCACTCCCAAGATGACTGTCTATGCTGCCTTCAACAAACACGCCCAGTCCTGCTCTCGCTGCAGGAAGCCCTTGGAGGTTGTCCGCCGAGGCGAGCAGCTTTGTGACGACGGCCACAGAATTGCCATCGACGTTGCCCGCGCTTTGTACAGGACCGCCGGGGAAAGAGCCACCCTTTACGGCACTGAAAACTTGCACGTCTCCTTATTGGTCGACTTCACTGGTGTCGATGGGCCAGTGTACGATCTCTGCCGGGCTTTGGATCAAGGTTTGAATAGGTCTGCTGTTAAGGAACCCGCAGTGTATCACACCCGGCCCAAGTCCTCTCATGAGCCCCGCGAGTCCTCCCAAAATCTACACTCCGGATATCCCACTTCCCCTTCTCATGGCTACTACACTACTACGGCTTCTTCGTCACGACCACGCAGCGAGGGCAGGGACGGCACCCCAAGGCGCACCGGTAATATCAGGGTCAACATCCCAGTTGAGTACGGTCGCGAGTCTTCCTACTACGAGGAGGAGTTTAGCCACTCCAACGGAGGCAGAGTCACCACCAAGTACTACCATACCGAGCCTCCTCGCCCACCACTCCAACGAGCCAACACCGTCACTGAGGTGTCGAAGCCAGCTCGTAGGTCAACTGTTCATTTCGACCCCGAGGTCAAGTACTATACATAAAGCGACATCAAGTGGACAAGAGACGATGTCGACACTCCACCCAATTCTAGTGAATCTGCCGACGGAATATTGGGATTACCACCATACAAAAAAATGTGACGCACCCTGGGTGATAGAGTTTGGAATGAACTATTATCCACCCGAAACAGTCACAACACTGCCGGAAGTTGATTCAACCCTTGATCAATCGTCGAATATTCTTTGTCGACTTGGATTGATTAAGCATATTCCTGTACTGTTCGCAAGAGGGATAGGGGGTTTGCCGCCTGTAGCTGCGCGCTGCAGAGTACGGTGCCGCCTGTTTACTCCTCCGTACCTCCTTCGACCTGGCTAGGGGCTGGTGGAAAAGGAAAGGGGGGGGGTTGGGCCTCCTTATTGAGGACGCCCAGCACTCTTGTCTTCATCCTATGGATGAGGGGGAATAGAAACACTACAACGGAGGAGGAGCAGCGAGGGTAGGAGAAGTGAGTTTCTGCTGCACTTGGTTTTTATGCTATTGTTTGATGCATACTAGTACTGCTTTTTGAGATGTAGAGATGTGGTGGGGAATTTTTTCTAGCCTATAATAGGACTTACATTACTTTCCTTTTCTTTTTTGGCGGGGTGTCTTTTTTTGTGGGGAGTATTTGCTATCTCGATTTTTTATTATTATTACTATTATTTTTTTTTCCTTACCGGGAGTAGGAGTGCATGGGAGGAGATAGGAGGTAACGGGGCTGTGTTGTGTTACAGATAAACTGAAGTGGTCTGGTGATATCTTGCCTGGCGATGATCGGGCACTATATACGCACGTTACCTTTTCCTTTTTTCTCCCTTTCTTTTTTATTCTTACTCAGGAGGTTTGGGGTGGTGATATGAACAGTCATTTTAGAGGAGGCCTCGAGTTTCTTCCTGTTGATTATCATGAAGTTTTGAGTGAAATACACTTTTTTCTCTGGTGACCCATCTAGCAAACTCGGTGATCAGGTGATTTTTCGCCACTGACAATCTTACTATTCTCGTGAGTTCGATACAAGCAACTCATGTCATATCATGTTTAACATGTTTGTCTCATTCACGGTATCCAGTACTCGCACGCGTCACCTGTCCATCCCCTTCCCCTCCCCTCTCCTACTCCTATTCCTACTCCTCCTCCACCTCCACCTACTCTTACTCCTACTCTTACTCCTACTACTACTACTACTATCTCATACGCCATCTGTACACACCGGGAATTGGTACTTAGGTACCTACCTGTGTTGATGAGATGAGATGGGATGGATGGATGGATGGATGGGTGGGTGGGGGCCGTGAAACACCTGCCATGGCATGCGCACACGTGATGGGGAAGTGGTAGGGTTGTAAATATAGTAAAGTAAGAGTAGGTACGGAGTACGGAGTATCATACATGGCTCTTTTTCGGAGATTCGATTCGAAATAGTTTGTTCAAAATACTCCGTATTCCGTATCAGTTTGGGAATTCCAGCCAGCTTCGCTTGTTCCTGTATTTTTTTTTTTTTTTTGTGTGTGTGTAGTTCGAGAACTTACTTACTGTGGTATGTATGTGGTAGATACATTTTTTTCCCTTTTTTTTTTTTTTGGGCACAGTGTTGCCGGTGAGGTAGGTACTTAGTTTCATTCAAAGAAGTTATTTTAGTCAATCATCTCAACTAGGTACTCACTTCGTACTGGCACAAGGCGTTTTCCAAGGTTGGTATTTTCCACCACTGAACCCGCCCCCT
>Ga0307514_10005849_pt1 | contig 10855 bp, 6 predicted proteins | sample 16_EM_MG_FD_203088 | JGI IMG/M metagenome (GOLD analysis project Ga0307514, IMG submission 203088) | Populus trichocarpa ectomycorrhiza microbial communities from riparian zone in the Pacific Northwest, United States - 16_EM | ecosystem: Host-associated > Plants > Roots > Unclassified | place... | reverse complement strand
GGAATTAGTTCAATGTGGCTATTTTGAGATGAATAGCGTTACTTATAACTAGAGAGTAATTTGGAGTTCAATTTCTTTGAGAGATGATAATTTGTTGTGAAATGGATAATTCAATCTTGGATGGATTTCTCGAGTAATTTCATGTGGGAATGGGACCTGCCAGTTGAATCCCCGACGTGATGGTTCATATTTTCGGGAAACTCGTTCAGAGTGGCTATTTCGAGATGAATAGCGTTACTCATAACTCAAGTAATTTGGAGCTTAATTTCTTCAAGAGATGACAATTTGTTGTGAAATGTATAATTCAATCCCGAATGAGTTTCCCGAATAATTTTGTATGAGAATGGAACCCATCAATGGAATCTACTATGTCATGGTTGATAGGGTACTCATAACTGGGGTAATTTGGAGCTCAATTTCTTTGGGGATGATAATTTGTGATGGGATGGAAATGGTTTCATGTAGAACATACACTATCTGATTGCATGATGAACATTGTATACCAGGATTAAGATGTTAAAATATGTGGGCAGGAGCATAAAAAGGCAGTGGAATTGCTTAAGAAAGACTACACGACTAAGGTTGGAGAATTAGAGGACCAAATCAGGTAGCTTGTCTAATTCTGAGGGATGATTCAATTACTTTCCTCCGAGATGACTGTTCTTTTCCGCGTGATGATTATGCATGTTAGAGGGTTTCTACTTGGGAAGGAAACAAATGAAGCAACTGTGACTCACCTCCGCCAAGATTTAGCAGCGCATAAAGCTCATATGCAAACTCTAGCAAACAGGTTGGACCGTGTAGCTTTCGAGGTGGAATCAAAATGTGAGGTTCATAATTTGTCAAGAATTCTTGAACTTGGTAGTTGGATTTTATTATACCAAAGGAATAGTAAACTTTGCTGATCATTCTGTGACAGATCATCTTGAGCTTCAGGATCTGAAGGATTGCCTCATGATTGAACAAGAAGAGAAAAATGAGTTGAATAAGAAACTCCAGGGTTTGGAAAAGGAATGTAAGTGTCTTATCTTTCTGTGCCTAATACATTTAAATGGTTCTGAATAACTTCGTACTTGTTTTCTTGCTCAAAATATGTTTCTTCCGAGTAACTGAGGTTCCTTTGGCATGCCATGATGCGAATGGTTTATCTGTATCTGGTGAATTGCAGTGCTGATTAGCAAAACAAAGCGGGTTGAACAGCAGCAAGATTTGGCTTCCAGTCGACTTGTTGAAACACTAAAACAGAAGATTATGAAGCTGAGAAAGGAGAATGAGATCCTGAAAAGGAAGCTTTCTCATTCAGAGGAGGGCTAAAGGATGGTAACTGAAACTTAGAATAGATTTCTGCTTGTTAGAATTGAACTTTACCATGACAAGCAGTAGGGCATCTAGCATTTGGTGCACAATATAAACGAATCAGAGATCCTATGCCTTTCAAGTTCCTGCCAGGTTCAGCAAACACTGAGAACCTTCATTACTGTTTCAAGTATGTTTACTTCCTAATAAACCGCTTCTGGCACTTTGACTAAACTTGTTCAGTCCTTCAAGTACAAGAAGAGGACTATTACATATAATCAATTTTCTGGTGTTTGCAGCTAACCACCAACTGCCATAGAAATGCAATGGATGAGTGACTTTCAAGCACTCTGATGGGAACAAAAATATGTTTCTTGTTACCCATAAGCCGGCCAACAACAACCCTCTGTATCTTTCGACCTAAGTAATAACGTTGCCTGAATTTATTACATCATTAAGGCAAGAAAAGGAGAGAAGAGCTACCATTTCAAACTAAGACAAAAACTATAAGAAAAACTCATATTGGTTCTCAACCTATACGCAAATCTTCAATGTAGTCCTCAAACTATCCATTTCCTCCATTGGGTTTAGTATACCATACATTCCTCAATCGAGTCTCTCAATGAAGCTATAACCTTCCCCATTCTAGAGACACCAAAATGTGTTTCAGGTTGCTGCCTTAGAATGATAGAGAAGCTAGAGACCTAATCTTCGTCAAAATCTAATCCTGGTATGTTGCAAAGATCCAATCTTTCATATCAAATCTAGATATTCAAAAGGTTAATGACTCAAAATAGTCCATGTGTTGCGAATATGCTTGTGTGCGATCATCTTCTCTTTTATAGCAAGATTGACATGAATTGTTCACTATCGTGCTATATGGTTGAACTTTATAACTAATGTAAACTCACTTTAAGTTGTATTTTTATATCCTTTTCTTATAACTAAATCTCACTTGTAATTTAGGTTTAGCGGTACAATATATGACTTGATTCAATATAACATGTGACCTGATTCAAGATTATTAATTTAGAACGATGTCATTTTAATATATTTTTAAAAAAATAATATTGTTTTGAATTTTTTTAAAGTCAAATAAGATTTTGACTGGATTACAAGTTGACCATTTAAATTGATCGAGTTAACTCTTATTTAATTTATTTTAAAATTTAATTAATATTAGATCTCGAGTCAACAAATCATCAAGTTTACTTATTAAAACAAATTCTAAATTAACAAATCATCAAGTTAACTCACAAAACTAAACTTATTTTAATATATATTCTAATGCACCTAAAGCCTCGAATTTACTTCATTGTATTGCATAATATATGCAATTTAGATGTAAATCTTAAAGATAGACGAGATCAAGGAACGTATAATACTTTGGGAACCCAGTTCATTAAATTAATAGTAGAGAGACCTACTTGACAATTAGTGGATCGTTAGGAGAGTAATACGATGTTTGACCAAAAGACCAAGACAAGTCATTAACAACATCGTCCAATGACTTCAGTTTTGAGCTGACCTTACGTAGACTTTAGCACATGAATTAAATATATTAAGAAAGGAAAACTATCCCATGAGCCTCTCTCCCCTAAAATTTGGGTTTGTTTCTTAAATTTTAATCCAAAATGGGAAAAAAATCTTCTTCAAATTCCACTTCTTTATCAGTTTTTAATCCAAAATACTACTTCAAAAAACCCCAACAACTTGTTCTTGTCATTTTTGGATTTATCTCTCTAGTTTTGCTTGTTTCTGACCGTCAAAATCTTACCAGAGACCACCAAGAAGAGGTTTTGAGATTGAATGAAGAATTGGCACAGCTAAAATTGCAGCTTGAAGATTTTAATGTAAAGGTTCAATGGTCAGCAGGTCTGGACAGTGCAGACATTAGTAAAGATGATGATGATGATCCTGTTAGTGTTGAAAGAAGAGAGAAAGTCAAGGAAGCTATGCTTCATGCTTGGACTTCTTATGAGAAGTATGCTTGGGGCCATGATGAACTTCAGGTCTGCTTTCTTTCTTTTCTTTTTTCTTTTTTAATCGCAGAAACTTACTGGGTTTTTAGTGCTTTGTATTATGATTTCTTGATCAAGTTCAAGACTTTTAGTATCTAGGGCTTTATTTTTATGATATTTAGGGTACGAGTGCAGTTTCCTAAAGAATGTTTGTGTTCACCTTTCTGTCTGTTATGAGAAATGGGGTTGGGGGTTGAGGTGTGGTGAGTCAATTTTACAACCAATGAGTCAATTCTGATTCTAAACAGCCACAAACAAAGAATGGAGTTGATAGCTTTGGTGGTCTTGGAGCAACTCTAGTGGATTCTCTTGATACATTATTTATAATGGGTCTTCATGAGCAGTTTCAAAGAGCCAAAGAGTAAGTTTCTATTTCTTGAAAGTTGATTGGAAATCACTGTGGTTTATAATTTGGTAATTTTTTAAATTGTTTTATTTCTAGATTTAGAAATGGTTGTACGTAAGCTGGCTGTTATGTTACTTAATTGCAGGTGGGTTGCGAACTCATTGGATTTCAACAAGGATTATGAGGCTAGTGTCTTTGAGACAACCATAAGGTGGCATTAGAAGTTTTAATCTTTAATTTTCAGTTGCGTTACATTTTTTGCAAGACTACATTCTACCTGTGTTGCTTCTTAACTCTTTTGTCTACTTTTGCTGTGTTCAGGGTTGTTGGAGGGCTTCTCAGTGCTTATGATCTTTCTGGCGACAAAATTTTTCTTGAAAAGGCTAAAGATATTGCAGATAGATTGCTGCCTGCATGGAATTCTCCTTCAGGAATTCCCTATAACAGAATTAATTTAGCGCGTGGGAATGCACACAACTTTGGGTGGACTGGGGTAATTTTTGTTGTTCATTGGCTTTTTTAATGCTCCCAGATTATTCCTCGCTTTGTAATCTGTTCATACAATGCACTGAGAAGCCTGCTTCGTGAGCTTGATAATTCAAGACATACTCAACTCATTTTGACTCTAATGGTTATGTGTTTTATAGGGAAACAGTATCCTGGCAGATTCTGGAACAGAGCAGCTTGAATTCATTGCTTTATCTCAAAGAACAAAAGACCCAAAATATCAGGAGAAGGTATTTGCACTCTCATGGTTGTGTATGTCTGGAAGTTTCACTTTTGAATCTTTTTTTTTTTTTCGAGTCATGTTTGTTTAGTTGAGACTAGTTTTGGCAATTCCAAATATGATATGTGATTCCCAAAGAAAGCATGGTAATAATAATAGATGTGGAACTAGAGTGTTTTGTTATATGCTTTCTGTAAGTTTTTCTGTGAACTGATATTTCAGGTAGAGAAAGTCGTAAAAGAGCTTCAGAAAACCTTTCCAGCTGATGGTTTACTTCCCATATATATTAATCCTCGCTCTGGAACAGCTGCTTACTCAACAATAACATTTGGTGCCATGGGGGATAGGTATTGATGCGTATTGTTGTATTTAAGATGCAATTAGCTGCAGAAACATTGTAAACTGATTTTACTGAATATGTTCCTTTTTATAACATCTATTGATGCTAAAAAAAAAGTAGTATGTCAAGCTAGCTATATCATTTTTAAGAGGGCAGTGATCAAAAAATCATCTTGTAACCACCATTCTGTCACGTATCATCAGACAATTAAACCTGAGTAACATGAATTTCGAAGAAGATATTGATCTCGTCATGTATGTTAAAGAAGCCATATATTGTGCTACTTGAATCCGCTACTAAGATACCATGATCAAATGATACAGGATTCATTTATGAAATGGTGCTTGTGATCCTTTTTTTTTTTATCTCACATAAAATGTTCTATAGTGTTCATTCCTAGGTTTTATGTTTCTTGCTGGCAACAATCTACTTCAAAAGTTTGATCTCGTAGAAAGTGCTGTAACATTGTACTTGGTATTGCAGGCTATTTGATCAAATGTTTGATTTACTAGGCAGTTTATGAAACCACCCAAATGGTTAATTCCTTATGTTGTGTTGATTATTGGGCTTGATGACCCGCCCTTGAGAGGGATAGTTATGGACATTCTTAAACCTTTCTAACAGCTTAACTTTCTAGATTGAATGGTTCTTTTAGCATAAAACAACTCCACGATGTCATCTATGGCCTCTTAATACAAGCATAAATGACACGATGCTATTTTTTTTGCAGCTTTTATGAGTATTTACTCAAGGTGTGGATACAAGGGAACAAAACAGAAGCTGTGAAGCACTACAGGTAGTCTATATTCCCAATTTTAAATGATACGCATTGATTATGCAATTTCACTTAAAATGCTTGTAATTTTGTGAGCTGTGTGCTAGGATTGGCAAAATTCCAAAAATCATGGTGTAAATATATGATGATAAAAATTCCTAACTGCTAATCTATAACCTGTGGGAGAAATGTTGCATTTCTTAGTGTTATATTTGGTTGCTAAATGATAAAATGATAGGTTACTTGACTAATATATTGTTTGTGCCACCATGAAGACACCTATACCTCTGTCTCTCGCCTCGTAATATTATTTTTGCAAAGCTTGTAGAAGCGAGTAGCACAAAGTTTCAGTTCCCTATAATGTTGATTTCTTTGATGAAAAATTTATGGCATTGGCTTGTGATCTTGGAAAATCAATGTTAAATATTGACATAGGATGCTGTGATCAATTTCTTCAATTGGTCACTGAACCGTTATGATAAAGATGAGCTTTGATTATTATTTCCCTCATCTATTTTGTAAAGATTACATGACATTTTGCATTTTGAGAACTCTCAAATGAATCTCTACATTGACAAAATCTGTGTTAATGAATACTGCAAACAGAGAGATGTGGGAGACATCGATGAAAGGTCTCCAAAGCTTGGTTCGGAAAACAACCCCATCATCCTTCACATACATTTGCGAGAAGAATGGAAATTTTTTATCTGACAAGGTAGTCAAACAATTTGAGGAAATCTCCTAACTATTTGATGACTAAGTTGTTGTGTGGTCTTTCAAGAGCTTAACTTCTTCATCACTGTAGATGGATGAATTGGCATGCTTTGCTCCTGGCATGTTGGCTTTAGGATCTAAAGGTTATGGCTCTGGTGAAGCCGAAAAGGTTTTATCACTTGCAGAAGAGGTATTAATTAAGAAATAGCCTTTATATTTATTGATTTTGTTATCATTGTCATTTGCACTAATGTGCTTGTTTTCTAGTCAATTAGTATTAGTCTACACTGCAATACACCAAGCTAATTGTATTAAGACAGAGTATATAAAAAGGAGTTTCTTGGATTCAACTGACTTTGTGGTGTGTTCAAACTCTTAAAAAAATGAATTTAGAATATTGACAGTTTGTGAGATAAGAAGATCTGAATGAGCCAATAATCACTGAATTTTCAAATGAGTTCTGCGTCTTTTGAGAAGTTTATAAGAAGCAGAATTTATGGTGGTACAAAGTTTAAGTTTAATTGATGAGGGATACCTTGATCTTCTGAAATTTAAGGAAATCTCATTGTGTTTGCTCTCTCTTCTTTCTATCATGCCCCAACCCATCAGCCTTCGAAGGCTCCTGACATCTATGGATTTTGTATTGATAGTACAGGAATCTGAATGAAGTTTGTAATGCCACGTGTCAGTAGACTGCTGCTTCTGTCACTGTGCTTGCAATTCTCCGAATGTATTTCCTTGGTTCAAAAAAGATAAAATTTAAATATTTTTTGTTGAATTTAGAGATTTTGTTTTTAAGGAAAAATGGATGCTTATTGTTGCCAACTGGTCTTGAAAACTGCTTTGTTTTCACAAATAGTTGGGATGCTGGGATCAAGAATACTGGCTGTCACATAAGGGAATACTAGAATTATGGTAATTTTACATTTCTTCTACTTCTAGATCAACGATAAGGTGTCAAACATAGAATTGTTGAGATAGATAGAAGATGGCTGAAGGAAGACAGAATTTTGTGCGGCAGAAGTGACATGGGAATTTAGATGAAGTGACTGGGAAATGCTTGGATGTGTGTGGAGTAGGTTATTTGGTAAGTATGAAAGAGTTCAAGTGTTGAAACCACAATGAAAATATGCTTTATTGAGGTAGAGTCATGTTTTTTTCAAGAAAATGCAGTAACAAAGAGAAGCGAGAAAAATAGCACGGTCTCCACCATCATTATCCTTATTGTTACTACGATTGGTATTAGGTAACCTCAAGGATGCATCTGCAGAAAGCTTGCTTGCCTGGCCAAAAGTTGAGGTCCATCATACAAGCAAAAGCATTTAAAGAAGCATATAGGCAAAAAACAATGCGGCTGAGAACTTGAATATGCTGGTCCAGTTTCATGGCTTCCTAATCTACTTAATTGACTGGTGCATAGTTATTTTGTTCGTGGTCCACATGTTTATTAGCTTCAGATTTCGGTGGCTACATCTAATTTAATTTTTGGCTTTGAACTGTAGCTTGCATGGACTTGTTATAATTTCTACCAGTTGACACCTACAAAACTGGCTGGAGAGAACTATTACTTTCACCCTGGACAGGTTTGATACTCTCTTCTAGATTGGAAAAATGGAAGATATTCACTTGTTGTATGCTTGATACTGAAAGATGATGAAATTGCAGGACATGAATGTCGGCACTTCATGGAACATTTTGAGGCCTGAGACAGTTGAATCACTCTTTTACCTGTGGCGTATCACTGGAAACAAGACATACCAAGAATGGGGTTGGAATATTTTTCAATCATTCGAAAAGAACTCCCGCTTGGAGACTGGATATGTTGGTCTTAAGGATGTAAGATTTCTGTAACCCAAAGATTGTAGTGTTAATGTTAGATAACAAACACCTTCATGCATGCACACGCATAATGACCCTAGTCCAGTCCATGTATTCTGTTGTGTCTTTTCAGAAAGGTATGACTTGAATCCTCTACTACTTTATTGCATGTTCGAGAAATAGAATGAACCAGAACCGCAACTCCTAAATACCACTGGTTTTTCCCATGCTTTGTGCTGTTTAGTTGCCTCAGAATTTTGTGGTTTTGTTAAATGTACGAGTCCTATTCATATCCATTTTAAAATCCCATGCATGGATTTATTTTAATGAATAATCCTTAATTAGAACCTAAAAGCAAAGCATTATAAAGTTTTGAACTCAATTATTCTTGTCTATTCGCGCAGGTGAACTCAGGTATCAAAGACAACAAGATGCAGACTTTCTTCCTTGCCGAGACGCTCAAGTATCTGTACCTCCTATTCTCACCTACATCCGTCATCTCTCTGGATGAATGGGTATTCAACACAGAAGCACACCCTCTGAGAATTGTGACTCGAGGTGATCTTCATCAAGAGAATGTTCAAGTTGACAGACAACAAAAGTTACCAATTCATCTTCGTGGTAGAAAGGAGGGTCGACTAGGATACAATTAGCTGCCATCCTCCCCACATTTTCAGTCAGCTCACTTGCCTCCTGTCCTCACATACATCAACCATAAAAAAGGTGACGGTGCAGAACTTTTATAATATTCAAGATTCACAGCAGCATTAGTCCTTGAACCTGGATAAAGAGTGACACTGTCAATCATGTCCATCAATTAAGCAATCAGGGTGGTGCTGGTCAACATTCTGCCCCAGAATTTATATCCTCATCTTGTTTCCAGCTTGGATGGTTGTGTAAAACAGATAGCACATTGTCACTAGAAATTATCATATAAGTCATGATTGAGGGGCAAATGAGCTGTTGTACACATACAATATGGGTTCACAGGTCATAAAGAATTTTATAGATTATTGAAAATAAAAAAAGGGGACCAAAATATATTCATGCAGAATTCTTGGTGTATTTAAACCTTGTCAACTGGATAACATAAGAAAAGAAAAATGAAGTATGCTGTTTCTACGAGTCTGGATTGTGTATTTCTTTCTCAAAAGAAAATCTATCAATTTTATATTATAATTATTTAGCAGTAACAACGTAAGATTTTCCTACTTAGAAATACCTTCACCAACGAAGATTTTAAGAGAAAACTAAGGTTTTGAAGTGAGATATTATACTTGAAAAGGTTAGTTAAGGTTGTGGTTTTTTTCAATTAGGTATTTAATCAAACAACCTTGCAATATAAAGTTGAACAACTCTGAAAATGTTAGTTGTGCTAGCTTTATGATCAATCAAGAGACTGTAATTGTGAAAGACAGCTCAAAGAACATCCTCTTTAATGAAATAAATACCATCCTCAAAATTGCCAACCCATACGTGTATTTTTCCTCCAACATAACGACATCCATAGTTTTTCGGTGGGGCAAGTTTAGGTTAAATCGGTGGGAAAAAAATTAAAACAATTTTAAAACAATGTTTTGACAAAATAAAAATTAATAAATTGATGTTTTCAACCCAGTTTATTCTAAACTCTAGATCGAACGAGCCTTACATTACTATTAAGCCCGTTGGAGTTTACTATAAAGAATCATTATTGCAAAAATAATTTAATTATTTTTCCTAAATGTAGAAATGGAGATTAGGTCCCATGGCATGTGCTGGCACCTACAAAAAGTCATCCTGGAATCAAGAACAGAACGTGTGGACCACTACAAAAGTCATCCATTGATGAAGGGATCTTTCTGAATTCCCTCTCAACATGCTGTGGTTGCACCTTTGAAGGAATGATTTCCATGTGAAATCACTTTTAAGTTCAAACCATTCTATTTTCCTACAATATAAAGCACACATAACCTTCTTTTTAAAATTGAATGATTAATTAATTTCAGTTGAAATTACTTATGATTTACTATTATATATGATATTATATGATGATATGATTCGAGATTGAAATATGAAAAAAGTAATGCAAGAGAATTAAAACAAAACATTTATGTAGTCCACAGTGACTACAAATTAGCCGGCACAAAAGCTTAAATGCTCGAAAAGTAGGAATATTATCGGAGCCTGTCATCCAGCTAACATCCAACTCATCAGAGCATGCCCCCACAGTGGCGTCTTTTTTTTCAACTAACCTTGAAGCCTAGTTGACAATAACAGGATCCTAACTCCTTCCATTTGTTTTCACACAGCTTTGAGAATTACTCAAACACGTCAAAAGCTGGCAACAAATATGAGAGAAAATTCCAGGGAAAATGATGAGAGAAAAGGGGTCAAGGTGATCATGGACCTACAGGATGTAAGTGTAATGTAATAGTGAGATGATGAAAACCGAGTGAAGAAATATATTACAACATCCCCCATTGTCTGGATAACCAAATCAATTGGTTAGCTACAAGGAATTGATCAAAAACGACTAGGCTATTAGTTTGGCTCTGTAACGGATAAGATCATTCAAGGAAAAACAAAAAAAAAATAAAAAAGAATCGATCAATGTAGCAAAACAGTGGTGGTATCAACTGAGATTTTGCATTGCGGCTCACGGGGTTGAATAGCTTGGCAGCCTATCTCTTTCCCCCATTCATCTTTAAGTGTATGATACCTGTCTCCTCTTAAGGAATATACAGATTGTTTCTTTCTGGTCACCGACAATCGGTTGAAGTAAATGAGTCTGAAAATCCTCCTGGAATACTTGATTGGGATTGGGAGTAAGACATGT
>Ga0307514_10005848_pt1 | contig 10856 bp, 8 predicted proteins | sample 16_EM_MG_FD_203088 | JGI IMG/M metagenome (GOLD analysis project Ga0307514, IMG submission 203088) | Populus trichocarpa ectomycorrhiza microbial communities from riparian zone in the Pacific Northwest, United States - 16_EM | ecosystem: Host-associated > Plants > Roots > Unclassified | place... | reverse complement strand
GGTGTTGTGCACGAGTCGGCGACCCGTAAAAAGCCCTCTCGAACAGGGGCCGCGGCTATCATAGCTGCGACCTATGCCGACTCCATCATCACTTCCCCCTTCTGCCGACAGCGACGACGGCGAGTTCTACGACCGCCCGAGCAAAACGCAGCTGAAGAAAGACAGCCACGAGCTGCAGGCCCTGGGCGAAGCGCTTGTGGCCCTGCCCGACAACCGCGTGGTCGACCTGGCCATCTCCGAGCGCCTGCGTGACGCCGTGGCCGAATACAAGCGCACCAAGACGCACGAAGGCAAGCGCCGGCAGATGCAGTACATCGGCAAGCTGATGCGCAAAGACGACGTCGAGCCCATCCGCGAGGCCGTGGCCGCCATGCAGCTCGGCCGCGCGAAAGACTCGCTGGCACTGCACGAGACCGAGCGCTGGCGCGTGGAGCTGCTGGCCAGCGACGACGCGCTCACCCGCTGGACGGCCGAGCACCCGGCGAGCGACCTGCAGCAGCTGCGCAGCCTGATCCGCGCAGCCCGCAAAGACGCTGCGGCCGCCCCCGAGCAACGCAGCGGGCGCGCCTACCGCGAGCTGTTCCAGTTCATCAAGGCGCTGGCCGTCGACGATGAGTGACGCCCTGCCGTTCGACAGCGGGCCTGACCGTGTACGGATAGGCCTGGTGTCGATCAGCGACCGCGCTTCGGGCGGTGTGTACGAAGACAAGGGTATCCCCGCGCTGCAAGACTGGCTCTCGCGCGCGCTGCGCAACCCCATCGAGTGGGAAACCCGGCTCATCCCCGACGAGCAGCCCACCATCAGCGCCACCTTGTGCGAGCTGGTCGACACCGCCCGCTGCGACCTGGTGCTCACCACCGGCGGCACCGGCCCGGCCCCGCGCGACGTGACGCCCGAGGCCACGCTGGCCGTGGCCCACAAAGAAATGCCCGGCTTCGGCGAGCAGATGCGCCAGATCAGCCTGCGCTTCGTGCCCACGGCCATCCTGTCGCGGCAGGTCGCAGTGATCCGCGGCCAGGCCCTCATCATCAACCTGCCCGGCCAGCCCAAGGCCATTGCCGAAACGCTGGAAGGGTTGCCGCAAGGCCAGCCGCCGGCCCATGGCATCTTTGCCGCAGTGCCGTACTGCATCGACCTGATCGGCGGGCCTTACCTCGAAACCGACGACAGCCTCTGCAAGGCATTCCGGCCCAAATCGGCGCAGCGCACGCCACGGAGTTAGAAAAGCTTCAGGAGACACGGGGATGAGTTCTGTCGAAACCGCCGACCAGCACCTTGCCTCGATGTACGCCGTGCTCGGGGCGACCAACGAAGCCCTGCTCTACGCCAAGACGCCGGCCGAACTCTTCCAGCGTGTCTGCGACGCGGCTGTCGACGGCCGCAAGTTCCTGACCGCAGCCGTCACCTCGCCCGATGTCGACACTGCCTGGCTGAAGGTCGAGGCCGCATCAGGCGTGGCTGCAATGCAGCTGCGCGAAGCGCGCATCTCGGTGGACGAAGCCACGCCCGAGGGCCGGGGCCTGGTGGGGGAAGCCTATCGCCTGGGCCACCCGGCCATCAGCAACGACTTCGCGCGCGACGAGCGCACGCGGCCCTGGCACGAGTCCGGCAAGCGGGTCGGCGTGGCCTCGGGCGCTGCGATCCCGATCGCGCGGGGCGGCCGGGCCTTCGGCGTGATGCTGTTCTACTCGCGCGAGCTCGATTCCTTCAGCGACGACATCGTCGCCCTGCTCGAGCGCATGGCGCGCAACATCGTCTTCGCGCTCGACAACTTCGAGCGCGAGGCCGAGCGCCAGCGTGCCGGGGACGCCCTGCGCCGCAGCGAAGAGAAGTTTCGCAACATCCTCGACAGCCTGGACGACGCGTACTACGAGGTCGACACCCGCGGCATGCCGGTCTATCACAACCCGGCGTTCTCGCAGATGCTCGGCTACGACTATGACTACCGCGTGAGCGAAGACAACCTCAACCGCCAGACGCCGGAGATGGCTGCCGTGGTCTACAAGGCCTTCAACGAGGTCTACCGCACCGGTGCCTCGAAGGCTGGCCAGTCCTGGCAATACCTGCACAAGGACGGCAGCATCATCGACGTCGAGGGCTCGGTGCTGCTGGTGAAGGACGAGCACGGCACGCCCACCGGCTTTCGCGGCATCCTGCGCAACGTCACCGAGCGCCGCAAGATCGACCAGGCCCTGCGCGAGAGCGAGGCGCGCTTTCGCGCGATGACCAACCTGTCGTCCGACTGGTACTGGGAGTGGGACGCCGAGCACCGCTTCATCCGCCTCGAAAGCCGCCACGCTACCGAAGACACTCGGCCCAACCCGCTGATGGGCCGCCACGTCTGGGAGAGCACGCTGCAGGTGCAGGACACCGGGGGCTGGGAGCTCTTTCACGAGAACCTCGCAGCACGGCAATCGTTTCGCGACGTGATCATGCGGCGCGTGGCGCCCGGGCGCCGCGCCTACTACATCAGCATGAGCGGCGAGCCGGTGTTCGACACCGCCAGCGGCTTCATCGGCTACCGCGGCATCGCGCGCGAGATCACCGAACAGAAGGTGGCCGAGGAACACATCCACTACATGGCGCGCCACGACAGCCTCACCGGGCTGCCCAACCGCATGATGTTCAGCAGCTTGCTGAATGTCGCCATCCCCACCGCCGCACGCTACAAGCGCGACTTCGCGGTGATGTTCATCGACCTCGACCGCTTCAAGTTCATCAACGACACGCTCGGCCACGAGGCCGGCGATACCTTGCTGAAAGAGATCGCCGCGCGCTTCAAGCAGACGCTGCGCGCCAGCGACGTGATCGCCCGCCTGGGCGGCGACGAGTTCGTGGTGCTGGTACAGGAGGTCAGCGACCGCGAGCACGCGGCCACCGTGGCGCGCAAGATGCTGTCGGCCGCCATCAAGCCGATGATGCTGGCCGGCCAGGAATGCCGTGTCACCGCGAGCATCGGCGTCGCCCTCTTCCCCGGCGACGGCGAAGACGAGCAGGCGTTGATGAAGAACGCCGACAGCGCGATGTACTTCGCCAAGGAAGAAGGCAAGAACAACTTCCAGTTCTACACGAGCGAAATCAGCTCGCAGTCGCTGGAGCGGCTGGCGCTCGAATCCAACTTGCGCCGCGCGATGGAGCGCCGGGAGTTCTCGCTCAATTACCAGGCCAAGCTCGACCTCAAGACCGGCGTGATCACCGGCGTCGAGGCCTTGCTGCGCTGGCAGAGCGCAGAGCTGGGCTCGGTCTCGCCGGCCAAGTTCATTCCCCTGGCCGAAGAAACCGGCCTCATCGTCCACATCGGCCGCTGGGTGCTCAGGACGGCGTGCGAGCAAAACGTGGCCTGGCAGCGCGAGGGCCTGCCGCCGATCAACATGGCGGTGAACCTCTCGGTGCGCCAGTTCGCCGACGAGACCCTGCTCGACGACATCGCCACCATCCTGCGCGAGACCGGCATGGCGCCGAAACTGCTGGAACTCGAGATCACCGAGGGCATGCTGATCCACAACATCGATCGTGCGATCAAGCTGCTCACCGCCATCAAGCAGATGGGCGTGCGCCTGGCGATCGACGATTTCGGCACCGGCTATTCGTCGCTCGGCCAGCTGAAGAACTTCCCGATCGACACGCTCAAGGTCGACCGCTCCTTCATCCGCGACCTCGCCACCGATTCTGAAGACCGCGCCATCACCAGCGCCATCATCGCGATGGGTAAGACGCTCAGCCTCACCGTGGTGGCCGAAGGCGTCGAAACCATCGAGCAGCAGACCTTCCTGCGCGGCCAAGCCTGCGACGAGATGCAGGGCTACTACTTCAGCAAGCCCATCGTGGCCGAGGAGTTCGCAGCGCTGCTGCGCAAGAACACCCCGGCCCTGCCAGCTCTCACTTCATGAGTTGACTGAGGCTCTCGGCGTCAAACGTCTCGGTGGTCTGGGCGTCGTTCGGCACACAGTCGTCCTTGATCGACGACAGCTTCTCGATGGCGGCCCACAACATCGCGATCTGATGCGCGTTGCCCGAGGCGTTGTCGATCAGCCCCTTCATCGCGAGCGCCACCGGATCGTCGCCCTGCGTCACGCCGTAGGCCGAGAAGCCCATGCGTGCCGAGACTTCTTCACGCACGGCGTCGGCACGCTTCTCGATGATGCGTGCGGGGATGCCGACAGCCGTAGCGCCTGGAGGCACCGGCTTCAGCACCACCGCGTTCGAGCCCACGGTCGCGCCGTCGCCCACGGTGAACCCGCCCAGCACCTTGGCACCTGCGCTCACCACCACGCCGCGGCCCAGCGTCGGGTGGCGCTTGCTGCCCTTGTAGAGGGAGGTACCGCCGAGCGTGACGCCCTGGTAGATGGTGCATTCGTCGCCGATCTCGGCCGTCTCGCCCACCACCACGCCCATGCCGTGGTCGATGAACACGCGATGGCCGACCACCGCCGCCGGGTGGATTTCGATGCCGGTGAAGAAGCGCGCCAGGTGCGAGATGAAGCGCCCGAGCCAGCGCCAGCCGCGCGTCCAGCATGCATGCGCCCAGCGGTGCATCACCAGCGCATGCAGGCCGGGGTAACACGTCAGCACCGTGAAGGCGGAGTGCGCAGCAGGGTCGCGCTCCAGGATGCAGGCGATGTCTTCTCGTAGGCGCTGGAACATGGTGGAACCGAGTGTGTCGGGCGAGCCAGTTTAGCGGCGCGCCTTCATTCCTGCTGGCCGCTTGGCGGCTGGGGCCTTTGCTGGGTTCGTTCCATCGCACGCGCCACGCCACGCAGGATGTGCACCTCGTCTTCGGTGAGCTGGGCGCGGTTGAACAGCTGGTTCAGCCGCGGCATCAGCTTCTTCGGCGAGGCTGGGTCGAGAAAGCCGATGGCGGCCAGCGCCTGCTGCCAATGGTCGAGCAGGCCTTGCACGGCGGCTGCGTCGGCAGCCGTCGCTTCAGCCGTGCGTGGCGCAACACCGAAGCCACCCAGCGCCTGCCGCCAGTCGTAGGCCAGCAACTGCACGGCCTGCGCGAGGTTGAGCGAGCCGTAGTCGGGGTGTGTGGGGATGCTCAGGCAGGCGTGGCAACGGTACACGTCGTCGTTGCTCATGCCGAATCGCTCGGAGCCGAAGACGAAGCCGACACGGTGATCGGTGCTTGCCAGCGTCGAAAACAACTCGCGCGGTGCGTGCGTGGGCGGCCCGAAGTCGCGTGGCGTCATCGCGGTGGCACACGCGAAGGTCACGCCATCGAGCGCTTCGGCCAATGTGCTGACCACACGGGCGCGCACCAGGATGTCGGCCGCGCCGCTGGCCATCGCCACCGTGTCTTCCTGCACCAGCACGTCGGCAAAACGTGGTGCCACGAGCACCAGGTCACGAAAGCCCATCACCTTCATCGCCCGCGCGGTGGCGCCCACATTGCCGGGGTGGCTGGTGTTCAGGAGGATGAAGCGTGTGTCGTCCATGGGTGCCGGTTAAAATTCAATTATCCGTGCTGACTTTTCCAAGGAAACGCTGGGCCGCCCCAAGTTTCCTTGGCTCCCTCGGGGGGCCGCCGACGCGATGCGTCGGCCTTGGGGTTGTCAGTCACCTTGTTCTTTCCTCACCGTCGATCCACCTCTCCCTTTGCAGGACTTCCCATGTCGCAAGCGCTTCACCCCATGCTCAACGTCGCCATCATCGCGGCACGAAAGGCGGGGAACATCATCAACCGCGCTTCGCTCGACATCGACCAGCTGAAGGTGACCACCAAGTCAACCAACGACTTCGTGACGGAGGTGGATCAGAAGGCCGAGCAGGTCGTCATCGAGACCCTGCTCACCGCGTACCCGGGCCACGGCATCCTCGCCGAAGAGTCGGGCCGCGAACACGGCGCGAAGAACAGCGAGTACGTGTGGATCATCGACCCGCTCGACGGCACCACCAACTTCATCCACGGCCTGCCGTTCTACGCGGTCTCCATCGCCCTCGCCTACCGAGACCAGGTCCAGCAGGCGGTGGTCTACGACCCGACGCGCAACGACCTGTTCTACGCTTCCAAGGGCCGCGGCGCATTCCTCAACGACAAGCGCCTGCGCGTCTCCAAGCGCACGCGCATGGCCGAGTCGCTCATCGGCACCGGCTTTCCGTTCCGCAAGGGCGACAACTTCCAGCGCTACGTGAAGATGTTCACCGAGATCATGCAGAACTGCGCCGGCGTGCGCCGCCCTGGTGCTGCCGCGCTCGACCTCTGCTACGTGGCCGCGGGTTACTACGACGGTTTCTTCGAGACCGGCCTGAGCCCCTGGGACATCGCTGCCGGGTCGCTCATGATCACCGAGGCCGGTGGCCTGATCGGCAACTTCACCGGTGAGTCCGACTTCATGTACCAGCGCGAGGTGGTGGCCGGCAACCCCAAGGTGTATGCGCAGATGGTGAGCATCCTCGCGCCCTTCACCCACGTGATCAAGGAAGGCACGGGCACGGCGCCTGCCCATTCCGAAGACGCTGCACTGACGCCGGAAGAAGCCCTCATCGCCACCCAGGCCGCGCCCGCACCCACGCCGGAGAAGAGAAAAGCCGTGCGCATCCGCAAGGCCGATTTGCCCGGCAAGGCGTGACGTAGTCACAACGACAACCGAGCAACCACCTCATCCGCCAACGCCAAACAAGACGTCAAGCCAGGGGACTCGATCCCGAACAGGTTCACCAAGCCCGCCACACCGTGCTCCGCCGGCCCTCGAATGAGGAAGTCCGGCGCCGGTTCGAGGCGTGAGTGAATCTTCGGGCGGACCCCGCTGTAGGCCGGCTGCAAAGCCCCGTCCGGCAACCCCGGCCAGTACCGCCGCACATCGGCATAAAAACCCGAAGCCCGCCCCGGGTCGACCGCGTAGTCGAGCGGCTCAGTCACATCGTCAGGCAGCCACTCCACATCCGGCCCGAAGCGGGCCTGCCCACCGAGATCGAGCGTGAGGTGCACGCCGAGCCAGGCGTCCTGCGGCAAAGGGTAGACGAGCCGCGAGAACGGCGCCCGGCCGACCAGCGCGTAGTAGTTGCCCTTGCTGAAATGCGCCTTCGGCACGGAGCCCGCACTCAAGCCTTCGGTCGCCGCCGCAAGGCGCGGCGCCCACAGGCCGGCCGCGTTGACCACGATGCGCGCGGCAAGCTCCATCGGCTCGTCACCACCCACCTGCAACACGTGCTGCCCGGCCCCGCGCGCAACGCGCAGCACGGGTGACGACAAGGCCACGTCGCCGCCTGCCCGCTGCAGGTCGCCCAACAGCGCCAGCATCAGGCCGTGGCTGTCGATGATGCCGGTGGACGGCGACAGGATCGCGCCCACGCAAGCCAGTTGCGGCTCCATCGCCAGCGCCTGCGTGGCGCTGAGCTTTTGCAGATCGTCCACACCGTTGACCGCGGCCTTGGCCAGCAGCTGATCAAGGCCGGCCAGTTGGCTCTCGTCGGTGGCGACGACCAGCTTGCCGCAGCGCTGGTGCGGCACACCGTGCGACTCGCAGAAGGCATAAAGCTCCCGGCGGCCCTGCACGCACAAACGCGCCTTCAGCGAGCCGGTGGGGTAGTACAGGCCGGCGTGGATGACCTCGCTGTTGCGCGAGCTGATGCCGGTGCCGATGGCGTTCTCGCGTTCGAGCACCAGCGTTTCGAGGCCTCGCCTGGCCAGCGCGCGGCCGATCGCCAAGCCCGCCACACCGGCACCCACCACCACCGCATCGACCTGCTCCATCAACCGGCTCCGTGCATATTGCTCGCCCCATTCTGCGGCAGGCACCGTGGGTTTCGCGGCAGGACTACCATGTCGGCAACGAGCCCGCCCGCCCCCTTTTCAGCGCAACCCATGATCGAAAAAGTCTTAGCCGCCGCCGGCCTGATCGTCTGCCTGGTGTTCATGGCCCGCCTGCTGATGGGCCCGCGCCGGCGGATGAAGTTCGACGCCTGGGCGCGGGGGCTTTGGCAGCGGATGCGCAATCTCCACCGCTGGCGCTCGTCGCGCAAGACGGCCGAGCGCGTGGCCGAAGAAGCGATCCGCCGCGCTCGGGAGAACGGCACCTGGGAAGGCAACGTCTACAAGCCGAAATCGTTCAAGCGCCCGCCGCGCGACAAGCTGCACTGAACGATTTCAGAACGCACGGCCGACCGCGAGGTAGCCGCGCGTCTCCTTCGGCCCGTCGAGCCCGCGCGCCACACCCAGGCGCACCTGCAGGCCGAGTGCGTACATGACCTTGAGGTCGCTCAGCAGCTCGACCCCCACGCCACGCTGGTAGCGCACCGGGCGGCGGCCTTCGTCCCAGGCGCCGCCGATGTCGAAGAACGCGGCGGCCGACACCCGGTTCACGCCCACCGCCGGCACCATGAAGTGCTGGTCGACGTCGGCGATCGGCGTGCGCCATTCGATGGTGGTGACGCGCGCGCTGGCGCCGCGCAGCGCGGCCTCGTCGCCGCGGTAGCCACGCAGGGTGATGTCGCGATCATCGAGCGTGGGGCCGAGCTGCAATTGGGAGTCGACCGCGCCGCCGAGCTGATAGCGCTCGGTGAAGCCGCGCGCATAGGCCTCGGTGTGGCGCAGGGCGAGCACGGTGCGGCCGAGCGGCAGGTAGGCGCGCCAGTCGAGGCGCAGCACGCTGCCGTCGTAGTCATTGCGGCCGCTTCGCGCGAAGGGCCTGTAGCTTTCGTAGAGCAGCGTGGCGTGCTGCCCGCTGTTGCTGCCTTCGGACCACCAGTTGCCGCCGCTCGTGTCGTAATCGATCAGGGCCGCGACCAGGCGCTCGTCTCTCGGCGGCACGCTGGTGGTGAGTTCGGGGTGGACGCGGTCCACCTTGTCGAGCGCGGCGCCCACGCCGAAGGCGATGCGCCGGTCGAGCCGCAGCCAGGGGAACATGCTCAGCCACTGCGCACGGGTGTTGCGGTCGTAGCTCTTGATGTCTTCCTCGCCGGTGTCACCCGTCCAGGCGCGCGCGGTGAGGTCTCGCTGGAAGGTGAAGAGATGCTGGTTCTGGTAGAGGTACTGCAGGCTGCCCAGCGCTTCGTGCTGCGAGGTCTCGTACTGCAGCGACGCGGCGTACTGGTGCCAGCCCAGCGCATCGGAGCCGAAGGTGCTGGCGCCGAACGCCGTGAGCCCGCGGTCCGACGTGGCCATGGGCCACCAGGTGCGCGGGTACATCGAGCGCAAGGCCTGGTACGAGCGCGGTTCGCCCAGGGGCGCGGTCATCGTCGGCGCAGGGGCACTCGCGGCCGGGGCGGTGACGACGGGCGTGCTCTGCAAGGCGGCCGCCGCCGCCATGCGGCGCAGCTCGTAGCCACCCGGTGCCACGACCGCCATCACCAGCGAGCCGTCGGCCTGTGTGCCGCTGTGCGCGAGCACGCGCGTGTGGGTGTGGCTGAGCTTGACCCAGGCACCGTCTTGCAAGCGCCAGACGTTGAAGACGCCGTCGCGCACGGCGATGAACTCGAGGCCGGCAGCGCCGTGCTTCAGGCCGTGCACCGGCGCGTCGCTGGTGAACAGCAGGCGCGGCGTAGCGGTTGGCTGGCTCAGGTCGAAGGCTTCGACGCGCCAATCACCGCGGCGCTTGCTGACCACGCTGACCTGCTTGCCATCGGGCGACGCGGCCAGGTCGATCAGGTTGACCTCGGCCGGTGGCGCCCACAGCACGCGCTGCTGCTGGCCTTGTGCGTCGAGCTGCACGAGTCGCGTCATCCCTTCGCCCTGCTGCAGCGCGACGATGGAGTCACCGGCCTGCACGGCGTGGCGCAAACGCGCGCAATGCGTCAGCTGCTGGAGCGAGCCGCCGTCGTCCATGCGGTAGATGTCGAAGGCCAGGAAGCGCCAGTTGCAGACGTCGGGTTGTGCGATGAGCACCTTGCCCTCGGGCGAGACGTTCAGCTCGGCGGCGCTGTTCACGTCGGTGAGCGTGGTCTGCTGGCCATCGGCCGCGAACTTCACCAGCTTGGCGTGGTGCAAGCCGTCGTCGAGCACGGCGAGCGTGCCGCCGGCAGGCAGCGATGCCACCGCCCCGATGCCGAACAGCGGGCCGACGAGCTTGTCGCCGGTGGCCTCGGGCGTGCGGGTCAGGCCCTGCGCACGCTCCTGCACTTGCTGCTTCAGGTCGGCGAGGAATTCGTCCCACAGAACGTCCATCGTCTTGCCGGTCGCCTCGCGCGGGCTGGTGTGCAGGCGCGGCCAGAACGGCGGGTTGCCGCTGTAGCGGTCGACCGTCTTGTAGATCGCATCGGGCCCGTACTTGCGAGCAAGAAACTCGTAGAAGTAAGACCCGTAGAGGTAGGCCTTGGACGTGGGCAAGGCGCGGCCATCGGCGTTGATCTCGCGCAGCGAGAGGAACCCGCTCTGGGCCTCGGCGCGCAGCCAGGCCTCGAACACCGGGCCGCGCAGGCGCCCGCGGCCGGTGGCGGAATCGCTCTCGTTGTAGACGGCGAGCCCCTCGATCGCCCACGTCGGCTGGAACACATTCGGGAAGAACAGCGGCTGGCGGCCGAAGATGGTTTGCAGCACGCCCGGCACGCCGCGCACCTTGTCGAGCTGCACGGTGTGGGTGAACTCGTGCGTCAGCAGCAGGTCGAGCCAGTCGCTGTTGTCGAGCAGCTCGCCCTCGTCGGGCGGTGCCAGGAACACGCCGATGATGCTGTACGGCAGTGGTGTCGAGAAGCCATTCGGCAGGTCGAACTGGTCGATCAGCAGAATCTCGGTGCGGCCACGCGGCTCCCAGCCCAGCGCCTGCGTGACCTTCGGGTAGGCCCGCTCGGCCGCCTGCGCCACGCGCTCGGCCTGAGCGCGCCATGCCGAGCGGTAGTTGACGCGAAAGTGCGCGCTGTCGGCGCTCTGCCAATCGGGGGCGGGCTCGATGCTCTGGGCTTGGGCAGTGCCGGCAAACCA
>Ga0307514_10005847_pt1 | contig 10857 bp, 15 predicted proteins | sample 16_EM_MG_FD_203088 | JGI IMG/M metagenome (GOLD analysis project Ga0307514, IMG submission 203088) | Populus trichocarpa ectomycorrhiza microbial communities from riparian zone in the Pacific Northwest, United States - 16_EM | ecosystem: Host-associated > Plants > Roots > Unclassified | place... | reverse complement strand
GGGAGGTGGGACAGGCACCAAGGAAGATACAAGGGACGGTCCTGCTTCTGCTTCCTCTGATAGAGAACTACGCGAACTATGCAGGCTTGACTGAGAACTGAAAGGTGCCTCATCAGTAACTTTCTGGGCGACCCTTCTTAAAGGCAGAGACGGAGAAGGTGACTGCTTTGGCGATGATACTCTTGTCCCATACTCCTCATCGACAATGCCAGACGAATCTTCAGGGCTCCCTGGAAGAGACACACCTAGAGGAGAAGCGGGACGTCGAGGTACGATGGGTGATGAACTTATGGAACGGGGTTCAGGAGGACGTAGTCGTTGACTTTGAGGTTTGGCACTGATAAGGTAGATTTCGTTCTTCAGCTGCAGTCCAAAAGCTGGGCCGAAAAAGAACGTACAATTTGCTACGCAAGGCAGACACACTAGGTGGTACATCCGAATCCTTCAATTCTAATTTCAAAGGTGGGATGGGAACAGGACGAAGCGCCGGAGAAAGCGCCGGAGAAAGCGATATGGATGGCGCTGGAGACGATGATGGAGATGGAACCGAAACCGGAACACCTGCTTTCGCGCTGCGCAACGGTGGAGGGGGAGGTGGAGCTCGTTTCACTAGAACTTTCAAGTCCGATGAGGAGGAAGAAGTCCGAAGGTGACCAGTATCAGTACCAGTATCCAGTACTGCACTGTTCAATTGAGAATTAGATGAGGTTCGTCTGGGACTTGGGGAATCACCCGCGGGTCTAAGGGGCTTTCCGTTCCCAATACTGGACCGAGGCGAATGCCCAACATGAATCGACGTCTCCGCCGCTAACCTTTCAAACCTAGACCTGAGGCTCCTGACAGCTTGTTTGTCCGACGAGTCCATTTATTGAGCTTGATGGCAGGAATGAGAATTAGAACGTGCCAGACGCTAGGATAGTTCACTGGAACAGAATTTCCGTCATTTATCTAGGTGCATAGTAGGAACATTTAGAACTTGCATGTGTCTCGCGTCGTTGCTGAGCCAGTCTGGTCAAAATCCCCGTTCTGGAACATGTGTGCGGCATGAATATTATTTATTTATTTAATTTTGTTAACTATGGCACCGCTAAGCTACACTCGTCTCTTATTTCGACGATAACAGGGTCCCGTCTCGTTTCGATATTGAATACATCCTCGTCAAGGGTGGTAGCCTTCGGGCTTAATTGCGCTGACATCGGCATTTTTCTCTCCTCTCCTATAAGCAGTATTTTTGTACAGACAGTTAAAACGATCAACAACTCGAAATATATATTGTACAAACAGTCACTAGTCAAGACCTGAGCAATTCTCGCGTTGCAACTCATGTTGGCTTTGATGGGAGTGTCTTCAACGAGATCGGCAAGCCATCTACCTGCACGAGTAGTCATCGACCTCCCATATCCCCCATGGCCATAGATCACCAGGACCATTTCTCGCCTGACAATTGAGAGAATAGACAATTTCAATTTTAGCCTTTCAACCTAGAGAGAAACTCACCCAATTGGCGCAGGAGGTCGGAGAATCATAATGCCTTCCTCCGATATTGATTGGGGTTGTCATGCATACACTTTGCCAATAGGTACCATCTTGAAGGTTCTCCAATGACGCTTCATAACGCTGAATACCAGGTGAAAAGAGGACAAAACGAACAGAAACGATTGGACCCACTCGAATCCCGCTCTGTACACATCCCTTAGCGCCAGAGAAAAATCATATCAATTTTACACAGCCGACTCCAGAAGAACGCAACCTGCCTTGTCCCTAAAGTTCACCCACCAAGGGGTACAACCCGGTTCATTAATATCAACATCCCAATGTCCAGTCACACGTCCACAAGCGCCCTTCAAAAGTGAAGTGGTCAACATCAACTTCTGATTTTTGATAATTTTTTTTTACGCACCGAATCTTCGCAGTAGGCAGGAATCCATTCACGTCCATGAATATTGATCGTTTTGTTCCAACATTCTTCGACGCTATCCAAGCCAAGCGCCACGCGAGAAAGAATCGCTGTGTACCTTCTCACTCCGTACCGCAAGCAACCTCCAGTCGCCAATTCCGTCCACAACAGGTTTGAGCGCTTCCTGATCTCCGCTTCTCGTTCTCGCTTCTCCTTTTGTTCCCGCTCCTTCTGCTCTTCCGCCCGCTCGCGAGCCCAACTTCGACGTATCTCATCCATAGCGAAACGGTCCTCCTGCAACTGTATTTGTCGAAGACTTGAATTCATGAAGTCACTCAGGCAGTATCCAACGAGAACCAAGATAATTGAGTAACACATGATGCTTATGAAGATGTTTTGGTAACGCAAGGTCAATATGCGGATCGCAGCATTGGCTCTTCGACCTGAATTATCAACCGTCCCATAAGTAGGTTTTGGTGTCCCTAGGAGACTATCACATTCCACGGGCATATGTATAGCTAGATATGCGCTAGATGGAAGTTCTGTTCTCTGATTCTGTCCAGAGTAAACTCTACCAAGACGATAAGGAAACACAACAAGTTGAGAAAGCATTTCTTTGGGCGATACAACGCAGAAAGACCAACCTATCAGATCCATCTGAACTGGTGATTCGATCTCGAGGCATTTCGTCGGGGTTGTTGCAGTTAGAGCGCGGAGGCGCTTAACGAATCCACGAAGTCAATCACAACGTAATTACATATAAGGTTGCGGTTTGATTGCAACTATTTCTGATTCTATGATTTTTTTAATGAATTGTTGAATCAATCTCACACACAGTCATGATCTTCCTATCTTTTGTACATACCGTGACTATTACAACAAGATACTGGAAGCAATATCGAAATGTGAAGTTTAGTGAATAAGTAGCTGTAATAAAACGATCGTTATTAAAGTTTTTTGGGGATTGGTGAGAAGGATAATATAGCAGCCACATGTTCGGTCACCGGGCATATGGATGGAAGTTATGCTGTCCACGCTGGCCGGTCCTTTGAGGGCCTACGCCAGCAGGAGTCCCCATCCCGCCAGGGGGTCCACCACCACCACGTGGCCCTCGAGGGATATTAGGATTTATCCCACCGGCACCAGCCATCATTCCTTGTCCACCACCACGGCCCATACCAGGCATCCCAGGTCCACCACCCATGCCCCCCATGCCCATGCCCATTCCCATGCCAGGACGCATACTACCAGGAAACCCAGCGTTGCCCATGCCCGCGGCCATCAGAGGGTTCATACCACCCATCGCACCCATCATAGCTGGATTCATACCCGCATTAGACATCTGGAACATACGAGTGTAGAGTGCCGCGAGCGCCTGAGGATCAAATGGGGTATTGCCAGCACTAAGTCCTACAGCTGGCGTACTGCTAAAATTGCTTTGCTGAGTGTTGAAGCGCGCGCCAACGCCAACGCCGCCGCCACCGCCGCCGCCTGCTTGAAAATCATTTCCGCCTCCAGTATTACTACCATCTTCGTTTTGATAGTTGTCACGCTGATACCTTGGTTGTGCCAACTTTACGTCAATCTGTGTACATTGTGTCAAATTAATACCGCAAGGAAAACTTTGCCAAGACTTACTAGTTTACCATCAATTTCAAGGTTACCAAAACCAAGCAGTGGTTGAACGTTCACGTCTTCAAGAGAAACAAATCCGAAACCTTTACTCCTGCCAGTTTCACGGTCAAGCATGACTGTTGAATCAACAACTTTCCCAAATTGTGAGAAGAATTCTCTCATCGATTCGGAGGTTACGCTTCCTGCAAGACCCCCTATAAATAACTTTGTAGCTCGCTGATGTTCTTGTCGGGGGATAGCCCGCTTTGGATCAATCTGCAAATACAAAGAGTCGTCGGTAAAGTCGGGTATCACTTTATCACTGAGCCTCAACTCACAATTTTGCCGTCCAGAACGTGTTCACGAACCATGACAGCGTTCACACTAGCAGGCTCCTCGAACGTTAAGAAAGCAAAGCATCGTGAACGACCAGCCGCATCGCGCATGATGGTGCACGCATCGACTTTACCAAACTGTGAAAAATAGTCTCGCAAGCCCTCTATATAACATGATTCAGTTACAAATGTAAAATCAATAGTAAGGTATATACCATCGGTCGTATCCCAATTTAGCCCCCCAATAAACATTTTTCTACAGGAAATGGCCACAAATGTAGAGATGAGTTCCAGGATAGGTATTAGGATATGCAAGATATGGAAATGAAAAAAAATGCTATTAGCATCGATAGGCTAGACAAACAGTTAACACAAAAGAAAAGAATGAAGGACTCGACTGTGGACCTCATAACGACTTGATGGTAGCTAAGCCTAGGGCAGCATATACGCTAGTGCTAGCTTAGATGAGCGACTGACTACGCGAAGAGCGTTCTACCAAGCCATGTTAACAGTATACACAGACGATTACATGGCCCGCAGGAGATCCTTGCGAATTGGATGTTTAGTCATCAATGTGGAAGGGATTCTCACCCTTCGTCTTTCATTTCGGATGGTCGGATTGATCGTTCGTTCACTTGAATGCCTTGGTACATGGCTTCCTGCCTGGGAGCCACGATTTCACGATATTCGTTACTTTGAGGTTGTTCGTATGTTGGGATTTTTTGGGGTGGGGGAGGCTGTTGTGAGTAGGAAGGCACAGAACTTACTGCCGAGCCATTAGTGTGAGTGCCAGCGACACCAGGCACCTCTTGAACCATTGATGGAGGTTTCGAGGAAGATTCTGAGGTCGGGAGCAACGGAGCAGCAGTCTCTACTGTTGAATTAACTTCTTCCACTTGCGCGCTTACATCGTCCAGCGGTTGCTCGGTTTCCAGTTCATCATTTCCGTAAAGGTCTGAAGAAAAGGAACCATGAGTTGTTTTCAGTTGAGAAAGAGACGAGAATATCCTACCGCCATAGAGATCAGCGTCAAGGTCAGACATTGTTTTAAGCACTGGTCGTGGTGGGGAGAAAGAAATGCTGGAGCTGTGACTCTTCGTCACGGCAACGCTTGGGCCAGGTCAAGTGAGGAAAAAATTTCGCGCGGTATCAATTAGAAGCCTGAGATAGCGAAAAGTTCCGCTTTTCCTCTTCATCGACTGTTAATGGCGAATAGCCGGGACAGACGGCGTGTGGTTGGTATTCTTGGTGACTATTACTCAGTCCGCTGGTAAAAATCAATATTGACATACATTTAGCCCTGCAAGGGGCATTTATAGAACATAAGATGGCTTTAGAAAGGTTACCTTATCAAAGCGATCTAGAAATCATACTGGTCAAGACCGCGGACGATCTTAACCGTTGCAGCGCTTTGATTATACCTGGTGGCGGTGGGTAGCACAAAACTGCTACCGCCTTTCTTTAATTCGACAACTAAATAGAAAGCACATCGATGGCCTTATTGGCGCGAGCCGCTGGCCTTCTTGATCTTTTGAAAAAATTTATAAAAACAAAACCCGTATGGGGAACTTGTGCTGGTGCAATTCTTCTTTCTCAAGCGGTCGAGAATGCAAAGACAGGAGGACAGGAGTTGCTTGGTGGTATGTCCATCACCATCGCTCGTAATGGATGGGGCTCGCAGGTAATTTTGGAATCTAGCCTGCGAGATTATTGTTTAACAAACATCACAGTTAGAGTCATTCGAAGCCCCGTTGGAGGCCGATGGTCTCGCAAGTCCTGAACTCCTCTTCAATGGCATCTTTATCCGTGCACCAGTGTGTTTTCAGTTCACTACACATCGCATTTCGTGCAATTGAACGTCTACTTCTCTAGGTTGTGCTGACATTGCATCAGTCCGAAGGACCTCCAATCAACGTGGTGGCAAAACTGCCACGCGAGTATTTGCCGCCATCTCTTTCCTCCCCAGACTATTCCGACGAACCAAAGAATTTTGTCGCACTTCGGCAAGGGTCACACTTCATGACCACCTTCCACCCGGAGTTGACGAACGATAACCGCTTTCACGATTACTTCATACGTCACTTTGTCCTTTCGAGTTAGTGATGCTGCACGATACACCAGCATTTGAAACTTAACAAATTCGAGGGCCATCATATTAATATGGTTCACACGTGGGCTCATGGTTGAATGGTCGCTCGTCTACAGGGTCAACCGTCAATTTCGATATCATCTTCGCAGGAAGGAAACGACTTGAAGCATGTGTAGCTCCGTTAGTTTTTTGAAACGTTATCTTGGTCTGGCATTTCTTCGGGATTTATTCCTTCTTCGGGCCAACTGGCCCAGGCCGAGTTTTTTTTGCACATGTCCTACCATATCGCGCTCAGCGGGACACTGGAAATCGCATTGAGGGTAAGGACAGCGAAACTCGTTGCTTGAACTTCTTGGACTGGTTTCGATCTAATGATACCATAAATTTAGGGGGACAATATAACTAGTGTATTGCTCACATGCGTCCTGATATGATGTGAAAACTTTGTGTGTGAAGCAAACGTACCGTGGTCGCAGAGTGGGCAGCCATTGACGGGGGTCCGGTGGTTACTTCGTGCTTGGGGCTGCGGCTGTGAACCGGATCCAGAATGCAATGATTCATGAGAACCAGACCTGTGGACATGCTGTATTATATTTGAATTTCCGTGTGGACTGCAAGTAGATGTCATGGCAGACTCTGGTTGACGTCTAGAAGCCGGTCGTCAACCCAAATCAACCGCGTATAGAACATAACCTAACATAACTCACAGTCTTCGCAATTACTTATAAGATGCTCAATGCGTTTATCCGAGTCAATTGTTTTAGAGCAGAAATTACAACGCTTGTGTCCCATCACATTTATGGACAAGACTACAAAGCAGAGAAGAAAGATGGGAAGCCTCATGACTCGATTGAAGAGTTGTCAAAGAGATATTGCAGAAAGCAGCGAAGGACACTACTTTGGCCAGCTGGAGCATCTTGCGCCTTTTTATAAGTTGATGGGCCCTGGTGGCCTCATAGCATCAGTATCTAAATGGGCCTATGGCCCGACTCAATCAGAGTGTTTAAAGGGGAGCAGAACCTCGTAGATAGATTCTGATTCGACACATCGGGGTTTCCAATATTTTACCTATTGGTAATTGAATATTCAGGGTTTACTGTTTATTCATTCTACTAGGTATCAAAAGAACGAAAAAGGGATAAAAGAAATAATTGATGGGCGACGTGATCAAAACGGGAATCACTAAATATATGCAGGTGCTCAAAAAAACCAAGTCAAAGGTGTAGTTGTATCGTTGGGCAAGGTTGCAGAGTGACAAACTGTGATCCGACTTGATTAGAACGCCTTCGACGAAAACGCGATGAAATCACTGAAACCGCAACGAGGGCGACGATTAGAACGGGGACGACTCCTTTAACAGCTCAAGTGATGAGAAACGGAGTGGATGAGGGTCACGGCGGCAGCGCCCAATCCAACGTAAGTTGTGTTGTTTCCTCAACGCCAGCGCACGGAAGTGCACCTCATACGGAAGTAGCACATTCAAAATTTGATTCAATGGGACGAAGTGACCTTGAGATTTCCAAGTAAATCATGCCCGCATAGAAATAAACGGTTATAATGTAAGCAATCAAAAACATTATTCTATTGCTTGCAATGTGTTACCATAAGAGGCCGAGTGGTATGAACGAATCCGCATGTGGAGTAAGGGCACTTAAAGTCGTTGGTTGAGCTTCTTCGATTGTCGTCAATCTGGTGATGCCATAAATGGAAGGGGGACAAGATAAAAATTGAGGTATACTCACATGTTTCTGAATATGTTTTGTAAACAATGACTTTGAACGAAAGTTAACTTGGTCGCAGCCTAAGATCGGGCAGCTTTCGACGGTCATCCGGCGGTTGTTTCCTTTGGGACTCCGAAGCACAGATTTAGGGTCCTGGTAACTGTGGTACCTCTGACGGATAAGGCGCAAAATGGAAATTAGACTTGTGGACGTGCTGTATCGAGGTTAATTCCGTCTGGACAGAAGGGGTTATGGGCACCAACTCACGGCTGGGAAATATACTATGTCTAAAAGCCCGTGGTCAACCCAAATCTCATAAAACATAACTTGCGGTCTTTGCATCCATCCGCCCAATGATCAACCCACTTCTCCTCCTTAGTTCTGTTCCCACAGACAGGACAATCAGTATATTTGACCCCCATATATTTGACCCCCTTGACATATCTGGACAAGAGGACAACACAAAGAAGGAAGACGGAAAGCTTTCATGATGAGAAAGAAGGATTGAAGAAATTTCAGGATGATACTTGTGAGACCAGCTGGAGCATCTTGCCAATTGCGCGGCGCCTTCAATTATGATTGGTGTCTAATGTACCTTGTGGCATGCTATGTGGTTGTACCCATGTGATGTGGCTCATTTACTTCATCTCTTTTAAAGCTGACCCGGATGCACTGCGGTTGAGCCTCAGAGAATGTTTTTATCTCAAGGAACCCAAGTTCATCTAGATGTGGCTGAAACCAATGCATCAAGAACTCGATTTCGATTTCGTGAACGATGATCCACATGAAGGGGTAACTCGGGTGCTTGTTGGGAAACGGGTCATCAAGGAGGCTTGGGAAATCGAGTTGGAACGGTGGTCCAAGACGAGAGTGGCCACAACCGTCGAGTTCACAGAGGATCGGTCCGAACACCAACCTCAGATACGTACGATTAGTCGAGCGGAAACCGTCTCGCCAACCCCTTCTGAAGACACAGGTGGCGAAGAGTATAGTTAAACCTAAAGATGTGCAGATGGAACTTTGGGAGATCGAAGCAGACTCGGAACAAGGTCTCGCTACGGAGGGCAGCAGGCGGTGTGCACGGGCTGCCGCTGCCACTTTGGAGGGAATACCTCGAGAGTGTCTGCGAATGGTTGGGCGGCAATGGCAGTGGGTGTTGGTATAGCAAGATCTTTGGTACGAGATATTGACCGCTACAGAGAAGGCACGAGCATGCCCCACCTTTTGACGTGAAAGTGACGCGGGCAGCCGAAGCGTTTGCGTTGCTGCTGAGCAGTACTGAGGGTTATTCAGTCCAAGGAGTCACCAAGAGAGGGGTGACGCCAGTGTCCTGCGAAGGTTGACCGGTCCAATAGGCTTATGTAATATGGATAAGCCGAGTCCTCCTTGCAATGCTTGCAGGTTGCTACTTGAGTGATTTGGTGCCAACCACCGTCCTGTCGTCTGACTTGACGTCGGGTGCGAACTCGCCGCAACGCTAGTTATGTATTCTAGGAAAGCTTTGAGTATCCTATCTCAAGGAATTTGTACTGTTCTGTAGCACCTGGTATCTGTTTCATACTGTAGCAATCTGTAGCACTGGTAGGAGCAGGCATTTCTTTCGTCCGGCCCGGACATCTCCTGATCATTTGGGATAGTCAACTTTTCTGTTGGATCAGAACATATGCCGAAGTTATTCGGAGGCACTTATGAAAGGGGCGGGCCACTTGGGGAGGAAGGGCAAAGTGGTAATCCCTGATCTGCTTCCCTCTTTTTCAATTTACATAAATTTTGCAGGCGCTCGACTTTTTGAAGCAACTACAAGTGTACCCAGCACCGACCTCATCCTCAAGCTCCAGAAAATAAAGCACGGTACAATGGGTCGCGAAATTGATATTTACAAGAAACTTCAGCATAACGGGCGTGCTGATTGCTTTAACATTGCTCACGTCATCTAGTCGGGCGAGGAGCATGGTTACTACGCCCTTGTAATACCCAAGTATTATATGGATCTCGGTCAATTTTTTAATTTTTTACCACTAACGGCTGTATGTTCCATGGCATCCCTCATTACCTTTGCCTCCGATATGGTCAGTTGCATGAACTCGGCAATATTTTTACTGACCTTTTGTTCAGATTTGCGCACTTGAATACATCCATTCCAAAGACATTATCCATTGTGATATCAGACCGGAGAACTTCATGTTGTCACCTATGTCGTCTTACCATAACCTCGATATTGTCTTAATCGACTTTGAGGGCGCCGTCACAGCAGGCGAAACTCGAGATATTCACCTGCAGTACATTGGTGATGTGTACTACGCTAATCCCCGCCTCCTACTCGACAGAGCAGGTATTCGAGATCCTTCATTCAAGACGCTTACTTGCTCAGTTATCTAATAGTTCCGTGTAAAGAAGATGACCTAGTTGCGCTGGCCTACGTGATGGCCTCTCTGGGACGACGATCGCCCTTGCCTTGGGACTCGGTATATCATGACGTTCTTCGAGATGGCCTTCTTACGAATCACGCTGCCTTCTGTTAGCCGATGCCAAACAATGCACGGCGTTCAACACCCTTTGCGAAGACCTGCCTCCTTTATTTAACCAATTCCTGACGGATACCCTTAAGCAATCGTCCAAATTCAACTACATGTGGTATCGGCGCGCCTTTGTGAATTTATCAAATTCTTACCTGGAAGAAAATTTTGTGATGAAGTCGTATAGAGAGATATTATACGGGTCGTAATTTCTTTTTTTGTCTTTTTTTTTTTTTTTGGTTCATGTTGGGCTTATAGTCCGACGGAGTCCCATCTTGGACTTAAACTACATGTTCCTTTGCCAAGCACCTCCCAGGATTGTCTCTTCAAGTTGCCCCTCACGTTCTTATTCTGGCATTTTTCTACTAGACCGCGGATGTGTTAAGAAAAAACATGACTGAGTGATTACATTAGGGGTGCTGACCCTCATCCACATCCACTTCTCCATTTCTCATTACTTGAGCTGTTAAAGAAGTCGTCGTTCCCGCTTGAAAATCATCGTCCTCATTGCTCAATCCTTCCATCGCGTTTTCGTCGAAACAAGTCGGAGTTTCAATTGATCACAAAGTCTGATTGCCCACAACCCTTGCCCAACGAGTTTTATGGATACAACTACACCTCTGACCTAATTTTTCTGAGTACCTGCATATATTTTGGTGATTCCTTTGTAGACCGGTGACCGGTC
>Ga0307514_10005845_pt1 | contig 10858 bp, 7 predicted proteins | sample 16_EM_MG_FD_203088 | JGI IMG/M metagenome (GOLD analysis project Ga0307514, IMG submission 203088) | Populus trichocarpa ectomycorrhiza microbial communities from riparian zone in the Pacific Northwest, United States - 16_EM | ecosystem: Host-associated > Plants > Roots > Unclassified | place... | reverse complement strand
TTTCGTATTTTGGTCTCTGGCCTATGAAGTTTCTGATCGTTCTTTCTCTGAAAGGATTCTTTTTCTTCCTTTTCTTTTGTCGCAAGTATTACTAGTCCTTTTTTGAGGAGGGAGGAGGTTTGACACATCTACTTGCTTCTGGAAAAGGTAATATGATCAATGATAGATAGAAACAAGGGAAGCTTGACAGGCAATTCAACTGTAAATTCAGAAAGTGGTTAGCAGCACAGCTTCAGTTTTTATCAGAGACGTGAGGTGGAGAAAAGTGTGATGGAGACAGACGGAAGAGGGTTTGCAGACTTGTATAGGAATTCAAGTGAGGAGTTATTTCTCAAATCTTTGATGGAGACCTCAATTGGGATGCCAGTACCCCCCATGGAGATGTTGGGGTTCAATAATCTCTCTCACAACTTTCGTACTGACAGTGAGGAGCTGTTCAAAAGCTGGCTTACAAATGGAGAGGCAAGAAAGAAAATTTAATCTTGATTTCAGCATCAAAACCTCGAGCTCATCATATGCTTCTTCTGCCTTTGCAGGATTATTGACTGATCATCTATGAGTATTCTGTTCTTGTTTTCAAAACTTAAAACTCAATTACATGTAGTTGGCTGCCTTTTAGCGCTAGATCTTCCTCGACAGAAAACCAATATTAGACTGACAAAACATCATGATTTGTTTTTTTTTAAAAAATGGACTTGGTTATGGTCTAATTATTTTGTCATTTAATTGGTCAGCTTTGACTTTTGCCAGGCTTTCGATTCATTGATTGTTGTCAAGTGGTTGATAATCTGAAGAAGTGGCTATACAAGTTATTAAACCAAAAGAATTCACAGCTCATCTGTTAAATCTGTACATGACTGTTTAACAATAAAGCATTTGCCTTGCAGTGTTATTCAGAAACATAAGAAATTTTCATGAAGTTATAAGCCACATTCCATCATAAACTGTTATTCATGCACTGTTTTCACTTTCCTTTATATTTCTTTTCCTCCTGTTATTCTTCCCCCCTAACCGAGTGACATCTCTTCTTTCAGAATGGCTATAACTCAACAGGCATAGCACATCGGACGCGACAAACATCAAGAAGGTGAGTAGACTGAAATAGTAAATTTTGATAGAGAATCGACGAAACCATGCCATGCTCCAAATTCAGGTTGCCCTCGATTTTAAGATTGTTTTGAAGGGTTTTTCTGCCATGGTTTTTTTTTTTTTTTTTTTCTTGTGCTGATTAATTTAAAATCTCGAACACAGCAAAGTAAATCTTAATGGTGGAAAGTGCATAATTAACTCACACTCTGGAGCTAAATGTAGCTACATTTCCGTGCAACTACGTTACAAGTTTGTTTGACTTAAAGCTTCCAATATTACCATTTCATCCTTCACAAACTTGGGAAACACCCAGTAGGTTCTAGCCGATTGAAATGCATGGCCGGCCCATAATTCCCTTGCATAAGAACAACATAGTAGAAAATCATCTACCCTTCTCAGTTCTAAGTATCTAAACAATTGGCGCGCTTCATAGTTAATTTGTTTCTGTATTGGAATTTGAAAACTGTCGTTCTAAAGGCGAGTTCTTCTTGGGTCCTCTGGAGTTGAATGCCTGAAATTGAAACCTGATGTCCTTTGGCTTGTTAGGAAAACTTAATTTGCTCACGGACTTGGCAATGCCATGTTTGAGAGTTAAGAAATATGGATAGCAGAAATATGAGTTCCTTCCCTGCAGATCTCTGAATTCTTAAAGCTTTTATTCTGAAACCCTTCTTGTTCATCACATGGCCAGCTTGAGATTGTTATGGAATCATCTAGGTGAGTCATAATGGCGGTAATCGAATATACACGTAATGCTTCATGTGCCATTGAGGTTATATAACCTCTTGGGGGTTCTGGCAACTATGCATGTCTCTTTTGCTTCAGTTCTTTTCCCTTGTAACTAAGCATAGCTTAATAGATCCTTCCCAACTGATCGGTTTTTGATAGAGGACAACTATTTTTCCACCATTCTATGGGGAATTCTTCTTTCTGCACCCTCAACCACAGCTACTTTGCTCCTTCTGTCAAGCTTTCAGTTCCTCAAATATTCCTTAGTAGCACGTGATACTCTTTAAGGAATATGGTCATGCAATCTCAGCCTTAAATTCTTCACACCTTGCATCTAATTTGTTGCTCCTTCAAAAGTTTGAAAAATTTCTGAGCACCGAGTTCTGTCTATCATGATTCCATAACTGAAAAAATGTTTAGTTAGGAAATAGAAGTTTTCTTTCTGACAATTACATGTATAACCCATGAATTACGCGAGTGATCACAATTACAGGATATCCACCGAACTAGTCAATTTGACCAGTCAGCAACATGGAAGTATACCACAAAAGAAAAGGAGCAATGATGTTTTATTCACACAAAATAATCCAATAGCTGATGATATTTCTAATGACCTCAATCAACAATCAGCCAGGTAGCTGCTGCACCCTTCTTCCATACTTTGCCGTCAAGAGAATAGCGATTCTGATTTATCATTTTGTTGTTACTACTTTTAGCAGGAATGCTGCTGAAAGGACGATGCCGGCTAGTAATTTATATCTGGCTAAGGTCTGTTATAATTTGTTATCTGCAGAAACTTTTGTTCAAATAAGACTCTGGATTTCTGACAGTGTCTCATCTCTTACGCAGACATGGTTTCACAGCTCTCAGCCCATGACAAGAAGTCGATCCTCTGAACTAAGGTATTAGCATTACGGTGCACTCATTCACAACAATCACATCCTTGATAAGTTTTAGTTAGTGATGCTTTAGTGTGCTGCTGGCTGCAAATTCTTCACGTAGATGATTATCTTACATCTGGCAGAAGTCAGTGGAATGCATTCTTTAAGTCATAGAAATAAATTTTACTCCAACAACACAAAGAAAAATCGTTTTCTTTGCTTCATTGTCCAACTTGTTTTGCAGGAGAAGGTATGCTGCTATGCAATGTGCTCAGACAAATATAGGTATGGAAGCTATGCAGGATGTTTCTGGGCATGGTGTCAAAAATTTGAAACATGAGTTTGGAAATCGAAATGGTTTCAATGACCCTCCTATGCATGACACAGCCAATCAACTGGGCCCGTTCATGTCTCCATCCAATTCATCCTCATCTACTTTTAACACCCTACAAATGAGCAGCATAGACAAAGTTTCTTCTGTTGTTAACATGCTAAAGGGTACACTGGAACGCAAGAAGCTAGGTAGCCAGATTGAGAAGGAAACAGTTGAAGATAGTCTTAATGTATTTTTTCATTCTCAAGAAGTTACAATCAACTCTACTTCCGATCAAGGAAAAGGGAATGGCATTTACGAGATTCCTCCAGAAAGTTTTCAAGAAATATCATCTGGTCAAGTTAAGGATCCTGGGGTTTTGCAGACAGTTCAAGGACCCATGGATCTTGACTTCGAAGGTTTTGTAAATACAATTAACCCAATTCAGCTGGGCACAGTTTCTCGAGAACCTTCTCAAAGTGAATCTTCTGCTGCTGCGCCAGTAGTTTCATCTGGTTTTGATGCATGTGATGGTCCCAGCAACTCAAGTCAAACTCTAAGCGTTTGTGAGAGCTCAAGGAAACAAGTTGGAAATGGTAGGAGTTCAGAAAATGGTTCTAGAGCCAAAGGTGTGCAGTTTAAAGAATGGCCTCTGTTTTATCTTGAAACTTGATTGATTTAGTTTCTAAGTTTGTTCGTGCATCTTACATTTCAAACGCAGATTTTAGAGAACGGATAATTGACAATTTGAAGGATGATCGAAAGGTATCTTACACGCTTCAATGGAGAATAAAGTATTCTGATTAAATATTGATTTCTTCACCTACTTCCTTTCTCTCTTGTAGAAGGGGGGGCTCATCCGATATGGATCCGAGACTTCGGCAGGTTCAGGTAATCACCTTATCCTTAAGAATCTCACCAGCATGACAGTTGGCTTTCCTATGCCTGGCATTACTGAAAGGAGGAGTCAGCATGAATGTGTTGCACTATTGGTTTCGATTTGTTCATGATACAGAAACGTAGTTCTTGAACAGGAAAACTCAATACTAAAATCACCCGTGCCATCATAAATCTGCAACTGCCAGTTTTGCTTGCGGAACGCAATTTTCCTGTACTTTTCTTTATTATCACCCGTTAATATTGTGCTTGAAAACTTCATTCATTTCATCTGGTATGCTTGTTGTGATTTAAGCAAAGCATAAAACCCATGAAGATGCTTCACTGCATTAGTGTATTGGTATGCAATAGCTGACCAACCAGATTTATGCAGTGGACAAGGGGGACCCAACTAAAAAGCGGAGAGTGGAACGTTCGCGGAAGTAAGCTGAACTTAATCTCCCAGCTTTATTGGCTCTGTTATTCAAACTTTCAGAATCATTTTGATATGACCTGCATCAGGAATAGATTGATCAGTCAGTTAATGGTTAGCAGTTGCACTGTCAGATACTTACGATATCATGACTCAAGCATTACAGTTAAACAACTGAGAAAATCAAATGGCTAATTATCCTTTTGTTGAAGTGTTTAGCATAAGGATATATGGAAGATCCAGACTGCTCCAAATTGCACCACTAGACCTCATGAGCTATACGAGGATAACAAAAGTAACTTGAAATTAGTCTTACAGAGAAAGACAGCATGTACAGGTTTTAGAGGATAGTTTTTTCCTGCTAGGTTTGATTTACGTTGAATTCTTTGGTGATGTTAGAATGGCGGAGGCAAAGGAACGGAATATGACACCAGCAATCCCGACCGATATGCAGTCAATCCTTAAGCGATGTGAAAATCTCGAGAAGGAAGTACGATCACTCAAGCTGAACTTGTCTTTCATGAACAGGTAATGACAGGGTTAGAACTAAACTGCTTCCAATTGAGCTGTCAAGGAATGCATTGAGATTTCATTTCTCCTATCATGTTTATTTTGATGGACGTTTGGCTTCCAAGTTGGAGGTCTTGTCTGCGTTATGATCTAGAAATTGTTTGTCTAGTAATCAATTACTGTGAAATACTACCACAGGAAGGATTCTGAGCAGACTAAGCAGATAGAGGAGCTTCAGAAACAGAATGAAGAGTTGACTGATGAAAAAGAGCGCCTCTTCGAAGAAATTGAGAGGATCCTAGCAGACACAGGAAAGATGTGGTAAAAGTTACTCTCCCTTTGACTCTTGCATACCACACACTGGTGCAACGTGTAAGCGGCAAATCTTTTGCGAAAGCTGCAGTAATTCTGGAAGACCCAATCTAGTAATCTAAGAAAACCCTACCCAAGATGTTAAACCTAGACTCAATATTCCAGTGTAGGTGTTGTGACTTGTTTGTTCATCATATGTGCATGAATGTAACTGCATGGTATTGGTAATTGCAGCCGTATCTGATAAACTGTGAAAGCGATATAAATTTTTAAATTTCTGTAAGGATGAACCAGCAGGGTGTAAATCTCAAGCTGGGAGGCTTTTATCCTGAGAGATGGTTCTAGTCTCCGTGTTTAATAGTCAACTTGCTTCTGATGATCGCTGATGTGCGTGGATAATTTTGAACCACTTCCATCCCTCTTTTTGTAAGAGATTGTTTGCGTTTCCCTTGAGGTTCTACCACAATCAACATATTGAGGATTGAGGAAGTTTATTCTTACATCTTTCCCAGGCATAAGAAAGTACTAGTAGACATAGACTCTGTCGTGCTCGTATCCTTCGCAGGGAGCAGAAAAGACAGTTATTCTCTCTTCTATTAAACATGATCTTCAAAACAAGATTTTACAATATAATACATCAATGAGATTTTTTTTCCCGTATAATATGATGCCTCTACATGAAAGACTTTCTCAGCTACATACATAAGTTGCTCAGCGTTTACTCTATCAAAACACATCTGGCAACCACATGAATCATGTACCTTTGGGCCAGGAATGTGTCGAATTGCAGCATCCAGGATCCAGGAAGAGAAAAAAGGAATTGGCACTTGCAAAAAGAGCGCTGCTAGTAATTATAAACTCTGCGAATCTCAGGCAGACCAAGCCTTTTCCCATACTGGATTGTCAACCAACCCATAAAAGAAATGTACGCCACAAGAAAACAAGCGCGCTTGAAGAAGACTATATTGGTGTGAGAAAACATCCTAGCTACAGAGGGTAGACGAAACCATGATTTTATGTGCTGTAGGATTCTTATAAAGCTGATGGTGATTATAGAAGTTGAAAAACCAGCAATAACTCCAGCTATGGTTTCCCACCTCCAATAGCCAGCCTTTCCTTTCTTTTGGACCAACGAGGAGTGTAACATCTCTTTAGATCTGAACATATAAAAGCCAGCGATTTTACATTAAATACTGCCAAAGCCACACAACAATTGCAAACAGATGCCTAGCATTTACATCATTTGCAGCTAACCATTTCCAAAAATATAGGAGCAGTATAGGTTTAATCATACAAGGACTGCACTTTCTAGTTTCTACCAGAACATATGGAGAAATGAAAATTATATTCAACTCATTCAATGATAGATGAGTCACTCTGATGGGTGAGGACTGTCAAAATAAAAGGCATATCCACGTTAACAAATGGCCATTAATATTAGCACAAATACATAACTATCATTAACTCATATCTATCATGACAGTCGAATCAAACTGTTTTACACACTCAAGATCATCCCTTGGCCATCCATCATCTAGTTTGGATATGTAAATTCACCATCTATATTGAAGACATCAAATGCCATAGAAATGCACAGAATATATATAAAGTAAATAAGATTGAGTGTTATTTTTCTATTAAAAAAATACTCACAGGATGAAAAAACGTTTAATCATCTCAACTTGAGATGGATCTTTTGCTTGACAACTGAAAAGATCATCACGATATAAGCTCACTTTCAAAATGCCAGATGTATACCAGCAGTCGTAGGTTTTATTAACCTGAAGAGAATGAGTAGAAAAGAATAAAATAATAGACTTGAGGAAATTTGACTTAAAATGTAATACAATGAGCGAGACTGGAAGCTTTGCAATCCCTACCTTGAATTTATCTTTGGTCAACCATGCAGCACCAAAATTAGGCCGGCAATTTAGAGGTAGGGCCTCATTTGGAGCCTCTGCTAATGCAAATTGTGTTTGACCCAAAGAGTAATCTTTGTATTCCACCTGCAAATGGAAAGTTGACAAAAAATAATATTAAAAAGACCCATTCTTGACACCAATGCCTCAACACATTGCACTTTTAAAAATAGTCAGATACATGCTCAAGTGTGTGCAAAACTTGACTACATGTTGTAATGAGAATTTGAAATGTGCAAGCATGAAACTTGCAGAAGTGGTACTTTGAGATCCTAACTCAACCCGATCTAAAAGCGCAGGTTGGATTCATGTGAAACTACAGCCACTGAGAGGTTTCTGAACTGGGGAAAATGAGGAGCTCCAAACATATTATTAGAGGATCTGCTCATATACATGTAATATATTTCCATTTTCTTTCATATCCATATGCTAGATGTTGAAATTTTTCTATTGACTGTGCACTGTAAAACTAATATTAAGATATTGTCAACTGTATAGCTACATCAAAGCAAATACAGAAACAGAACGTTCAGATATATAATACAAAAATCAAAAGCAAATTTTCTAATCTGCTAGAATTTATTGATCAAAGACAATTATGAAAGGTTGAAAAACAGGCAATGGAGACAAATTAACAGAATATTTGTTGCCCTCTCATGTATCTAATCTGTCTCGGTGTACTACCTGCATAGAGTTTTCAGAGATTTAGCAGGATTATGGATGTATGTGTTAGAGAGAGAGAGAAAGAGGGAAGAGTTGATCATGAGTCATCTAGAGTAAGTCTTCAATCAGATCATCAGCTAAGCTAAGTAAAATGGGGAAGTGAAGTCTTGTGCCAATTCATCCAGAAAATGTAGTGATGGCACATAGAAGACAGCTTTCACATTGGCATAAGCATGACCCGAAATAATAGTCATATAGAACAATGATGACAACAAAATAACAGAGGCAACTATCTATTTGCACATGTTGCTTCGAAGAATGTGGGGTACATTGACCATAATCCAAGGTACGATAGGAAACAACAAGGAACCAGTGTTGCATCATATAAAGATTATTAAGGTGGCATGTAAGAAACAAGCCTTCCATTGTCCACTGATTAAATTCCTCTTGTAATGAGTAACAAGGCAATTTTCTTCAAATACAGCTTCCACAGACCCAACAAATATGGTGTTTCTTCTTTAAACCAAAAGGATAGGAACTTTAATAGTACATAACAAAGTTAAGAGATTTGTTACATAACAAAAGATTGAAAGGACCCACTGATATAAACAAGATATTATATCATAGTGAGAGGTCCCTCGTTTCATCCTTTGATATCACCTCTTATAGGGGATGATGAATCCAAATTTTGCACTTCCTGATCTCCCTTTGGATCATAGATCCTTGGAGATTAGTGATAAAACAAAGGATTGAAAGCACCCACTGATATAGAGAAGAGTTTATATCATAGTGAGAGGTCCCCCGTTTCATCCTTTGATATCACCTCTACTGGGAGTGATGTATCCAGATTTTACACCCGTTCTCCCTTTGGGTAATAGATGCTTCTAATCAAATACAAAAGAACTATACAAAATATTCCTTTTTGCATTGAAAGGTTTGAAGATTAGAATACTCTTGAGTTAGAATAGGGTCTGGACTCCTATCAATTAAATGTTAATCTTAACCAAACTAGAAAACCAATGTTATTTATCAGTATACAAACTTTGTGATGACTGAAAGTAGAAGATACTCCTAAGGAGTAAGGAGTTAGGATATCCTTCAACTGGAACTTCTGCATAATGAACAAGACCAGCAATGATCATCACATTCAATATAAACACCAGCCCCTGTACATCTATTAACCCGACAACAAATTTCAAGCTGAAACGTTCCAAGTAATGCCATTCCACATCATGGCACAAGACCATGCTCTCAGAAACTTCACGTGTTTTGAGAATGAATTATTGGAATCACCATAGTTTTTAGCTTGCATAATCTCAACTTCTAAGTTACCTGTCTAACTAATTTTAAGTTCAACTCTACTTTTGGTATTTCAAGTATTCAAGGAGTACATTCTCCCTTTCTTTTCCACTCCCACTACGCATTACTCTAGCAAAACAACGGACCTCAGTTATCACAAGAAATCATTTTAGCAGCAGATACTCCTAATCCCTTGCAAAATAGAAATCATGTATACTTGCTAAAAAGAACAAGATAAAATCACCTCAAACACTGAAGCCCAATAGTAATCATAGCGACAGCGAAATTTGCTTCTGTTATATGGATAAAACACATGCTTGGCTTTATAATTCAAAAACCCAGGCTCACAAATCTTAGATGATCTAAGATCCACACCTGAAAAACAAAACAACCCACTTACACAATTCAAAAACAAACCAAACCAAATGAACAAATCAACAAAAACTCATTGTATCAAAAACGAAAACATATAAAAAAACAGATATTAATTCAAGTGTAGAATCACATGGGTAACAGTGAGAGGGACGTACTGCTGGAGAGTATCTTGCACTGAGAGGGAAGAGAGAGGGGAGTTGTAATTGACAAATGACCCATGAAAATCGCTAAAAAGCCTAATAATATTGACAAGGAAAGGAAGGCAAAGATTGGGAAAAGAAGAGCTAAAGTTAATCGAAAAGCTAGATATATGAAACCCTTTTTCCCATTTTCAGGGGTTTCTGTTTCCTTTTCCATTTCATCATCACTAACATCCATCACTACCGCTATGCTATACTATACTATACTATTATCAGTACACACAGATTGCTGGGATTTGGGTTAAAAAGCCGGTCACCAGAATCATTAATCCGGTGATCGGAGATTCGGGTGTGAGAGGGTTTTCTTTTATTTGTGTGGAGAAGGAAGAAGAGATATAGCTTTTTTTTTTTCTTTTTTTTTTGAGAGGGAAGGTAGTGTATGTGGGCTAAGCACAGTCAAGAATAATCACTCTACTCGATCAATGGCGTAAGGTTTTTGTCGGGATTTTCTCTTAGTGATCATCGTGACTGGTGACATCCATAGTCAGCACTTCTGGGGTGATTGGAAGTTTTTTAATTGTCGTTTAAAAAATCAAAATTAATATATCAAAATAATTTAAAAATAAAATAAAAATCTTACTTTAATGAGAAAGTAAATTTCTATACAAATTATTATATTATTCTAAAATATGTGGGGAAAGTACTGTAGCTTTTTCCATACCTTTCATACATAGTATTTCACTATGCACATAGTATACAATGAAACTCTTAAGTGCTTTTTTTTTCCTTTAAATTTTTTTTCCCCACATCTTTTATGTATCAGTGTTTCACTGTGCACACAGTGCACAGTAAAACTCTTAACTGTTTTTTTTTGTTTTTAAACTTTTTTTCGTTTATTTTCCTGTTTTTTTTTTTTGCTTTTTGCTTTGTTTTTTTTCTCTTTTAATGAATATTTTTTTGTTTAATTTAGTTTGTTAATGTACAAATTTTTTTATTTAGTTATCAGGTTTTCATGACACGGATCTCTGGTTTGACGGGTTTTTTTTGCTTTTTTCCTTTTTAATCAATTTTTTTTATTTAATTTAGTTTGTTAATTTTTTTTCGTTTAACCCGTCGAGTTTTTTTTTTTTTTTTTAGTTATCAAACTTTCATGACACGAATCCCAGGTTTGACGGGTTAACTCAGTTGATTCAGATTTTTTTCTTTTTTCTCATTAGTAACAAGCTTATATCTTTTGTTTGTTTTTGGTTTTTTTTATTTTTAATTAATGTTTTCGTTTAATTTACGTTGTTAATGTTTAATTTTTTTTCTATTTAGTT
>Ga0307514_10005843_pt1 | contig 10861 bp, 2 predicted proteins | sample 16_EM_MG_FD_203088 | JGI IMG/M metagenome (GOLD analysis project Ga0307514, IMG submission 203088) | Populus trichocarpa ectomycorrhiza microbial communities from riparian zone in the Pacific Northwest, United States - 16_EM | ecosystem: Host-associated > Plants > Roots > Unclassified | place... | reverse complement strand
TAAACCTATAAAATAAACAATTGAGCAACTCTCATCTTATCCCTAATACATTGGTTTAAACCTATAAGATAATGAGAAATAAATTTCTCATTAGTTTCAAAACTCTACTCGAACTGAGAGATTATTCAGTTTATTAGTATATTCCTCCACTGCCATATTGCTTTATTTCAGTGCATGATACTTTTTAGATATCTCCATTATATGATCAATAACTAGAAATTAAGTGTCGATTCTTGTGTTTTTGTAATGCTCTTTAACTCTCTTCTACCATTTAAGCGTGGAGCCTTTCATGCTTAGCTTCATAAATAATATATTTTTTAATTTTTTTAATCATTAGTTTCCACTCAAAATAATTTCCCAAGCAAGCCTTCCAATCCAAATAATCAATCTTTTGCTTGTATCTTTCCATAAAAATCAACAACTTCAATTTTTATTGCACCTCTATTTGGATTAAGAGCATATACTAATTGCTCATTTAATCCATTTTATACCATATAATTCATGGGTTTAACTTTATAAAAGCAGTTTTTTCTTTTTTATAATTAGGTATACATCCTTAACACGACCTTCTAGTATGTCAAAAAGCTTATAGTCACCTTCGAGCTCCTACTACTTCCTATTGTTGTAAAGCTTGAATAGCTTACCAATTTATTTACTTATCAAGATTGCCTTTTCCATGACATCTATCACATCCAACCATGGCTTATAATAAAAACTTAAACTAAATTCTAGAATCTAATTTGCTCCAATACAAAAAAAAAAAAAATAGTATAATATAGAAAGGAAATAGTAAAATGCTACCAAATAATGGCTAGAAAAATATAAGAATGAAGTTAGAACAAAGATAGTTAAAACTAAAAGATTTATAGGAATCTTAAGTTTGATACATATAGTAAAAATGGTAAACGATTAACCTAGCCATTAAAGTAAAGGTCACTACTTAGTTAAGAAATAAGCTAACTTCGTAGTCACTTAGCAAAATAAATATAATTAACATATTGACTCGTGCTCCGCAGCAGGTTAATAACAATTTTTAAACCCAAAGCTATTGGATTTTGTTGAGTAATCGGACACAAAGTTATTGGGTCCTATTGGGCTGCTGGACCCAAAACTATTGGATCTTGTTTGGGGCAAGACCTAGAGCATAATTTATTTATTTATTTAATAATATATATAATTTAAAACTATTGAATAAAAAATATAAAGAAAATAAAACATTGATAAAATTTTGAATCTCATAAACTAATGACATAAAATTAAAATATTCTATTACCCAAAATAATATTATATTATAATATTTATGAATTATCTTTTAATGGATTTTATTGTTAAAAAATTCTCTTATATAATACAAATATATAAAGTATATGATATGAATACAAAAATTATTGAGAGCTCCATCAACTTTAATATGATAATATTAGAATTATAATTTTTCTGAATGCTTTTATTTTAAAGAGTTCATTGTGATTATATATGAGACATGTATTAAGAATATGTACATATAAAATTTGTCTGCGGCTATTTAACTATTTTTTGAATATTAATAAAGTTTGTTAAAATATATAAACCATCTAGTCTAATCTAAAACAATCAAAGATAACACACTACAATTACCAAGATTTGATTTTTAAAAAATAATATTACTAAATGAATTCATCTTTTATGTCCATCGAAGATAACATAATCCTTCAATAGGTGGGACAACTTTCCTCTCTTTTTTTTTATTTTTTTTATTGAAATAGATTATGCATATACTACATTCGCCACCATTGTTAATGTGCTACCATTTTTTAAACGCAAAAACAAACATGCTTTAATAAGAAAATTCAACCCAATCTCAAATGAAAAAAAAAAATATCATCACCCAACTTTTGTATAATATAAAAAAAGTCCCATCAATTTATTTTCTCTTTGCCATATGAAAAAAAAATTACATAAGAGAAAAGGAAAAAAATTAAAAAGGAAAAAAAATTTAAATTTTTTTAAACGTATTTTTAAAACGCAAAAACAAACATGCTTTAATAAGGAAATTCAACCCAATCTCAAATGAAAAAAATATCATCACTCAATTTTCGTACAATATAAAAAACTCCAAAAATAAAAGTAAATAAGAGAAAAAAAATTAAAATATTGGGTCCTGTTGGGAGCAAAATTCAATACTGTTTGATGGGTCCAGACCCAACTCAACAACACTTTTTAATTAAAAAACAGAAAAGACTGCTCTCCAGGTATTACAAAATCATCTACAATGTAAATACTTTATATTTATAATATGATCTAGAGGATAATAAGTTTATATCAATAATAAATGTACGGTATTTTTCCCATACGTTTGAAAGTATAGTATAATAAAGTAATGGTAAGCCCGTACATCATCAAATGTTTGTTCTGAGAAGTTTTTGGTGTTTTTTCTGGCAAATTTTTTTTTTTTTATCTCATTGTCCATTTAACTTGCCTTCTTTGCCATTCAAGTTCTTCACAAGATATTTTTGTATGCATTTACCATAACCAGAGTGGTGAAGTGCATTGAATGCTGCTTATTCGGTGTTTATGTGGATACTGTATGAGCCACTTAAAATGTGCAAGTGGCTCTTACATGCAGGTGTGTGGTACGCAGGTGTTGGTAGCTTTTTAAATTTAAATTAATTTATATATATTAAAATACTAAATTACTCCGAACCCCACCTCAGAATTTATATATATTATCGGCAAGTTTCATGGAAAAAACCCATATGCTTCTAAAATCAAGTTGCGGGCAAAATCAGCCTTTCACTGTGAACGCGGACGGTGAAAGGCTGACCCTTTTAGTTAAATTTATAGTTAATGCTACCACCGAGAGACATTAGAAAATAAAAAGGCATTTATATTAAAATATTATGTAATTATTACAGGGTTTACTATTTAATTTATTTAATTGAGACCAATCCATAGATAATGATTGTGTTTCCCATTTTGAGTATATTGTTTTTTTTTTTTTTAAGGTTAGGCATTAAGGAAGTTTATGAAAGAATTATAGCATCGTTTTTTAAAATATGTTTTATTTAAAAATATATAAAAGTAGTATTTTATTTTTTAAAAATAATTATTTTTAATATTATTATATTAAAATAATTAAAAAAATAAATTTAAACAAAAAAATTCAGACCTCACAAATCTTAGTAACTTGACAAATTTGATTCTTAATTATTAATTCCTTCGATTACAATTGACTTTAGTTTAGTTACATCATTGGATCATTTGTCCATTCAACTTGAAAGATATTTTTATTTATGTTTCTTGGATTTTCTACATAAGTAACCTTCTAAACCGTCAAAAACCAATGCTTGAAGATATTAATGATGTAGTTAGTAGTCACTTGTAGTTTATCAACAATATAATTTAAAAATAAATGTTTTTTATTTTTAAAAATAAAATTTATTTATATATATAAAAAATTAAAGATGAATTAGAATAATATCTTGAAAAATAAAATAGAAACACAACAACTAACAAAAAAGACTTATATTAAAAAATACATGCCAAAATCATGGCATAGGTCATGAGACCGAGATAAACTCATAAAAAAACTTGAAGATATTCACAAAATCAATATTAAAAAAAAAACTAATGCAGAGCAATAAGATTGTACGAAGCTTAATTCTCAACAAATTAAATATCGAATGATGAAATCAGAAAAAATTAATTACACAAAAGGATCCAAAAAGTTAAGGGTGAGAAAAAACATGAATTAGAGGGATAAAAATTCTCAATTTGAGGGTTTAATTGAATTGAAAAATAGCTTTAATAAAAGAAAAAAAATCAAAATAATGAGGGTCAAATTATAAAAAATAAAACAACAAAAAATTTAATTGAATGATGAAATTGAAAGAAAAAAAACTCAACAAAAGTGTCGAGGACAAAATTAGAAATTTTAAAAAAAGAGGACTGAAATGAAAAACCAAAGATATGAGAAATTACAATTGAAGGATTAAATTGAAAAGAATAAAAAATTCTATAAATGGGAAAAGAACAAAATAAAAAATTAATAGAATGAGAACTGAAATTGAAAAGTAAGAAACAAAGAGGACAATAGTATACGTTACCTGTCAGGAGAGAGAAAATAAGGGGAGAAAAAATCAAACGACTACCAACAATAATTTAATCACTGTAAATTACAACGTGCTACTCCAAATGAAAGAGGACAAGGCGATGTATCTAAGAAGACGACATACGACCAATTATGTCCACCGGGTGGCATTACATGCGTCGCCTGAATGGCGTGAATGCCACCCACGTGCTAAGGCGTGCCGAGCACTCTCCAGCAGTTTTAAGCATTAACAAATTCAAAAATATAAAAATATCAAAATGCCACTCATGACCCCAACAATTACACAAAATACACATATGAAAAATACAAAAATAACCTAAAATGCCAAGCTTATGTTTTGTCTCTTCTAAGGTTAGAGATATATTTGCACTGTACAATAAAGTCCGAAAACTCTAAAACACCCTTATCCAGCAACATAATAATTTTTTTTTTTACTGCGAGGACAAATTCATAATTTTACTGTTAAGAAGCTTATACAAAGTCAAGAAAGTCCATGATCAACAGTTCAATATTTTATTGGTTTTAGAGGCAAGAGAGTATTTTTACCGTGAAAGAAAAAAGGAAAAAAACATTAACACCATCACCCAATATGGTATGGTATAAAAATAATTTTACTATAACCTAAGATACATTTGACCGTAAATTGAACTACAGTAAAGTACCAACACTATCTAGTCTTTGATGTAATAATAATATTATCCTATGGCAATGGTAGCCACAGCAGGCCTTATGCCAATATGGTTTTCAAAATTTAAAGCACAGATTACATTTGAGGTCAATGTAACTTTTTTGAGCAGTTCTTTTTAATCTCAAATTCAAAACCAGATCCCACCAAAATCCCCACTCTCAAGAAACTTTATTTAAATAACTTTAGTAAAAATAGCAGCTTTTTTCTAAAAAAAAAAAAAAAAAAAAAAAAACAGAAAGGGCCCACATAGGAGACATAGTGCCAAAAAAACCCTTATGTCACCTTTTGCTTCCCAAATCCAACCTCATCAAATCTAGAAAAGTCACCACCCCGATCCAGAAGCAAATATCGTCTGCCAAATTCTACATCTCTTCCCGTCCACTAAAGCCAAATTCTGCCGCCGACATGCCTGCCTTTCCATCCCTAGTAAATGCTTCCGAGACACCATCCATTTTCTGAAATATAAATATCTTTCGGCTCCACCGTGTTTTTTAAATTTTGTAAGGTAATGATATTGAAAATAATTTATAAAATATTTTAAAAAACAATTATAATTACTGTATTTTCAAAATCCCCTCTACTAATAATCCTGCTCTTCCAATAGATTTGCTTTTAAATTTAAGGAACGTGTAAATCTCTAGTAATTAAAGTTTAAACCCCAGTTCAAGTTCTTACAGTAATACTTCTCAGAAATATATCCTTAATTCATGCATTATTGAATTAAGATAATTTTCAACGTAGCCAATCCTTAACGAGGTCGAGAACAAAATTAATATTACCATTCAAGGTTTCTCCGAAAATATTAACAAGAAAAAAAAAAAAACAAAGAAAATGCAGACGCGCACACGTATTGTACAGGGAGGGAGTGAGAAGGACACTCTCTTCCGTATATGACGCTTGAAATGAAGATTTGGCATTTAGGAAAAACAAATCACAAATAACTACTGTTATTAGATCGTCTTCACGATCCTCTTCTGCTCCTCACACCTTACCTCTGCTAACTGCTACCAGGTGCTCCTTTTCTTTTCTTGCGTTGCAGTTTAGTGTACATACAAAGCCCACAGTGAGAGAGGGAGAGAGGGAGACAACCCACGATCTGTGCATATCCTTTTTTTTTTTGTGTGTGTGGGTTTGACAGCCCCACAAGAAAGAGATTATTGAGTTATTAAGGGCTAAAGCTAAAATCAATCATGCCATCCGGTGCTAAGAAGAGGAAAGCAGCCAAGAAAAGGAGGGAACAGGAGGCCAACAACAACAACAACTCTTCAATCAGTACCAACAATCCTCAAGGTAGTTTCTTTTTTCAAAATTGTCCAAGGGGTTTTCGCTTTTTTACTACAATAACCCATCACTTGCCAATCTGTCACTCGATCATGCACTCACTTACTGAGCCTGCTAGGTATGTTATTTGAATCCGAGTAATGGGTTTTTGTTGACAAGTCTTGTTTTGATTGCGTTTGATTGGATTGGTGCATTTCTCCATGCAATTTGTGATGGGTACTTACCAATGACCCTTTGGTTTTGATTGGGTCTGTTGTCGTAGTTTTGGTGTTTTTGTGGATTCTGGGTTAACGAGTCTGTAGATATCCCTTGTTGATCGAGTTTGATAGTTTTTTTTATCTACTGGTTTTGGTGTTTTTCTGGCAATCTGGTTAATGGGTATCTTTTCATGTCCTTCTTTTAGCTTGGTTTTGATTGAATTCTTGTTTTTCTTTTTTTTAGTATTTGGATTAGATGTATTTGTTTATGTTTCATGTTTTGCTTGATTTGATTGGAATTGCGTGGGTGTGTTTTTTTTTTTTCCTGGTGTTTTAGGCTTAAGAATTTCTTTGACATTTTGATTGTGATACTTTAACCTACAGCACTCTTTTCCTGATGTTTAACTTTTTTCTAAATTTGGTTAAGTTTAGCGATCAATTCATTGTATTGTACATTTGTTAATGGAGGTTCCTTGCTTCGCTTGAATATTGTTGGAGTATAGTTGAAATGCTTGCTTGCAGCTTAATCATCATGCCATTCTGTTTGCAACAGTTTTTTTTTTTTATGAAATTGATTGGATATGAGTTACAGCGTTAGTTGATCTCTTATCACTAGTGTAAAAGTGATGCATTTTTTATTTATTGAATTGATGTATCGAATCCATCATTGGGTTCCCACCTACCTTTCATTACAGAAACATATTGGTTTGATGAGCATTTCTTAGTTCATTTTGTTGTCCTTAAATTTGATTGGAATCGTTTTCTTTAACCATTTTTCTAACTGTAAGTTCTTGTGGTTTTATCAATGGTTTCAGGAAATGATGACCCAAAAAGCCATGATGAAAGAGAGAGTGATGGTGGTGAGGTTGGTACCCCTGTATCACAGGACCAACACAACCACCAGCATCCATTTAATGAGGGGAATGGAGAATCTGAGAAGGGAGGCCCGTTGCCTTCTGACTCATTAGCCGACCAGAACAAGCCCATGGAGGTAGTCACTGGGGATGCAGAAGGAAGCCTAAAAGTTGAATCAGAGGACAACATTGCTGTAAATATTGAGAGAGAAGTAAACTCTAAGCAAAATGTGGAGAGTAAAAATGTTTTTATCGAGCATGTTGATTCTTCAAAGGAATCTCATGATGAAGATGACGGGAGTTCTAGCAGTAGTAGTTTCAGCAATGAGTCTCAAGCTTTCGAGAAGAAATCGAAGGAAGCCAATGATGAAGAAAAGGAAAATGGTTCTTTTTCTGAAGAGGTGAAGCAGATCCCTGAAAATGAGAAACCAGTCAAGGAAGCTGATAGTAATTCAGTTTTGGAAACTGCTTCTGCTGATTTGGTTAATCCTGCGGTGCCTATATCTGAGACAGCAAAAGTTGTTATTGAGATTGCTCAAGTTGAAAATCCAGAGGTTCTGGAAGTGGTTGAATCTGGTTTTGAGGATGATGAGGACAAATTGTTGCCTGTATCCAATGAGATTGCTGAAGTTTCACCAGCTATTGTAGTGCCAAAGAAAAATGAAGATAAAGTTTTTCCTATTTCAGATGAGAATGTTAGGGCATCTGCAAATGTGGTTGCTTCTTCTGCATATGGAAATGTAGGGAAAACATTGGTATCATCAGTCAGTCATTCTGCTGAAACTGGTAATGGTGAAGAAAAAACCAAATACACTGATGCTCGTCAAAGTACTGAAAATAAGGTTTGTCTCTTCATGTTGATGAGATTGGCCTGTCATTCTTTTTCTTGAATTTGTTGCATTAACAAGTGAATATGTTCTGCTTTGCTTAATTTATCTGCAGCCTCTTCTTGCTTGTGGTCCACGAGTAGCAGAAAGAACATTGTGGATGAGTTGCTGTGGTATATTTGATGTTCTTACAGGCTCCAAATAGATAATTTCAGGTTAGTAGTATTCCCCTCAAGTTAATCAGAACGTGATTTGGTTGGATATTGAGATCTTGTACATATACTGCATATATATATATACACACACACACACACACACATGTGACCTGATGTCTCTTTCAGTTACCATTTTGTTGTGATCTGTTTTGATGCCCTGTTGTGCAAAATGTGCCTTTTCAAGTGTTCTGTAGATTTTTCATGTATTAAAAAAAAAAAAGTGCATGGAAGCTCCTAAATTTTACTAATCTTGGGATCCCTATTGCTTTTTAGGCCTTATAGTCAATATATGTGCTCTTCTTTTTCAACATTATGGTTGCTCGTAACTCTCGAGAAGTATGAATCATTATCAAGATAATTATTTGATGAGTTGCTTTTAATGGGGTTGTTAACCTGGTGCTAGTATCACCTTTGACAGACAACCTAGGAATTGTATAAATTCTCTGCTATAGAAAATCTAGGGATTTTTCTTTCGGAACATCATATTTTGTTTTTTAATTTTCAATAAAACCTCTTTAGTAGTTGAAAATACTAATTTGTCCAGTTTGCAAGTTTTGCTCGCGTATTCTTTGGTGCTTCCTCATTTTGAGTTGTACCCTCTCCTTTTCTTTTTGTTTTTTGAAAAAAAAAAAATCCGGAGAGGTTCTTGACTCAAAAAACCAATTGTGAGGTGGTTACCCTTTTTAAAGTTTTTCAGATTGGCACCATCTGCAGATTCTTTTTACTGGGGTCTTGTTTCTCATTATTTTGGATTTGGTTCAACTATGGTTTGAGGGGTAATGGGATTTTTGTTTTCTTGCTTTGTTCAACTACCCTCTAAAGCTGAGATTTCTGCACATTTCCATATGGCTGTTGTCTTGTCGTTTTGTTTTGTGATACCCCATACATCTGTTGCAGCAGAAGTTAGCACGAGGAAGCTGTCGTGGACTGGGAATCTGAGAAGGATCTGGTTTGTACAAGTTTGAGATACGAGAGTTAGAATCTCTTAGAAAATTTCCGAAACAATAAATGGCAGAAAACCTAAATAGATAAAACAACTATATGAACTTGGCAATTATTGAGTTTCATCAATGGTGCCTAGCTTAGTTGACCAAGCCCTAAGCCTGATTTCCTTGTTGATTTTTTATGGTGTTAGTAGAGACCGCAAGTTGTATGTGTTTTTTTCCTTCCATTTTTGATTAGCATGGGCAGATTGGTGTTTTCTCCTCCCCCTTTCTTCTCCTATTATTGCTACTAGCTGAATTGTGATTGATGTAGTAATTTTCCTTTTGTTTTTGTAATTTAGTAATTTTACCTATTAGGTTCTGCTTCAATTGTGCACTTTGGTACGAATGGATGCCATATGACTGCTTTTCGTTTTATAATTTTATAATGGGCATTCGAAGTCTAAAATTAAAATTAAAATTAATAAAATAAAAAAGGATTAAAGGATGTGGATAAAACAATTGTAGTAGTGTTTTCATTTTATTTTATTTGGTTGTTTTACTGTGATTATTTATTTCCCTTATGTAATTAAATAATAACTAGTTTAAAGAACGAACTTATTAATAAATCCACTCAAAACCAAGACTCGGGTGGTAAGTTTGGTAGGTCAATCTCGATTGATTAAATATATTGTTATCTTAATATTTTTTTAAAAATATCATTTAGGGCCAAAGATTGACTGGCCGAGCCTGATTTTGAGTTAATGATTAAAAAGTTTCTTACTACTGGAAAATACATTGTCAGTGAAAATAACATGTTGTTTTCTATATAAAAAAAGTTGGATTGACGATGTGTCATCCTTCAATCTTAATGAAAAAGAATATAAATAAATAATTTTGTTAATTATTTAATGTGAACCTATTATGCATATCATCCAAATATTTTTCTTTTAATTTATTTTAATAGAAAATGTGAAATATTTAAGAGGGTCCATTTCGGGAATGAACTATGCTTTTTATAATTGTTTTTGCTTTTTAAAAAAGAGAGAATATTACATGAATCGTAGAAGAAAGTTTTGAAAAAAAAATATTTTTCCTCAATGATTTTATTCTTTTATTTTTTTATGTGAATGTCTTAATACACTTTATGTGAATGTCTTAATACACATTTTTGTGTATTAAGAACCATGCTATAATTTTTTTTTCAATGGAGTTGAAATAATTACTTTTTTTTTACAAGAAATAATTTTATTATTGTGTAATTAAATTAAAAAATTTAAAAAATTTTATGTAACAAGATCATATATTTTAATATACATTTTTGTTTAAATTTATTGCCATATTTATTTTTTGGCATTAAAAAAAATTGAGTACAACCCGTGGTTAGAGTTTTTATTTTTTCTTTTTAGTGAATGGTGGCCATCTGTTTATTGTCAGCGTATTTCAATGACATAATTATAGTTTTCAGGCGAGGCTCGGGTTCCGAGTTTTGACTGAGTTACCGGGTTGGTCAGGTCTTTTTTTAATAAAAAAATTAAAACGACGTCGTTTTAATAAAAAAACAAAAGTCAACGGGTTGTAACCGGGTTTTTGATCGGGTTTTACTGGGTCACACCGGGTTTTCTCTCACCCTATTTTTTCTTCAATCCGGCCCGGTTCCAGCCCCGGGTCAACCCGCCGAGCTGGGCTAAGTTTCAAAACTATACATAAAATAATTATAAAACTTTCAAAGCTCGATTTATTGAAATTATAATTAAACCCACATCCATTTTTTTTTATATATATA
>Ga0307514_10005842_pt1 | contig 10862 bp, 8 predicted proteins | sample 16_EM_MG_FD_203088 | JGI IMG/M metagenome (GOLD analysis project Ga0307514, IMG submission 203088) | Populus trichocarpa ectomycorrhiza microbial communities from riparian zone in the Pacific Northwest, United States - 16_EM | ecosystem: Host-associated > Plants > Roots > Unclassified | place... | reverse complement strand
GTCGGTGCGGTTCTAAGAACAGGGGTGGTGAAATCGGCGTGGTATCTTTTCGTCTTTATATACTTCCTCAAGTGTAGGCATCCAAAATACCTGGCGATTTGGACGCGTCACTCCCTCTGTGGGTTGAGGATAGAAGTCCCCCACTGGCAAGGCCATCTGAGTAATTCAAGTCCGGCAACAGCGATTGGAAGTACAGCTTGGCCAGAGATTTGTCAACCCACAGGGCCTTCGTGGCGTGTAAACGTCGCAGAGGCAGCAGAAAAGCGCGTCCTATGCGAGTGGTACCAGGCACCCTTCGCCCGAGTCGAGTCAAAAAATCCAAAGTAATCGCATCGTCTAGCCCGGTCCATCACCGATGTAGATGTCATCGCTGGATACGATAGACCGAACCCGAGTCGAGAGGTTGACTTCAGAATGGAGTCTTACTCATCCCGGTCCCCGGTGTTCGACATTACCGGTAAGCTTTGAGTGTAGTCACATTGAAAGATCTAGGTGGAGACCAAAGGGGCGGGCGATCAACCAACAGGGATAATAGACCTTACTAATTAGAGTCCGAGGGGTGCGCGGCAGCATATACCGTGTACAGCCACAGAGCGAAGATCTGACAGGCACGTTCCCATCGGGCATCTTAATGCAGAAATAGGGTCCCGCACCGCACACGCCATCAGGCCGGACCAAGGGTACGCAAGCGAAGAAATTGTTTTATCAGCTGGCGTTCCTGAATAATCAGACAGCTTCCTCTGTAGATCTATAGCGTCACTCGGAACCCAAAGATATCTCCTGGAGTCGGGCTTCAAGGCGTTTGTGTTGTATCGCTTTACATGAGAGAGCACATCAGTGGTTCTGAGACGGGTGGGTGGGTATATAGAAGCGACTACACACCGATATACGGACAATCATGCCCGCACTCCTCCATGAAATAGCACAGCCGACTGATCGCCTCCGTAATCTCATTCTCATCCCCGTCTGGCGATAAGCCTGATTCAGCGACCACCCCTAATCGGGAGCTCTCATCGATTAGAACCTGCCCCGCCCCGCTCCACAGGAACCCGATCATCGGGTTGATCGGCTTCAGTTCCTCAGGGTGAACGTGATCTAGAAGCGAGACGACGTAAAGCGCCGCTTCAATGCTCTTTCTTGTCCAATTTGGGGAGGTATCAAGGCGCAGCATGGCAAGTATGGTCAAAGTGTGGACCGTCACCAAACGCTGGTTAGCCTTGCCTCCAGGGATTACTGGGGAAATCGTTCCACGGAAATCGTCGACGATGCTGCACATTTTTGCGAGCCTTCCTGGAGCCGTGCTGAGATCCACAGCTAATGATACCCGTTAGAATCATTCAAAAAATCTGGAGATTGCACTCACACATTCCTACCACGAACTTGTGCGCGTGACTTAAAAGAATTGCGGCTTTACACTCCATGGCGATAAAAGACACCTCTTCATCCCCGTAAAATGCGGTTACAGGATTTTCAAACAGACAAACAAGTGGTGACTTCCCGGTATCCTGGACACAAGTCGTCTATTTTGTTATCAATTCGCAACGACGAAGATGAGCGACTTTTGAAAATTTGAATTGCGAAAACTTTACCTTCTTGAACTGTGTGCCATCAATCGGCCAGGGGATATTCACTCGATCGGCCCCGAGATGGAGATCAGGGCAGACAGACGGAAGGCCGGTGGCTACCGTCCAGCAGAGATCCAGGTAGTAAGCCATCCAGAATGCGTTGACCCACTCGCGCTGTTCGATGGCATCGTGATCATGGCTTGTCTGAATGACCCCGGACACCGTATGTACGCGGTGAACCAAGGCGATCCCCATGGCGACGTTGCAGTGAGTTCTCCCTTCAGAAACGAGTCCATGATAAAGATAGTAGTTTCCTAGAAGCAGCTCCGCCTGGAGAGTGTGTTTTGTCTTGTTCGGATGGGTGGAGGTCGGAGCCTTCGTGGCATAATGTAACGCACGGGATAGGAACACTGGTTCGTATGTAGCAAGGTTGGGTGACCTGGAAAGCTTGATGCCCCAAAGATAGATGACAGACAGGAGGGCAGGGGAGGGACGGGAAGGATGACCAAAGCATTCACGGGTGTCAAAAGACTGCATAAATCTCTCTGGATCGAGGAAGAATCCGAGAATCGGTGCAGAGGAGAGGAAGCGCGTCACTCTATGACGGTGCGTAAGCAGACTGAAGTAAGGGTGGGGCGGATAACACACGCACAGTAAGCGGGCGAAAAATATGGGGGGCTCGTCTTCCTGCCACCATCGTTGTGGAAGGAGGCTTGGTTCGAACCCAATAGTGTTTACCCCGATGCGTCGGACCCTCTCGTTTTCCCGGATGCGTTCTTCGAGAGCGGCAGCTTCACGTTCCAGGGACTCTTCTCTGATAGACTGGTCTCGGTATTTGCACCCTTGTTTCTTATCTATGCATCTTCCACAAGCGGGCTGAATGCCGTCGCATTTCTGGAGTTGATGATTGAGCAAATGGGTACTGGGAGAGTTGCAAATAACGTAATCCTACCACCCTCCGCTTTCTAACGGGCGACAGATGAACCTGGTTAACGCCGAGGAAGTGGTGTGGGTCGAAGGATTGAATTTGACTTGCCTACAGGGCAAACAGGCCATGCCTCTTGGTAGTGGTGCGGTTTGTTGAATGTCCATGTTTTGAGCGGATGTAGGGAGATTTCGAAGGCTGTGTTCTTATATACAGCTTTGGAAAGGGCTCCGTGTCACCAAAATCACGAATATAGAAGCAGTAGTTGGATGGATATGTAAGCCATTCGAGATGACGAGCATGGCGTGAGAGGGGTCACTGTGAGAAGCGAGTGACATGAAAGACCCGCGTCCAGGCGGTGACCGTGGTAATCGCGATCGGGGAGAGCGATTGAACGGGAAGTTTTGTCTCATCTGGTTGTTACAAAGCGCTACAAAACCCTCGGCGGTGGGTGGAAAGCAATGTCAAGCACAGAGCGGCACTTCTTCCAGATTGGCCCCAGTCTGGGGCGTGTTTCTGCATGAAAACATCAACTTTGCGTTCAGGGGAGTGGGAATACGAGTGACTGCCTATCGGAATTGTAGTCTCACTTACTCACCACAAGGAATTACCACAGTAGAGACCCCCGTGGCGTGTAGAGGAACACTATTTTATCTCATTCTCATTTCGTAAGCCGTTATGGACGTCACGTGGTAAAGTATAGATGGTAGATGTGCAAAACGGAGGATTAGTAAGGAGCTTCTTCGGCGTAATCTTCACCCCTACCTACGCATCTTCAGTCGAACATACTGTGTTTGGTTTGCGGTTGTGTGATTATGAGGGCTGACGACGAGGGCGCAGGGCGGCGCGATCGCCGAACCGCCGGTTGACACGGCACGTGGTTGTGACGCTTTGTGACCCGCAGTTTTTCCGTACAAAAAATCTCATAATTAAGACGAAACTAGTCCAGGTTCACGACCTTGAGCTCGGGCGCTGGAGGTTGCGAGGTGGTAAATCGTTCTTCGACTGACACGGAGAATAAATTGCTCGGTGTAACCGAGGGCTTTTCCTGGTTGGAATCTGAATAAAACATTGTATATCTACCGAGAGCAATGCTGCTTCATAATTTTTGGCACTTACAGGCGACTTCGCAGGCTCCGATGGGCGATTTTCTTTCGGTGTGGGACTGTGGCGCTTTCGCTTTCGCTGACGTCCTTCGATTGGGTGGCCTAGGTTACGGGCCCCCGATAAGTGGGCAAGACTGCGCCGACCCATACTTTGCTGGTGTTGGATTATCGCGCATTTTCGTGCACTTCTTATATACTCCCAGTTCGGCCCACTCGGAGATCCAAAACCTCTGTTTGTAATGTGATGATTACTAAGAACCCGACTTGAAGAAACGTTCGAGACGCTTCTCCGAACAACTCTTCAGGACAGCAAGATTTTTTTACTCGTACCCTTACTCAGAGAATATCCTGTCGTATCCTAACTATCCTCCGGTTTCGCCACATCTCCGATAAATTCAGGAGTCAGGCATCGACGCTACTTATCGGGGAACCCAGAAGTGGGCACGTACTCCACGCCCGGATGTCATCAGAGATTCGCGAGTGGCCGCGGTAATGGTTCTCTGGTTGAATGTCCGCCTCACACAAAATTTGAAGTCCAGAAACCCGCGGAGCTCATCCGCACCGCGCATTCCAACGCGAATCCTTGGGCGGAATGGTGGCAACCTCGATTGCAGAAACTGATTGATGTCGTCGTAGTTTTTCTGTAGTAAAAGTTCTCGTACGGTACACGTTCATACATCATTTTACAAAAATGGTGTTCAAGAAATGATCAGGTAAATGGTCCTTTGGTGTGATGTCTCTACGTTTAGAGACCGTTGTAGAGGAGGCGGTTGGGGGTACCGAGGGCTAGAAAAGTCGATTAATGATATCGCGCCTACGCCGGAGCCCAGTACTTACGGATGCCAGTGAGGACATTCTTGAGGGACCTGAGCCTGATGACGGATTGGATAGTAGCTGGGGTCAAGGATGAGTCCAAGCCGAGCAAGTAAGCTACATAACCGGAGACGTGGGGGGTAGCCATGGAGGTTCCAGAGATGGCGTTGGTACTACCGTTGTTCCAGGTGGAGATGACGTTAGTACCTACAGCACAGGTGAGATGGTTTTCAGAACTGCCAAATATCTCCGCGTACCAGGAGCCCAGACGTCGACAACAGAGCCGTAGTTGGAGTAAGATGCCTTGGCGTCAAAAATGGTAGTGGCACCGACGGTGATGCCAAGTGCAACACGGGAGGGGGAATAGAAGTTAGCATTGGCGTTAAAGTTGCCAGCGGCAAAGACAGCAGTGACACCGAGTCCAATGAGTTTTGTGGCAGCGCTATCAAGGGCCGTGGAAGCACCCTGGATAAGGCTTAGAGAGGCGACAGCGGGACTGCCCCCGTGGTGGGTAGCAACCCAGTTAATTCCAGAGATTATGTCGGTGGTAGTACCCACGCCACTGTCACTGAGAACCTTAACAGCAACAACGTTGGCTCTCTTGGCGACACCGCTGTACTAATATCAGTATACGAGAGGAAAAGAGAGGCCAATATACGCACTAGGGGCGAGAGACAGCAGTTCCGGCACAATGAGTTCCGTGACCATTTCCGTCTCTGTTCTAGAATCCAATCAGTTGATTGCAGAGAGGATAAGCGTGAACGATCACTCACAGCATAGGGACCTATCGTGATTCACAAGCCCAGATTAGAAATACCCTGTTACCATACAAAATTGATCTCGTACCGCTGTCAAGACGTGTTAGTGGAGGCGCACCATTGCAGATAAACACTCGAACTCACAAAGTAGCACCCCAGCGGGCACGGCCGCCGAAAGCAGGCTACAGGAGCCATGTGTAAGAGTAGATCCAAACCAATGAGTTTCACGTTGGCTCACGTGGGTGATAAGGATGCCAGTATCTGCAGAACCGCGTGAATTTAAGAGAACTCCAACTGAAGCGATTTTAAGTACCAATGATATAAACCGTAGCGCCACTTCCAGCATCTGAGTCGTAGTCATAATGGAAAGTGAGGGCGTTTGGGTTCTTATTAATGAGGCTAGTCTGGGAACTGATACGTCCAAGACCCCATGGAGCGTTGGTCCTGAAATGGGTGCATGAATACCGCCGACTAGTCGGATTATTGGAGGCGCTCACTGGGTGACAATAGCCTGGGTGTGGACGACACCGTCCTCCTCGATGGAAACGACATCGGGATTGGACCTCAAAGTCTCGATATCATCTGGAGAGAAAGAACCGGCGAAGCCATTGACGATATCCCATTCGTGGGTGACCGATGCGGCGTTGATCGAGTCGATGCTAGTTTGACGGTTAGCATCCTCTTTGAGGAGGACAATGTATTGACCGGCAACGGGCTCCTCAGCCTTCTCCACGGAGACAAGGGGAGAAGGAGCAGAGAATGCGGGGAGAATGCAGAGGGCGAGGATGACGAGGTTCTTGGTGAACATGTCGACGATGCTGGGGATGCGAGAATTCGTTGAAGCTTGCAGGTAAGCGAGCTGCGGAGCTCCACTGAAGCTTGAGCCTGTATTTATAGGATTCACGGAGGTGTGATGTGCATAACTGGGACTTCAGTAATATGGGCACTGGCTTCGTCAGAACCCTATGACTTTGCGCCTTCCCCAATGAAGTAGACAGCCCTAACGAGGTGAATGCACATATAGGCGAGAGGGTGAACTGGCCGGGATGGTCAACACAGCTGACCGCGAGGTCGTCTAGTAATTGGGACTACCACGGAACCGATCTCTGACGGCTCGTTCGCCGAGTGAGTTACATCTACGACGAAAAAATCGGCATCAGTAGAAAGCTTGAAACTCGGGACGGCTCACACATGACACGAAGCATGCGGCAGGCACGCACTCCAAACGGAACGGGGGAGGGATAATTAGGGCACTAGTCCATCATCATGGTCCGCGGGAGTCACTCCCAGTTCAATTGTGCCACTATCGAGACGCACTACTGATGTGAGTTGTGTAGGAGATCATCACACCTCGTCCTCTTGGCAAGTAACGGTGGAATAGGTGCTCCCCGCTAAGGTTGTAGTTTCGGGAACGACCTTTCGCTCGTTCCGTGTGAGCGCACAACTTGCGGTGGGTTTCAAAAGTCCCCGTTCACGGGAAAGGCAGTACTGGGTAGCAGAGACCACTGAAGCAGTCGACGACCGGAGGATGATGTTTGTGGTGGAACCTGAGAAACGGACCGCGCCGATGCTCAAGTGTACGCGATCTCACCCACTCTCGATCGCGATCCCTGTTGCACATTTTCATCCATCCTCTCGCAATCGTTGGGCTTAGTGCAGACCCCCATATGCGACGCCCGGAAAGTTGCCTAGTTTGTTTAACCCACCAAAGGAATGGCCGGTCAGCGGACGCCCATATCTCCGGGAGTGGGGTTGCGAAAGCACAACAGGACTTGACGGCATCCCCGACCTCACCAGACAACAAGTACCGACGAGCATGGTATCAGGGGGTGGCTGGACCAGAATACGCACAAGTAAGTCAAATTCTGTTCAGATTCCAGATGCAGTTTGCTGAATTCGACGCCCGGGGAAGCCAGACACCTCATCCTCACCTTAATGGGCACAAGATCTGTTGTCACAACTCGCGTCGTCATTACACTACGGAGTCGGGAAGCCCTGGGAACGCCTACGTGAGCTCTAACCAGATGGTGTGGGGTCTAGGGGGAATGGACGAACTGTTTGGGTAAGTCTGGCAGCAAATTTCAGCGGTATTATGAGTTCACTCAGTGTTTGTCAAATATCGAGCTTAGTGCTCAGGTTCAACACCTCAAGGGATAGGCACAACAAAATTTAATCCACCGTATGCGGGAGCATGGTGACACGGGGACATCTGTGAAGTCGCTCCTGGACTATCTTTTCGGGATGATATCACGGCCCAATGGAATGGGACCCGTGTTTCCAATCCTGGAGCGGAGTTGAGGTCATTTTGCGACGGATTGGCAACGTTCGTCAAGATATAAGCGCCGAATGGTGGGCAAGACTCTCAGTGTACGCTCCAGACGCCCAAACCAATGGGCGAGTCGGAATGGTAGGCAGAAATAGTATGGCAGGTCTACGCTATGTGTCATGGCGCCAAGTATCCTTCTCTTTGGCAGGAAACCGACCAACTTGAAGGTTATTCTACGCAAATCGAAAGATCACAGATCGATGGCATCTCGGGTGTACCGTTGCAGGAGCCGACTGTGCCAACGCCCCGCAAACTTTAAGATAACGTCTGCGATGATCGTTGGATGGCACACAGGCCTGTGGCTTCATGAATCCCGTTGTACAAGGGTCACCCACAACTCGGAGTCAGCTACGGATAATCGGGTTCGTGAGTGCCAGGCATCGAGGTTTCACGACACTGGGAACTTATATATTTGCAAGAACGTGAATTGGAACGCACGATATTGAACCCTGGTGGCTTCACATCAAAAAATTAACTCGAACTATAACGGTAGTGACTAAACTATGGCGAAAATGGCGGTATGAGCATGAAATGCAATACCCCAGGTATCCCCCTTCCTATGTCAGCTTATGCCCTTGTCCCTGTCACGGGCATGGGAACGGTCCTTCACTACCATACCCCGCATATCCGGGGGTTTTTGACCCCCATCACTCCCCCCTTCCAAAGTGAACTGAAGGTGGTACCAGCACCAACAAAGACATGGACTCGTCCGATGTGTCGACGTTTGCCGAAGGTCCTGGTTCAGGGGGAGAGACATCCATAAGGTGGAGCGCGGTCTGAAAACTCCCAGGAGGCGTCTGGATCCTAGCGATAGCGGTGGGTGAGGGCGCCACGAATACTGTGGGAGGGCCGCCATGCGATGCCCAGCGACAAACTCTTCAGGCCAGGTCAGCGTCGAGGTCAAAAGGCCCCACGGTGATGTGAGTGGGGATCCAAAAAAAAGAAACCCCAGCTGTTGGGAAGGTTGACGAGTTTTCTCAGGCTTTTGAACCGCGGCATTCTGAAATGAGACTGACAAGGTGCCGGCGTCAAACTGCATCGTGGCCGGTTGTGATGTGTGGAATCAACGATTCTTGCAAAGCTCTTGGATCTTGCAGCATCGTACGATATTTTCCACTATGCGTGGCAAGTCCCTCGCTGAGGGACTGGTTTCTCGTCTGGTCAACGAGCTGGGTGGGAGGATCAATGACGTATCACTTAGATGAAATGTTCGCACCGCGGGCAATGAAGTGTTTTCCGTTGAAAGGATGATGGTTTTATAGTGAAGTCTGAACCAGTTTCTTTCGAAAAAAAAGCGCGACTTTGAGATTAAGGCGATAAAATAGACGGGAACTATCCTCATTGGCTGGTTTGCGAATTTACTTAACCTTTCTTCATTCACTTTATCGTCCGGATACTGATTTAAACTTCACGGGAAATCCAATATCTCTTCAACGGGTACATTTTCCGCTGCCTCCTCCCGGTGTTGTAGATGGCACACATGACACCTTAATCAAGGACACGTTTGATAAAATTTCGAATGTAGGTGTCTGACCTTCCCAACCAAGTTCCTTGCGTGCGAAGAACAGAGAGCGAAAAGGGGGACGTGTTCGTGGAATGCTTGATGCCCACAGGAGCGAACAGAGACTCCGCGCCGCATTGCAACCTCTGTTGGAGCGTGTCTGAGAGGAATATCCATCCGCGCGATTGGCATCCCGCCCGGGAACTGATATTCAGCGTGACGCGATTTGGATCTCCCATGGATCTCCCGTTCAAAATCCCCTGACACCTTGCAACCGGAGAACGTGCTCAAGGCCGCTGAACGATAAGATTCAGAGTGAAACGAGACCTAAACTGAGTCCGCCGAGGTGGGTACAGAGGTCTCCTCCTCCCTGTACCCTCCCCTTCAGGACTTCGCCCTCCCGGCCCTCTCGCCTCTCAACCGCGCCAATTTGGTCTATAATCCCATGTGTGGCGTAGAACAATGAGGCGGTGGAGCAAAGGGAGGTTCCAGAGGCAAAATCAAAAAATCAGATGCGCCCCAGGGGATCGAGGAAATTCCCGACCTCCTTTGGCGACCTCGGTCTCCAGAGTTGGCAGCTCAACAAAGACGACATCTCCAAGACTTCTCTGAGCGTAGTCCGTGATTGATATGACACCGATACCAGTTGAATCATCGAACACGACGGTTTCATGGTCTTCAGTGTACTTTTTAGCTGAGAGATAATGAGCGGTGCACCATGAATATCTTTATCAAAGAGTCCCAACTCGCGTGGCTGAGACTCCCAATGAAGCAAAAACTTACTGATAAGCGTCCGTAGAGTAATCCTACTAGGCCCCACCCCGGTGAACCGTGTCCCGGGTCGCCTCGCAGCCGTCCTAAGGGATGAGTTCAAACGAGCGACGTGTCGCACGACAGACAGCACTCAGAAACCACGATGGTGCGTGCAAGGAAGACGTGTGGAGGGTCGCGTGTCAAGAGTATGACTGGCGAGCGGAGGCCCGAAGACCGGCGACGACCTTATGGCTGATACTCGCAAGTTCGATCAAAAATGATCCGGTGATATGTTCCGCTACTAAGGTAGGGCTCAATCAGATTCGACCAATTCCATCGGGTTTCGTGACTCAAAATTTCTGTTTGTGTAAGAATTACGGACAATCCAGCTTGGAGAAACATTCAAGACATCTTTCCGAACAAGTCCCCAAGGCGATATTCTTCCGGTGTGGGGAAAGGAGGGAGATTTTGACTTTTTCGTCAGATTGAGGCCGGTCGAATCTGATTGAGCCCTACCTTACTCAGTTCTACTTCCTGCCGAAGCTACCCCGGTTGCGACTTGACATGGGAGGCTGGGGAGCTCGGACCGAATCTCACAGTCGATCTCAACGCTGGAGATTGTGTCGACACACCCGTCGCTGGTTGGAAAGTACCATTCGCGTGTTCTGAAGGTAAGTTTCTTAACCTTCAAAACACTCATTTCTTAGACCTAGTGAGCGGAAATGGGGCTTTTGCCGAGTATAATACTCCGATCTTGTCTGGAGGATTCTCCGGTGAACGTTCTCGTTCAAAAACTGGAACGGGTTGCGGCCATCAGATCTCTGTGCGTTTCTTTCCACCCATGTGATAACCCTCTCGCACGAGGTCTGGGTTAGAAACCAGCCTCAACAGTCTTCCAGGCCTTGTATTGGGTTGACGAACTGGGGCTAGTCTGACGCTCCAAGCTTTCGGATTGGAAGCCGCTTCCCCTCGCAATCACGAGTTCCTGAGGGGTTCTGGAGCAGATGCGGTATTCGACGTGCGTACCCCCGCCCACAATCGATGTTTCAACGCCGGTAGCTGACGCGCGTTTTCCCGACTTTGTAGTACAGAGATCCTGACATAGTTCAGTTCCT
>Ga0307514_10005840_pt1 | contig 10863 bp, 6 predicted proteins | sample 16_EM_MG_FD_203088 | JGI IMG/M metagenome (GOLD analysis project Ga0307514, IMG submission 203088) | Populus trichocarpa ectomycorrhiza microbial communities from riparian zone in the Pacific Northwest, United States - 16_EM | ecosystem: Host-associated > Plants > Roots > Unclassified | place... | reverse complement strand
TTTTTTACCAACTCAACCACATTACCAACATCCAATAAAATATTACATTACTTAAGAAGCCTTCAAGCATATATGAAGAGAACTTGCAAGCTTATGAGCTTTTCTGCTGTGTTTCTACGCTTGAAGAATCATTTTTATAAGAATTAAAGGCTTTTATTTATAAAAGGCCATTCCAGTAGTTAACTATTATCACATGACATCATTTCACTGGCTAATTTTTATTTCAAAAATCTTGTTTTAATGGTCTAATCTTTTATTAATAATACAAGATTTCTCTTTTATTATATGTGGAGTACCAATATATGTGCTTATAGCGCTATTAATGTCACATAATTTATTTTATTTTCATAAAATAAAATAAGTTACGTAGAATTTCCTTATGGCATTGAGCTTCCTTTTGTTTCTACTATTTTGTTTTTTTTACACCGACCATTGATGATCAAGTTACTTTTAGTGCAAAAAAAAAAAAAAGGAATAGATTGAATTCAAAATTTATATTTGGACTCTGATTTTTTTTTGGTTAATAGTCGAAATTATTTGGACTCTGATTTAACACTCCATGGAGTCATTTTCAATCCAACTCACCAAAATGTTCAAAGTCTTGGTAAATTATATATTAACAAGGACTTGTCTCTAATGCAATAATTAAAAAAAAATTCTTCTTCTCTGGATAAAGGGAGATTCTGTCTACACAAACATAAAGAGGAATAATCACTATTTTTTTTTACCAAACTTCCTTGATATTTTACCTTTCCCTTTTAATTTTCACTTCATTCCTCAATCTTTATGGATTAAGCCAAATTATAAAACCGACATGACGGCCCCCCAAAATGTGAATGCCATGTGTGGTTGCCATCTCTTCAGCACCAAAGTGAAAGCGCCCCACATACCAAGCTTTAATTTGGCCACGTTTTCTCAGCATCTTGACTGTAAGTTGGGTTTTTTTTTTTTTTTTTCAGAGGGAAATCTTGTTATATTAGCTATACTAATGATCACGAACCAGTTCTAGCAACAACCGTATCCATTTCTTTAAGTCTATTAATTATTGCTGCAAGATATATACAGCTTAAAAGCCTGTGTTCAATGTTTCCATTCCAACAAAATAGTGATGAATTTTGGCCCCAAATCTTCTCTAATCCCTACCAAGAAGATATTGGTAAAGATTTTCAGGATCTCATCTATGGCCAAGATTCACTTCATGGAATTAGTAACCAAACCATCTCAGTGGACGAAATTCAGAAACATAAAATATTAGCAACTTCAAAAGCTAATGATCATAGTGGAAAAATTATTCGTGATGAGAAGAAGATTGCTCGGAAGGAAATCGAACGGCAAAGGAGGCAACATATATCCACTCTTCATGCTTCACTTCGGAACCTACTCCCTCTTGAATCAATCAAGGTCAAGAAACTTTTTTTGCTTTACTTAATTTCTTCCTTCATTATACAGTAGCGTCTAACTTCACTCGGTTTACACAATTATGGCAGGGAAAAAAAAAATGAAAACAAATATTTGTGAGAAATGGCTAACCTAATTACCATACTTTTTACATGTTGTGTTAATGGCTACGTCATATTCTTTTCCTTGAGGTTGATGCTCTTGATCTACAAATGATTTTAGGGTTTCTGTTCATATTGGGAAATCTTGCAGGGAAAGCGCTCAATCTCTGATCACATGAATGAGGCTGCGAAGTATATAAAGCATCTAAGTAGTAACATCCGAGAATTAAGTGCCAAGAGAGATAAATTCAAGAAACTCTCCAACTCAAGTACTTTTGAACAAGGGACTGAAATTTCAGGCCATAATTTGCTGGACTTTGTTAAGGTTCGCCCTTATTTGGGTGGAGTGGAGATTGTTGTGAGTGGAGGCTGTGGAGAGGAAGGGTTTCTTCTATCAAGAGTGCTAGAAGCATTGCTTGAAGAGGGATTTGATGCTGTTAGCTATGTTTCTACACAAAAAGATGAAAGGCATTATACCACTATCCAGTGTCAGGTATTGCCATTGCCAAAGTTCATTTCTTTCTAAGTTTAGTTGAGTGAAATTTGCTTCAACTTCACTGATAATCCAACACCATTTGGCCTTCATATTTGTGAATTTCTTTTGCAGGCTACCAATCGGAATTGCATTGATTCAGATGGGCTGCAAAGAAAACTAAATGGTGTGATCTCATTGTCATGATATGTTAATTTCTGAGTGATTGACACCATTAATTGCACTGCATGCGTGTCTTGAAACGGCTCATATCTTTTTTATTGTTTTGTTCCTTAATGGCCTCATAACCCTAGATTTAAATTTGTTGTGCTTACATATGTTGGCTTGCTGCAAGCCTGCAACTATTTGGTTCAACTTTCTGCAGGTTTAATTCTTATGGGTACGAAGTGTGTAATCTGTTGTTTCAATTACATGAACTCTTTGCAAAATATGTGTGTAAGATATTTCAAGTGGAATTGGTAAGATCACTAACATAAAACATCAAGAGCTGATCTTAATGACAAGCGAAGTACACTCATACGTATAAATTACTGAGCATGGAAATAAAAAGGTTAAGTTTGGTCTTAAGGAATACATATCTTTCCTCAACAAGATGAATTCCTGGACAAAATTTAGATGACATCTAGAGTGTTCCCTTTGTATTTACATATAGGAAGCTGCTTGTTTTGATTCATCTTGTTTTTCTTCCCTGATTAGTAGCTTTTTTCAGATGGTGTGTTTGTTTGGTTTCTGGCCCAGCTTTGCAGTCTGTGCAAAATCTGTGCATGTTTTCCTTCCACCTTGTTTGTTTTTTTGCCTTCTTGGTGTTCATTCAATATTATCCAAAACAAAAGGCAGATCTCTTTACATGTTAATCTCCGTCTCCTTAATGTATAAGTGCACACACAACTTGAAATCTTGACAATACATATATGATTTGAAATCAAATCACCTTCTTGTTTGGTATGGAATAAAATTGGATTTATATTAATGTAGCTATATATTGTTCGTATATATGGGAATAATGGTTGCCTTTATAGTCTCATGCATGCCTGTGTGTGCATTTCAACCTTTTGAATTAAGAGCTTTTACTATCATCTTTTTTATCCATGCGCCTTCACTTGTTTTGGTACGTCCTTAGAATGAGATGCAAAGTACTGTACTATTATCCAGAAGTCACAATACCATGGTGATAATTACTAGCTTGTCCAGCATGAAGTGTTCTGTTAAATTACTTAGCTACTTCTTCCCCTCTGTAGTAGATAGCTTCCTAACTTGCGTTCTTGCTCAGTTATGTCAATATCAATAAGCATCATATAACATCTAGTGGCTAATCTTGCAATTCAATGATAGTAAACCCGAATTTACTGAACTTAATTAGGTCTCCCGTGATTCATTCTCTTCATAGGGTTTCATGATTTTTCTCTTCTGAGAGATGCTTAAATTTCACATATAGGATAAGGACCAGGTTTGTTGTTGCAACCATACAGGAGTAAGCTTCAGTCTTCTTGACACCTCACTGATGTAGAAATATCAACATAATTAAGGTACTAGGGTTCACCTAGCAGAAGCTACTGATTATATGCAAATTTACTTGTATTGTTTATAATAAAGTATACATTGCTTGGTTTGGATATCGTGTATAAAAAAAATATCAAATCGATGCTTTTTATAATTCTTTTTCATTGATTACCACTACGCTATCAGAAGCTTTGAAAGCAATTTACATGATTCATGAGTCATTTCGTAGGTGTGATTGACCAAATAATTGTTGTTGATTGTCATGGAAAGTTATATATGTGTGTTGCTAGAGTAGTACAAGCCTAATCCAGAGATGTGAAAGGATTTGTTCATGTTTTGGATTTCAAACGCATATATATAAACATTTTATTAGCTTTTTACCTTCATGATGAGAAGTTGATTGACTTTCTTTTGATAATTCAATGATAGTATTATATTGAAAATGATAATAATTATATAAAAATAATAACTATATCATTCCTTTAATAAGATTTTGGTTGAAAGTATTTTTCAAAATGCATTTGGATAAAAACTAGAAAAAAATATAAAATTAATTTTTATAGATTATTTCCAATGATTTTAATATAAATATATCATAATCATATAAAAAGTATTAAATTAGTAATTTTTAATTTCAAACATGTTTCTAATTTACCTTGAAAAAAAATAGTTTTTTATTTCAATTTAAGCATAATTTTATTTCAATTTGTTTCAAAAGGCTTAAATTTCAATTCCTCCTAGTGTTTGTTATTAGAAGCGCCATCGTGTTTTCTTTCCTGTAGAGCAACACATGTCGGTGTTAATGGTATAGTTTGTCACCGATAAATCTTTTTTTTTCTTTTCTCTCTCCTCCATTGAAAATTATAGTTTGGCTATCTTTATTGTTGATATTTCAATTTCAATCCTTATTCTTTTAATTTTTAATTTTTGTTCTTGGTTTTTTTTGTAAAAGTTTATTTGTTTTCAATTTTACCCTTCAATCCTAATTTATCATATATTATATTTTTTAATTTAGTTCTTATTTTTTTTCTTCATCATCCTTTTATAAAAGTTTTATTAGGTTTTGATTTTATCCTTCAATCCAAATTGATGGTATCATATTTTTTAATTTGTTACTCATCATTTTGATTTTTATTTTTTTCTTAGCTTTTTTTTAAAAGTTATTATTGGATTGAATTTCACCATGCAATCAAAATTTTGTTTTTATTTTTTATGTCAATTTTGATCCTCATTCTTATATTTATTTTTTATCCTTTTGCTAAATTGATTTTTCTTTTCAGTTTCACCCTTCAATCAAATATAAATTTATTTTATATTTTAATTTTGATCCTCATTCTATCAATTGCTATTTTTTATAATCCTTTTACATAATTGAAATTATTTATTTCAATTTTATTCTTCAATATTTGATTGATTAGAAAATGGACTTAATAGTTTTTTTTCAAATAGGATGTTTCAGGTATAATGACTCTAGTCATGAGTTTGAAAAGTTAGAATAGTTTTTTTAAAGAAAAAAAGCTTTACAATTCTTTTTATTTTTTTATTGGGTTATTTCAATCTCATGATTTGCTTTGCGGGTTTAGTAGGATATTTGAGGTTGGCTTGACCATGATTTCTAGGATTACAAGTTTTTAATGCTAACTAAGGTTAAACAGGACCAAATTTTTATATCATTTTTTTATCCCATTTTGTTCTTTCGTATTTAATGGATTGTAAATTGAGATACATTATTTGTCTTGTTTTGAAAAACAATATCTACTGTCATTTTTTTTTGTTTAATTGAAATAAAATCAGCTTATTCAAATCAGACAGATCTATAACCCGAATCACATTTTTTTTTTCTTTTTTAAAACACCCTTGTGACAACTAAATATAATTTTTAAAAAAAGAATTGTTCAGCCTCGCGGCCGTACGCATTATGTAAACATCTATATTTATATTCTTTAATTACTATTCAAAAGTAATTACATTAAGCATGGAGATGAGGTAAGCCTCGACAAAGTAAGGAATTAATGAAATCAAAGCTACCGTGTGGGAGCTATGATGGAATTGTAATTTGAGCATGACATACTATATTTGATGTATGCTATGCTGTTGGGTACGTTTTGTTTTATTGCTACATCTTGTAGATGCTTTCGAAATTAGATTAATTTTGGCATACTTTGAATTGGTCATAAGTCATATATATCAATCCTTTTTTTCCCTCCATTAATATTGTTATCTATGTCTCTTGGTGTATGTCTTTGCTTAATCTATTTGTAGATGAATTAAGAAAAGGTGCATGACATCCTTTATTAATCAAGTGTTGTAAACATTTTCAGTTAGTTAAATCATCGGGAATTCATTTCATATTCCCACTTGCATTCATATAATTATATATATATATGGAAGAAGGAGACGTACGGCAAGTGATAGTATAGAAAAGTATGGTCACATTTTTGTTTCCCAAGGAATATGAATATTTCCTTGAAGTTCTAGCCCAAATAATCATCCTTGAGAAGGTCTTCGCACCAAATTCATTTATTAATTTCTCAATTTAAATATTGTTACACGAATTATATTCATATAATTCGTGTTATAGTATTATAGCATCTACAATGGTCCATTCCTAGTTGCTATTATTTTATTTATTATCTTATGGATCTAATCGTACGTATAAATATCTTTTTTATTTAAATAAAGGGATTAAAGAAAGAGATTGTATAAACCAATCAATCAAAATGTATACACATATACATGTATGTATACACATATACACATATACATTGGTATACCATAATGTTTACAAAGGCAAGGGAATTTATAATTTGAAATGGACTGCTTGAAAGTTTGTCAATATTACGGGCTTCGGGCCTGGAGATCGGTTAAAGGATTTATATGCAAAGCCTAGAAATCATTGATTATGGGCAAAATTAGGACATCGTAAACACTATCAAGGCGTACCTATTCAGCTCATATATGCAAAGCCTAGAAATAATTTGAAATGGACTGCTTGAAAGTTTTTCATAGGAATGTTGCCAGAATATGACAATGGAAGGCCACCAAGAATATCTAACATCAATGGAAGAATTAAAAAAAGGAAATTTAGAATACACCTATAGAGTTAAAAATGTCTGATTCCCAAAATAAGATTTTCATGGATTCTTTAATTTTTTCTTTTGGATCTAAAAATTTGAGATCTTTAGAACACTAAGTTTTCTAACTCATTTTTTAATATGGACAGTATATAAAAGTCAAACTGAAATTGGTTGATGCCTTTTCATACCCCAATTATCACTTCAATGACATGTTCAGGAATTATTCCAGTCTGAAAGAGTTGGAAACAGGCTGCTAGTAATTATCTCTGATGTATGACCTCTTAACTTAACCCTTTGATTTTCAAACAAGAATTTTCAATTCTTTTGTATGGTTAAATTACTGTAAAATAGCTTCATTAAGCAATTACAAAAAGATGGTCAATCAACTGGAAGGTCCATGTTGATTGGCAGGTGCTCAAAAGCCATCAAAAATGATCATCATGTCACTTTCTAGCACAAAATAATATTGTCACTCGCACACTAGCTGTATAATTGTAAACTATATTAAGATATAAATTAATGCTTTAAGTATTAATTAATTACATTTCCAGAGGGACAAGTAGATGTATATAGAAACTAACAAGCAATATAATACAAGCAGCTTGTAAGCTTCTTCAGGACAAACTCTATCTTGTTTCCACACCATTATACCAGTAATCACCAGCAAGTATACTTGTCTTCCAAGGCTGCGTTTTGTCTTCACCCCTAGACACCTCTCCTCTAGTGCTTTGAGCCCCTCATTATTATTTATGCTTGTTCTTGCTCGATCACCTTTTATTTTATTCCAATAATTAGCTCTAAAATGATCTTGAAATGTTTTTGTTGTGTCTACCGAGAAGTCGAAGAAGAACCAAAGATCAGGTATGCTACGTAGAAAACGTTCTATACTCTCATAATTTAAGGTTGTAGAGATTAAATGATTGATTAGCACTAATTTTTCCCTCGTTTTCATTGCACGTAGTAAAAAAAATAGTAGCAGGGAATATCCATGGGAAATCTACACTCTCAAGGAGATTCTTCATGCCACAAACAACTTTCATGATGATAACAAGATTGGAGAAGGTGGATTTGGAAGCGTATACTGGGGTCAAACAAGTACTGGAACTGAGGCAATAATCTTGTCCATCTTTTTTTTCCTTTGATTTTCGATATATAGGCACAACAAACTATATAATCTAGTCTCTTCAATTTACTCTTTCAGATAGCAGTTAAACGACTGAAGGCTATGAGCTCAAAGGCAGAGATGGAATTCGCGGTGGAAGTTGAGATGCTTGGTAGGGTGAGGCACAAGAACTTGTTAGGTTTGAGGGGATTTTATGCAGGAGGAAACGAAAGGTTAATAGTCTATGATTACATGCCTAATCATAGCTTGATAGCCCATCTGCATGGCCAAGTCGCTGAGGATTGCTTACTAGATTGGAACCGGAGGATGAACATAATAATAGGATCAGCCGAGGGTATAGCGTGAGTAAATTAATCTACATATTGTTTTAATCTACTGAGCTGAGTGTACATGTGTGTCTGTTTGTGTGTTTTATCTAATCATAAGGTGTTGTCATGAAATTAATTGTTTATGAAATTATGCTGTTACTCTTTGAAAATTAGGTACTTGCACCATGAGGCCAATCCTCATATAATACATAGGGATATAAAGGCAAGTAATGTTCTTCTAGATGTTGAATTTCAAGCAAAAGTAGCAGATTTTGGTTTTGCAAAGCTGATACCAGAAGGGGTTAGTCACTTGACCACCAGGGTAAAGGGAACTCTAGGATATTTGGCTCCTGAATATGCGATGTGGGGGAAAGTTTCGGAGAGTTGTGATGTTTATAGCTTTGGAATTTTACTCTTAGAGATCATTAGTGCTAAAAAACCATTAGAGAAGCTCCCGGGAGGGGTTAAGCGTGACATTGTTCAATGGGCAACACCATATGTTCAAAAGGGTGCCTTCGATCATATTGCCGACCCTAGGTTGAAGGGAAGATATGACCGAGCACAGCTTAACCTAGCAATCATGATCGCGATGCGATGCTCCGATACCAATGCGGAGAATCGGCCTAGCATGATGAAGGTGGTGGAATGGCTCAATGGTGGTCTAGGGAGGACAAAAGAGGTGTCGGATGTGGAAGACATGGTTGATGAAGATGAATATGAAGAAGAAAAACTCTGATGCCATGGATGATGATGAAACTGATTACGATGGGTATAATTAATGGCATGGAAAAATTCATAGAGAGAAGGACATGGCAACATAGGAAATGACGTGAATTAATGTTAATTTTATTTCGGAATTTTAAGTATTCATGTTTTCTTTATTTTTCAAGTCATGTAAATAAAACGTTTGAATCACTATATAGGATCATCCAATTCCTTTTGCCTTATAATATATACATTTCTGTTTCCAATTTATTTAGTTATTAATTTACAATATTTTGTTGGGAACAATTTTCTCTTCAAGTAACATATATATTAATAGAAGGCATTGTCAATAGACAACAGTTATCATTTTCTTTTAATAGAAGGCATTATAGAATCTTTCATCTTCCTGCCGCTAGCAATCCCAGAAAACTCCAAAGAGAAAGACGGTCAGTATCAGTAAATTGTTGATGTTTGCAGTGTTGATGAACAATATAAACCTAAAATTTAAGTTTTCAATAATATAATTTATATTATTTTCTAATATATATTTAATTTAAAATTAATACATTCCTTCAAATAAAAGTTCATTGGATTTAAAACTTGTAAGCTTGAAATTAATACACTCTCTCAAATAAAAATTATTTAGACTGAAATTATTATTTGGACGTGAAATTAATACACCCCCTCAAAGGATATAATTCAACACTATATACATAATATCTAAAAATAAAAGACTTCCTGAATAATTCATGTTATGCAACTTCACTGCTCACTAATAATGTTTTTTCATCTAAAGATTTTTCCTTGAAAACAAATATGAATAAAAAATTGCTTTGATTCCATGACGACTGAAATAAAAAATAAAATTAATGCTCAAGAGGCCCAATCGATTATTACGCATCGAGGCCCAAGCCTTGTAGCCCTGATGTACGTCCATTTGAAGCTACATATATCTAGTAAAATGGGCCTAGGTTCTCCATGCACGTTTTCTTTTATCATCCAAAAGACAGTAAAGGTCAATTTATTGATGGAGATAAGGGTGATCATTTTCGGTTCGGTTCGGTTTTTATCAAAAAAATAACCAAACTAAAATATTTTTTTTTTGAAAAAAAAAACCGAAACCGGGTCAAACCGACCGGTTTCGGTTCGGTTCGGTTCGGTTTTTTTAGGGCAAAAACCGGTTCAAACCGGTTTGGCTCGGTTTTCTCGGTTTTTTCCGGTTTTGGCTCGGTTTTTCCGGTTTGGCTCGGTTTTTTGTCGGTTTCGGTTCGTTTCGGTTCGGTTCGGTTTTTCGGTTTTTTGTTTATAAAACCGAAACCGAACCGAACCGGCCGGTTTTTTAAAAAAATTAAAAGGTTTAATCGGTTTTTTTTTTCGGTTATTTTTTTTCCGGTTTTCTCGGTTTAATCGGTTTTCCGATTTTTTTGCTCACCCCTAGATGGAGATGACCAAATTTATTGCTAGCTGAGCTATGGATCTTAACAGTTTATTTCTGTGTTTTGAAATGGACCTAGGTGCGTTTTAAAATATATTTAGCTTAAAAATATATTAAATTAATAATATTTTTTATAGTTTTGATGTGTTAATATCTAAAATAAAAATTATTTTAATATTTTCTTAAGTAAAAAATACTTTTAAAAAATATTTTATACTACAATATTAAACAGGCATTTATAAATAAATTAGAAGTCCTTGTCCTCCAATCCTCCAAGTGAATTCTCTTCTTTCTCGAGGCTTAATTAATTTCTCTAATTCTTTTTCCTTGGATTAGAAAGATATCATTTTCAATGAAAATCAGTTGTGTTACGCAAGCTTAATAATGGCTAAAATGTACCCATCCAACACTTAATCATGTGTTGACTTTTGAACTATGCTTATTATTATGTATTAATTGATAATTGATATGATTATCTTAGAGAATGGATGGTTTTGACCAAAATAATCAAAGCCTGAAAGTCGGCAATTTTTGACATTTATGCTGATGCTTAGAATTGATGAAAAACCAAGGTTTCTAGGCAATCCAAGGAATTTTTGTGAGTGAATTCTACATGACAGGCTCCATGATTTTGACAACTGCATGCTCCTGTTGTGAGAGGGTTGCCAAAATACATGAGTGTCTTATAGAATTTAACAAGCTTAATTCATATATATATATATA
>Ga0307514_10005839_pt1 | contig 10867 bp, 18 predicted proteins | sample 16_EM_MG_FD_203088 | JGI IMG/M metagenome (GOLD analysis project Ga0307514, IMG submission 203088) | Populus trichocarpa ectomycorrhiza microbial communities from riparian zone in the Pacific Northwest, United States - 16_EM | ecosystem: Host-associated > Plants > Roots > Unclassified | place... | reverse complement strand
GCCCCCCCCCCCCCCCCCCCCTGGAGGAGGGGCAATGCGGAGGAGGGAAGGCAGATAGATGTAGAGGAAGAGGAACTGGAAGAGAAGGAGAACGAATACAGGTGGATATGTGGCCAATAGACTGACATTACCGGATCATGGAAATAGTACATTACCCGCACATTCGACTTCGCCGCCCCCAGCATCTGCATCAACGGTCTCGACGCCCCCTCAACATCCACATCCACCATCTCTACTTCAACAGAACCATCCTCAATGATTGACATGCTCAAAGCCGAGGCAGACGGTAACCCCCCTTCCCTTGGCTCTCCAGCTCTACCTTCTTTGTTATATTACTCTACCTTTACTAACACCCAATATAGAATTCGAGCTCTACGACCGCACCCTCCACAGTCACTTGCAATCCCTCTACGCCGACATCGAAATCTTCACACTTAAGGTCTCGCAGCAGCGGCGGGCCATGCCCGACCGTGTGCTAAGGCGGTGCGAAAAGGCACTTAATCACGAGGTTGAGAAGGATTTGGAGTTGCTTGAGCAGATTGCGAAAGAGGGGGAGGAGGAGAGGAGGGCTATGGGGCTGCCTGAGGTGCCTGCGCTACATGCGCTGGCTAGACCTGAATCTGGAGATGGCGATGCCATGGGGGGGATGGAGACTACTGGGGCAGGGGTGGGTAAGGAGAGCGGTCATGGCGGTCAGGGTCATGGCGGCCAGGGTCAGGGTGGGGAAGAGGATGGGGAGGAGAGACATAGAGAGACGGTGAAGGATTGGGAGAGGAGTATGGCTGTGATGGGGGAGCTGGCTAAGTGGTTGCCTGCTACGGCACATAAGTTGGAGCGGGCGAAGGCGGCGGTGGAGTTTGTCCAGGAGAAGGCGAAGAAGAGGAAACGAGGGGTGGAGTAGGTTTGCGTCAATATGCATCTATCGTATCTGACTCTGGCTCCGTATTGTTGTTTGTTGAATTTGGGATCAAGGCGTTTACGGTTTGGGTTTTTCGTAACATGAATGTCTTTAAAGTTCAATATAGATATCCTTTGAAGATTGCGCCAAAACGACCGCGAGTGTATATAAAGAAGAATGCAACTATTGTGGCTTCTTCAACCCTGTCTCGAACGGCCTGAACCATTCATTCTCCAAATCCGCCGCAACCTCGTCTGCCCCCTTCTTAGCAGCCTTTCTGGTATCACCTTTACACTCGATATACACTATTATACATATTAGACCTACACATCCATCATCTGGAGAATTCGGGCTGCATACGCTTAATCTTAGGCTCCGTTCCACTCCCCCTAACACTAAACCTTATTTCATCCTCCAGCCAGCACGTGATCATATCTGAGCTCTTGCTAACCGGCAAATTGGGGACATTATCTAGCGTGCCAGAATCATACCCCGTAGTCAAATCCCTCCATCGTAGCACCAACCTCTTTCCTACATATTTCGGGAACTTCTCGTCTTCCCTCCCGAAATTTCTAATACTCTCAAACACTTCCCTTGTTTTTGCAGGTGAGGGTGAGATGAAGTATGAGTTATGGCTCTCAAAGTACCCATATTTCTTGTAAAGCTGTTCTAGCTTCTGTAGTGGTGTGAGGCGCTCTTTATTCGCCCAGTGGATTGTTGCACATAGAAAGACAGAGGCAGCAGAGATACCATCTTTGTCAGGCACGGTGTCGGTAAACATATACCCAATTGCCTCTTCGAACGCATAGAGTGCATTAACCCCCTTCTCTCTCAGCTGTAAAGCAGCATTCCCAAGCCACTTAAATCCAGTGAGCGTTTCCTCAAAGATGAAGCCTTCGGCTTTCGCCATGTATCCAAGCATCTGGGAGGATACGGTAGAGGCTAACATTGCCATGCTGGATCTGTCACCTTTGTACGTCTCGAGAATGTATGCGGCGAAGAGGATGCCGAGTTGGTTTCCTGTAAGGATGGTATATATGGGGTTGGAATCTACAACGCCAGAGTCGAGGATGGCGGCAGCGAAGCGGTCGGCATCGGGGTCAGAGGCGATGACGAGGGGGATGAGCTCGATGCCAGCGCGGGTGATGGCGAGGTTTAGGGCGCCTTTTTCTTCGGGGTTGGGGAAGCTTATGGTGGGGAAGTCAGGGTTGGGGAGAGCCTGTGGAGTGTGTTAGAGGTTAGCGGCATGGGAGTGAAGTAGGTAGATGCACTCACTTGCTCCTCGACGACAACTATACTTTCTAATAGTCCTAAATCATCCACAACCTCTTTCATGGCAGCGAGTCCAACTCCGTGCATAGGTGTGTATACGAACTTGAATTCCGGCGGTGGGAGGGGAGCGACTGTTTCTTGTTTTATAGAAGCAAAATAAGCCTCTCGTACCTCTGGAAGGCTCTTGACGACTAATGGATGGTCGTCTACCAGCAGGAAATCCCAGCACTTGGGCTCGAGGTGCTTTTCGATGATGTTGTAGATTGCTTTATCGTGAGGTGGGATAATTTGGCATGCATTTTCCCAGTAACTAAAGGGTATGGAGGTTAGTGGAGGTTGGTGAAGGTTGGAAATTAGGTATACATACACCTTATAGCCTATATCACTAACACTTGTGATCAGCTATGCAATCTAATACATAATTCGGTGAGTATTCGGGTTGCCATACCGTTATCCATGGCTGGGTTCTAACTCTCCAATTCCGTATCAGTATGTTTTGACATGGGCTTGGACTACACATACATGTGAGGCAGTAATCATAACCCCAGCCAACGCCCCAAAATGCTTAATTCCAAAAGGTACCAGTGGTGTATGGGACAGTTCATCATAGAAATGTACTTTGATCCCCTGCGTGAGGAATGCTGCTGCTGTGAGTCGAGCAAAGCGGGCAGAATTGTGCCTGTGATCATAACCAACGACTATACCACGCTCAGCAGCTACGTTTCGACCAAACTGCTCTATAACATATGCTGCAAGGCCCTGTTGATGTAACATATCGGCCCATCAGGACAATACTCCCATGCACCCCAGGGCTTGGGTCACACCTGAGATGTTTGTATTACGGTCACATCGTTCATGTAGCTGAAGCCAGCTTGCATTCGTGCACGGAGGCCTGGCGGGTGTCAGAAGGGGTATCAATGGGAATTGGTGTAAGTTTAACAGTAAACCATACCAGCAGTGCCGAATATGATTCCTGCCCATGTTAATTACATATTACTATCTTCTACGACCCTGGAGTGACGTACTTTCATCCAATCTCTTTTTCAACTCATCAACGTTGTGGGCATCAACAAGCTTCTGAACCTCTGCGTGGGTGACTGGATTCTACACAAGACACAGATCAGAGCTCCAGAGTCAGCTATGGGACTCAATGACTTAAAGTACCTTATCCATAGCTAGCCATTTCAGTGCCCTTTCCATTATAGTTGCGGTGCTGGGCTCCATTTTGCGCAGCTAATTCTGGCTTTGTAACTGAATATTCAGAGATTTCTGCAATTTTGGAGGGGAAATTGGGGGGGGTGTGCCTGGGACTTGGCTTGTATGATAGTTTCTTTGTGACCAGGAGTTCCGGTTCTGGTGCTAGCCATGTGACTAAGTCTTGGCACTTGTAAAATGGGGCGCAGGGGGGGTTCAGAGTCACGTGAAACACAGTGGAGCTACAACAATTGCTGCATAAATTGAGACACACTAGGGTGGTCAATTAAAAACCCGCGTGATGGTATGTAACCCAGGTTATGCAACGCCTTGGCATGACAAAACTAGGCTTAATATAGCATAACTGCAAATTTTCAATTGACCCCCCAAAGTGAAGTTGTGGTACTCCGTACGGAGTAGAATTCTTGGTAACGTATCTTTACGGTAGTCAGCTCTCTATCACAATTACATACCATCATAAAATGCCTCGATTTACTCAACGGAGTGTATTCCTAACCAATATCACAAGGTGAAGGAACAGTTTATACAATTGATTAAGTATGACAGCGGAAAAGACCTTATTGAGATGCTGGAGGAGCTGTGGGTGGTCTATAAGATAATATCAGCACGTCGCTATATTGCTAGTCGGGGAATCAGCGCTGGGAGGCACATTCGGAGGGTATTTGGCTGTTCGGAGGGTATTTGGCTGTTCGCTAGGTATTTGGCTGTTAGGTAGGTATTTTGCTGTTCGGGGGGTATTTGGTGGGGCGATCGTTGTCTTACCGCAACTGCGGTGATGGGTTCTGGGTTACGTTAAAGTTGCGTGATGACACTGGCCAATCAGGGTGAAGGCCAAGGTAGACTAGTCCCAAATGGCCTTGGTAGTGGAGGAGGTGTTCGATGCCATTCTCCGATGCATGTGTATCCATCGTAGCGGAACAAATGATGTCAAGGTGCTAAGGCAGTGCCAAGAGGTTGCATAACCTGCGTTACCATCACTCAGGTTTTTAATTGACCACCCCTACTACATCCGAATCCATGGATCCATTCACACCAGATTATGGGGGTTCCGGGGTATACCGAAGTGGACTCTTCCAGATGACACCCTCCTAGTCTCCATCCATAAAATAATTCCCTGGGAACCTCTGTGCAAGACTAGAAACAGTGAAGGATGCAGAGGAAGCCTTCTCCAGGAGTGGGGAAAGGATTATCATTGGCAGAGAGAGGGTGTATTGCAAGTCTCTGAATTTGAAGGTACCCACCTCCACTGGGAAAGAAGACTCCATGTCGCTTTTTAAGACATAGGCTGAGCTCACGTTAAAGCCACTTTTTCTTGACCTTGTACTCCGTATATATATCGACTTTCAGGCGTGAGCTTGGCCTATGTCTTAAAAAGCGACATGGAGTGTTCTTTCCCAGTAGATGCGGGTAAATTACCTTGTCGGAGAGTGGAATATCAGAAGCTTTCAAGAATCACTTACCGCAGTCTGGGACCTGACTGGTGTACAGTTTTTTTTTCTTTTTTCGAGTCTATACGCCTTTCCCCCGAAGGGAGCCTTAGGCTATGAGGTGTACAGTAGTAGACACTGATGCTTATTGAGGCTGCAACTGCGCTCCCTGCATGGGTAAAACCCGAGATTATGAACCATAGGGTATGGGGCAGCTGCTGCTACTGGCAGGGGGAAGTGCGACTACCGCAATTCTGCTGAAAGAGGCATTGGATATGATATGATCATGGGACAAGAGCAAGATACAGCGGGTTAGGCTGGTGGGAGAGGAGGCATTAGAACTCTATGGCGTCGAAGTACCCTGGGGTAGCCAGAGATCATCTCCATTATGCAATTGCCGGGGTTCCTTGGAAGGTTGCACTTGTGTTGCGGCTACAGTACATATCCGCGGCCATGGAACAGTTTTATTTGCTCTGAAGGTATGTAAAACCATGAAGGTTTTCAATCCCAAAGACAATGTGAGGGTGTCAATAAAATTCACCAAGGCCATCCCTCTATGCGCAATTGATCAGTCGGGAGTTCGACCCTCCAGTGGGGTCAGGGTTTGTAGCTCTACTCTGGAGTGTGTTAGACAGAGCAAAGGGTTTATTGAGGCAGATGTTGGTTGCGTCTGTGGGTTTGACAGTGTCAAGAGTGTGGGTCTCTGTCCCTCTCCATGTTGTACATGTAGTCCTAACTTCCTCCACAGACCGAGGAAGCAATTGCAGAGGATATTAGAAGCATATTAGCTAGCAAGAAGTCACCTATTGATGAAGTTATCTCAACGTGGCTTACCAGGTCAGATCCGGATGGCTGGCTAGACATTGACTATACATGCTTAGCAGTTGCTGTTACCTCTCCTCCCTCTGCTCTCCTCACTAGACTCTCCAAATCACGCAATTCTTCAGCATCACCCCTCTCAATGTGATCTAAATCTGTATTGTCTTCAGCGCCTTCTGGATCGCCATGATGTCTGTAGCAAATGCAATCTAGGGGTTCTTTTTTCTCGCGTTTGCGGGAGAGCATGCGTTTGCGGTACCAGCCGTTGAGGCCGAGTGCGGCAAGGGTCCCGAGAACGTTGACTAGGATGCCCAAGGAATAGAAGGGGCGGGTGGGGTTGGCTAGTGGTTGGAGGATTTCGGGGGAGATGGAAGCTATAAGTGTTATGGACTGTAGTTGGGTGTTAGCAGGGTGAGTAAGTAGGGGGAGTTCAATTGAACCAGCCGGGAGTGTTTTGACATATGACAAAGGTGAAATTGACGGCCCGCCTGCGGGTCGTCTCGAGGATCCAGTAGAATGTGAGAGTGAGGAGGAAAAGGGTGAAGATGTGGAGAACTGTATCATTTATGGGGAGGTGGATGGAAGAGAAGCCGAGGTAGGCGGCGAGAAGGGTCAGCAAGGAGAAGGTAACTGTGCATCTGTTAGCTTAGGCTTGCGGGAGATAGGAGGGGAAATGGGACAGAGACAGGTGCATACTGGCAAAGGGGACTCGGGTATGCATTGTAATCTACTGGTGATTGGATTGTGGGATATAGAGTTACTTGACAGGACAACTGGTATGTTGCCCCGGAAATGGGCGTCGCATTGCACGTTGTTACATGTTGTGTTCAACCAGGTCACTTGGGTTGGTTGCACGGGGGTTGCGACGATAAGTACTGTACTGTATATGATAAGGAATGGGCCGCTACACTGACCAACCACTGGCCACGGCACTAAGTGATCGAGAACCGTTTGACGGTTCCGTGGGCATGGGTCGTTTGAGACATACACATCAATATCTAGTAGCAGGCAGGTGCGGGTGCAAGTACAACTATATGTATGCCTTCGTTGACATGGCATGGCCTATACGAATAGAATGACTCCTTCGTACCTACATATCTATCGTGATTTGTTATTCATATTCATGTTCAACAATCACCGTATTCCAAGTTTGCTTTCAAATAGATTCATTGTGTGCAGTGTCAGGCGAGGGCTATGCAGGTCCTCTGTTGTATTGCATTGCTGCATTCTTGCCCACCAGCCTCATGCCCCCCACCCCCCAGGCAAAAGCAGCACGCGGCTTGCCCCAACGCCGCAACAGCCTCCCACGCGTTTCTCACGTGATCTCTGTACCACAACTACACCCAGCCACGCGCCGCTCTACCACATCGCCCCGTCGGACCCCCGCCAATGCAGCCCTGTCGCAGGCAGACAGACTTCTAACGACACACCTCTCAGGTAGTAGTCCAACCGCGCAGAACCATCACGGCCTCCTCCAAACCCCTCCATACAACGTATCAACCCTGACTCCATTTCGCAAGGTTTCCGGGCACGCCTGCTGCTCACCAGCTCGCCGCGGGCTATGACTCGGGAGAGTTGACCTCCACCCGATCTTCTCCAACCACCCCCGAAATCCACCCCTACCTCATACCACCCCCCCCCCCCCCTATCTGTGTGCAAGCGGAAAAATTATTAAAATACGTTAAAGACAAGCTGAAGCACACTGCGAGGAGATCGATCGAGGAGAGTGGAACAGGATTTTCAGGAGACTAGGAATTTAGGAATAATGTCTAGCCATGCCGGCTCGTCGCAATGGCAGCGGATGCAGAGTCTTCGCGACAGCAGTAATGATGGCTTTGGCTTCTCACAACACCAGCACCAGCACCAGCACCAGCACTCCCAACATCACTATAATAGCTCGTCGTTATCGTCTCAAGCCAGGCCCAATTCCGTCAGTGGCGGCGACGCGGGCGCTCAAAATAATTCAAATTCAACGTCCACCATGGTTCTTGCTGAAGCGGAAAAATCCCAAGACGACGAGGCGCAAGAGGCGAAAATGCAAGCCTTCCGAGAGCGGTTTCAGAAAAGTGAGAAGTACATCGATCGGTTGTTCCGGTCGAAAAGACCGTGTTGTCGGAGCGGTTTTGATGATGGGAATGATGATGGGGATTTTGGAATGGTGGACTTTGGCGATGGCATGGACTCTGATGGGGATGGGGTTGATGCTATACAGGCAAAGCCAGCGTTACCTGCACCAACGCGGCGAATCGTGGAGGATGATTATGATGACGATGAAGACGATGAGCCTCCTCCGAAGAAGCAGGCAGTGTCTGCAAAGTCCTCTGCGGGGTTATTGGATATACCAAAGGCAATTGTGCCGCACCACACCGAAGCAAAGAAGTCCCCAGCAGCGACCCGGGAGAAGCTGGAGGACGACAGGAAGGCGGCGGAGGAAGCTGCGAAGCGCGCATTATCAAATATGTTTTTCACATTGGAGACCGATAGAGATGCCATGCTCGAGCAGCAGAAGCTTGAGGAATCTGATCGGCAGGTCAATGCAGAGCATAATGGTCCCGGCGGGGAGGGAGTAGGTGGTGTCCAGGGGAAGTTGAGCTCAGTAAACCTTGGTGCTTCAAGCTTAACATTAAAGCATCTAATCACCAGGATCGATGCCCAAAGGGAGAGGGTCGAGCTGTCGGATATGGAGCTCAGGTCTTTGATTTCTGAAGTTAGGAAGAACAGGTCAAAATGGGCTAGTGAAGATAAGATTGGCCAGGAGGAGCTGTATGAGGCTGCAGAGAAGGTCACAATAGAGTTGAGGGCTTATACGGAGCATTCTACGGCGTTCTTGAACAGGGTGAATAAGCGGGAGGTACCGGATTATTTCACTGGTAGGTGGGCACGATGTGAATATATTTCCAAACCTGGATGCTTGAAGCATTCCTGGTTTTTTCCCGTAGATGGGAGAGGGCATGGGTCTGCTAACTTTTGTGGTGTGCAGTGATTAAAACCCCTATGGACCTCGGGACAGTGTTGAAGAAGTTGAAGCAGTTGGCGTATAAAAGTAAGACGGAGTTTGTAGCAGATCTGAACTTAATATGGCAGAATTGCTTTACATATAATGGGGACCCGAATCATTATCTGCAGAAACATGCAAAAGCAATGCAGAAGAAGATGCTGGAGATGATACCCTTGATACCTGATATAACAATACGAGATCGAGCGGAGGTGGAGGCAGAGGAGGCGGGTGCGGCGGAGGTAGATGCAGATGCAGAAAGTGATGATGGTTAGTCTTATCCAATTCACTTGTAGTTTACAAATGAACTGACATATTTTGTACAGAGCCGATAATGTCAACCCGGGGTAGGAAAGGGCCTGGCACCACTAAGGCTAAGAAAACTCGTGGAACGCCAGCACGTGTAGGCACTCCCGAGGTCAAGCCACTCACTGTAAACCTCCTCCGCGCAGACTCGCTACCCCCAGGAAACGACGCTAGTCAAACTGGTGGAAGCCAAAACGGCTTCGGAACCCCCGGGCCTGGTGCAGGGGGTACTCCTGCCCCTGGCATGACCCAAATGGACCTCGACCACGTCGACAAACTCGATGACGACACTGCCGATGCCGAGTACCAAGCGTGGAAGACCATGACCAAGAGGGGTAGGGCTCAAATAACGGTATGATTTCCTCTTCTGATGCTCGTAACCCAACCCTGTCAGGAATACTGGTGGCTTATTGCGATATATCTGTTATATAATTCTAGAGTGAGCGGCATAAGCTTTTCCGCCATGATCGACTTGCTCCGGATGAACCTGCGCTGTTGAGGACGAGGGAGGGAATGGGGAGGTACTTGCGGAAGGAGGCGAGGCATTTTCACCAGCATGATGAGGATAGAATGCCGGGTGACTCGCCGAGGGTGGCGGATAAACTAGTTGAGGAAAGGGGTTCAGATGAAGCACCCTTAATACCCGATTACTACGAGCCTCTGTCCGCTGTGCCGGAATTACCTTGGAACGTGGAGTGGAGGCCTGGCGAAGAGGTTGATATCATGGGTAATACATTACGGATGGGGAGAAAGGACATCTTCAAAGCTCCCTCTACCGGGCTGGTGCGCAAAATGGATGCCAACATGCGGCAAATGCAGGAAACGCGTAAGATCTGCTCGAAAATCAGTGTCATCAAACAGATGCAGACACAGACTCAGATCTACGCAAACCAGTTCTCGAAGTATAACCCAGAACCATTTGTGGAGAAGGATGTGGATGATTATGTGATTTCTGAGGATGGGCCTATTTTTGCGGAGACGGTCTGTAGAGCTGCGCTTCAGAGGAGCCTGGGGAAGATTTTTTACCATACGGGCTTTGAAGAGTTCCAACCTACGGCGATGGAAGCGGTCACTGATATAGCGGCGGATTACTTCAAGAAGTTGGCAAAGACGGTAATGTTATATAGGGAGTCATCGGCGGGATTTTCGGATCAGGTACGCACTAATTATCAACCGAATGGGGGGTGGAAGTGGGTACTGACTTATCAAACTCGATAATAGGAGGTCGTACTACATGCTCTGCATGAGAGCGGAGTGGATCTGGATGCCGTTGAGTCATACATCCGAGATGACGTCCACAGACTAGGCTCTAAACTTGATGTGATTCACGAGCGTATGCGAGGCCACCTTGCAGATCTCTTAGTAAGTCTTCCCCCCATCCTATCTTTCATTGGAAGCAAATCTTTAACAACCCCCCTTCTAGCGCCCCGCATTCCAAGACACCAATGGCGATGGCTCCGCCCTCTTCAACGACGGCTCCGAGCAATTCATCGGGGGTGATTTCGCCGAAGACATTGGCGACGACTTCTTTGGGTTCAAAGAACTCGGGCTGGACAAAGAATTCGGTCTTGATACACTCTCTGTCCCACTGCATCTCCTTCAAGTCCGTATTCGTAACCCAGCGGAATCTCAAGCCCATGCTGCAGCGCACGCAGACGGATATAAACCCCCACCGCCATTCGAGCCACTCACGACCGAGCTTCTTAAACCCCAGATTGGGATCGTCCAGAACTTCTTTTTGGCCAAGCTGCATGCTGGTGTGGGAGTTAACGAGCAAGGTGCTCTGATTGAAGATGAGGAGCTACCAGTTAAGCAGAGAGCACCGAAGCCGAGGTTGCCACCGACTGGGAAGATTAGTGTACCAAGGAAGAGGCCGTTGCAGCAACAGGGCGGTGGGAGTAAGAAGAAGAAGAAACCGAATCCAGCTGAGGAGAA
>Ga0307514_10005838_pt1 | contig 10868 bp, 13 predicted proteins | sample 16_EM_MG_FD_203088 | JGI IMG/M metagenome (GOLD analysis project Ga0307514, IMG submission 203088) | Populus trichocarpa ectomycorrhiza microbial communities from riparian zone in the Pacific Northwest, United States - 16_EM | ecosystem: Host-associated > Plants > Roots > Unclassified | place... | reverse complement strand
GTCGGGGCATCCTGTGGGCGGGGGACTGAAGAGTATGAGAGGAGGAAGGAGGGGCTAGGCGAGTGGGAGCCAGGGGAGTGGGAAAAGAAGAAAAAGGCTTTGGATTCTGTGATTGCGGAAGGGTTGAAGAACGCTAAGGGGACGAGGGAGTATGAAAGGGCGAGGGAGTATGAGAGGATCATGAAGGCAGAGAAGGAGAGGAGAGAGAGAGAATCGAAGTGGACTTGGTGAGAGAGTGAGTGGGTTGACCTCTCTTGGGCTTCTGCTAATAGCCCCTTTTTCAATTTTATGTGGCGACTGGGGCATTGATTTTGCGCTAGGGTTAGAGGTTGGGTTGGGGGGTAGTGTATCGGGGTTGGTGGGTGTTTTGACTATTTATTTTTGGGGGAGTGGGGAAATTGGAGTTTTATATCACCGCCGTGAGCGTGTATAGAGCGTGGAAGGAAATGTATATATTGGAGGTTAGCGATTTGCTTTTCTGTGATGGCATCAAAGCTGGCCTTGTCTTTTGTCTCGCATTAACTGGACGTAGGGAGTTATAAAGCTGTGGTTCTTGGAGGTATTTTCACTGTTGGCTTTGTAGTATCGTATTGGTAGAGGGTTTCAAATATATCGAGTATCGTTTGATTTGGTTTTGGGTTTTGGTGACCCTTAACAACGAGCATAACGAATTGATTGGGATAGTTATGAAAGGGGGAGCTAAGTCATACGGCTTCATCTCTCCAGTAAACCACAGTCCTTTATAGAGCACCTGCATATGCAGTGGTTACCCCGGATATATGCACTATGTATAGAGCTAAATGAAGGCACATAAAATGACTTCACGAATTCAAGAGTGTAAAGGCGACATTACGGGCTGTAAATAACCATTTACAGTAAGGACTACTTCTCGCAAGATCTAGCTCGGGTATCTAACATACTACATCCCTCTGCAGCTTGTCCTTGTGCCGCTAAATTACCAAGGCTTTCATGAGTATGGCAATAGTTCTTAACTTTCTCTAAATTTCGAGTGTAATTAATTGCCTCTGGTCTGTGCAATCAATATTATCGCAGCATTTTGTTCATTGGTGACCCCTAGGGTTATTCCGTAGATGGCTTCTTCGAATGGTACTTATTTAGATTTAGATTGGATATGCGTGTATGCACTGTATATACCTTTCAAGAGTGGCTATTGGTAATTGGTGTTGATACGATAGAGAGTTCAGGGTAATACGTTGTGCGTTCAGAAGCGCTAGTCTTATTCGAGGGGTCTGGTGCCGAGACTAAGGCCGGCATCAGGTTCAACCACAGGGGAGTACACTTATCAGGGAAAATCTTAGGAAGTCTTTCCATTGTCCATATACGACGCCAGTGACTCTCCGGTGCCAAGAGAAGAGGCTGGGGGGGCAACCAGACCAACCTGAGGAGAGGAAGGCCACCCCCATTCCCAGAATCTGATTAGGGTACACCCATCTACTCTCACAGCCTTATCATCTCTCTATTATCCGAGCTTAATTGGCTCGGTAACGCCAAGCGGGGGGGGGGGCTGACCGCAACTATACTCCAACTCGCCAACCATCCAGCATCTAAATCCGCAATGAGGTATCCCAAACGGATGTACTGTAGAGAGGTACTGTACAGCGTCGCCGTACACTGTGCAATCGCCCAAAAAGAACATCAGAAACAATCATTCATGCCCTCTCAACTACAAGACGGTCCGGAGACTAAAAGTGTTCAATTAGCCCTAAGGTGGCTTATATTAATGTAAAACACCTATACATCGACTACAAACAACCACCTTAACCTCATATTTATCTCACCTCATTCAAGTATCTCTGCCTCCAGTTCATCAACACCTGCTCCGCCTTCCCTACCTCGAACCCAACGCCAACACCATCATGAGCAAAACAAGGAATCATAGCAATCATATATTCACGTCAATCCCCCGCTACAAAATCCAACGCTCCCACCAACCCACTAAGTAAACTTCGTATGGATTATCTCCGGATTCTCATGCCAATCATCGATACTAACCCACATCTTCCTAAAAGTCCCCAGCCCCGCCAAAATACTCCCTCCAATCCACGTACTATACTTCCTTTCCGGCGGAGCAAAGATTTTGATTTTCATATCCTTCACTGCTAATCTCTTCACTTCCGTCAAGAGGCGATCTCCAAACCCTGCACTCCCAATTCACCCATTAGTTTCCATTCCCCCCCTCCCCAGTATTGTAAGTTTAGGATAGGGTATGTATCAACGTACCTTTGGTAAGTGTCGACCCTCCCGATAACACAATATTTCCAAATAGCGACTTCCGCAAGTCCAGATCCGTGCGGTTTATCGCGTCAACAACAATCTGGTGAATACCGGGGTACTCTAGCCCGATAATTTCCGGGTCAAAGAGGATCTCCGGAGCACGGAAGCGCTCTGACCCTAACTTCAAAACGTTCCCATCTGGGAGTTTATACTCTTCCATCTTTGCACTTCCACCACCGGCCCATTCCTTCTCCTCCTTCTTTGGATCCATTGCGATATATGCTGTTTTCTCCTTAATCAACCTAACGACTTCTTTCTCTGCTGAGGTATGGAATACAGCTCCAGATTTCCGAAGGAGCATTTGTAGGTGCTCGGTTACGTCTCGCCCGGCAACGTCGATACGGCGGATGGCAGAGGGCATGGCGAAACCCTCGTAGACGGGGACAGCGTGTGAGACACCATCTCCAGCGTCAAGGACGATACCGGTAGTGCGGCCAGAGGCATATCTGTAAGGTGGGGTTTAGCACCAATTGGGGTGGGTTAAATGAAACTGGGGGAGAAGACGAACAGTGAGAGAACGGCTTGTATGGAGGTGAATAAAGCTGGGACGTTAAATGTCTCGAAGAAGATCTGGGCGGCGGTTTCGCGGTTTGTCCGGGGGTTTAGAGGGGCTTCTGTTAACAGTACTGGATGCTGTCAATGATTGAGCGGAGGTAATGAGAAACAATCAGCTTGTGTGCAATTTTGAGAAACATAGGTTTCCCCTATCCGTGTCTACGCCCAAAACAACTGCTCCATATCCTCTTTGCACCTCAACATGTACTCCTAGCGCCCCTGCGGGAAAAGATCCGGATTAAATCCTCACCTCCTCAGAAAGAGTCTTCAACTCCTCCGTATAAACATACTGCCATATCTTCTCCATGTCATCCCAATCTGTCACTATCCCATGTTCCAGTGGATACTTTATCTTTAGTAAACCCCGTAGCTCCTGTGCCCTAGGCCCTATAAATGTATCTCCTTCTATCGAACCCGCAAGCACTCGCGGATGCTTTGGCCGGCCGACGAACGACGAGAAGTGTGTTTTCGGCACATCTTCTCCTGCAAACCCAGCTTTGATGGTACCACTGCCGTTGTCAATGACAACGGGTTGGTTGAGGAGGGAATCAAGCGTCATGGTTGGGTTTAGGGACGAGTTCCCCCTAGACGTTGTGGCGTGGATTGTATATACTGTAGATTAGTGTGGGGCGTGGGGTACAGTGCGGCGGGGGTTCTGGCGGGGTTAAATATTACGCGGAGAAACGATTATCCAGGCTGTAAGGGGATATCAAAAGCTGCAATGGAGTAATTTGATGATTGTGGGAGCGTGCACAAGGAAATGCACCCCTCTCAACCCCGAGAGGTCACGGGACGAGACACAAACAAAGCAGCAGGAAAGACGTTATGTAAGCGAGCCTGCTTCACATGAAATTGTTTCTCATCCTCGAGGGGTTGTGCAACCAGACTAGCCTTCTCTGTGCCTGATGGACGGTACCCGTCAGTTGATATAATAACGACAAGCAATGGAATATATGTTCAAAACTCGACCGGGTGGAGGAAGAGCTGAAGCCATGGCACCAATGTGATCTAGCATCCACCTCCCCCGCACCAAGAAGTGTCAAAACAGCTTCGACTTCAACCAAAACCTCTCCTCTAACCCTTACCGCAAACCCAGTTCCTCCCATCACCAACTACCACAATGTCCACCGACACCATCACCCTGCCCCCCGCAGCGGACATGCATGTCCACCTCCGGGACGGTCCCATGATGGAAACTGTTGTTCCTCTTATCCGCCACGGCGGAGTCTCTACTGTCTTCGTCATGCCGAACCTCCTACCCCCCATCACCTCGGTGTCCTCCGCTCTCGCCTACTACCAGAAACTCACCACCCTCTCCCCAACAACCACCTTCCTCATGTCCCTCTATCTTTCTCCCTCCATTACCCCCTCCGTCATCGCCGAAGCTGCAAAAACAGGAATCATCTACGGCGTCAAATCCTATCCCAAGGGCCTCACGACCAACTCCGACGCTGGCGTCGTCTCTTACGAGGCCTACTACCCCGTCTTCTCTGCAATGGAGGAACACGGACTCATCCTCAACCTTCACGGAGAATCCCCATCAAGCCCTACCACCACCATCCTCAACGCAGAAGAAATTTTTCTCCCCACCCTCATCGATCTGCACAAACGCTTCCCCAAGCTGCGCATCGTCCTAGAACACTGCACCACCGCCGCCGCAGTTGAGGCAGTTAAATCTCTCGGCCCAACTGTCGCAGCAACAATCACCGCCCACCATCTCTACCTCACTATCGACCAGTGGTCTGACTCCCCCCACTGCTACTGCAAACCCGTCGCAAAACTCCCCTCGGACCGTGCCGCACTCATCGCAGCAGCTACCTCTGGCGATCCTAGGTTCTTCCTTGGAACGGACTCCGCCCCACACCCAAAACATGCAAAACAAGGCGCAGAGAAAGTCGCCGCGGGGGTGTTTACTCAGCCGTATGCGGTACAGCTTGTCGCAGAAATTTTTGATAAAGAAGGGAAGTTGGATAAATTACAAGGGTTCGTGTGTGATTACGGAAGGGCGTTCTATCAGACTAAGGAGAAGGGAGTGGAGAAGGGGAGTGGTGAGAAAATTGTATTGAGGAGGAGGGCGGCGAGGGTACAGAGGGAGATTGTGAATGGGGATGTGGTTGTGGTACCGTTTAGGGCGGGAGAGGAGACATGGGGGCTGGAGTGGGTTAAGGCATAGAAACTTGAGGCCTACTTTGGAGACGTTAATGCAACGCCTTGCCACAAAGGTCAAGAAGCTATGCTTGTGTATATTGTGCATTGAGGTACTTGGAACTGAAAAGCCTATAATGACCTTCATAGATTTAAGTTTGTGGTTTTGGAGTAATGGGGGTACTTAATATCGGTTACCCTAAATAAAAAAGCAAGCATTGAGCAGAAAGAAAGTTCATTACTAATTACCCTGAATGCTCTTACCAATACAATTACCCTCAACTCCCAAGCTTAAAAACCGTAGGCGGTGATAAACAGGATAGTGAGCAGAGTTAAAAATTATTACGGTGCTAATATGTGCATGGTAACTAGTAAGTACTTATAGTTGTCAGCGTATACGTGGTGATGGAAATCTTGCTGGTGGCACTAAGGAAAGAAGGCATGACCTTCTCCCCTGCCTGACCTGGCCCCATCCCCAATTTTTTCTTTTGTTTCGTCAACTATAGCCATTAAAGCCCAACTGTGTACTACAATAGCCACATGCGGGAGGAGATTCTAGCCAATGAGACAAGGGAATTCAGATATCCTCCTCGACAATGTCACGCAGGCGCCAAGAAACAATAACACCAAAAAACAACATCGCCCTCCTCGACATGCCAACGATGGCCCTCGGCCAAGTCCATCAAAAATAAGGAATGGTGTTATTACCTGTCTCTCCCGCTGCCGCTGGTGACTCCTAGCGCTTGAACCTCGCCCACTCCTTCTTCCCTGAGCTGGGCATCATCCTAATTCTGTCCTCAAGCGCACCACCAGCCCCGACCCCACCTTTCCTACCCCTCCTCCCTGTATTATCACCTCCACTCCTCGTGTATGCCAGTGGCGGAGGCAGCGGTTCCCTCGGCAATGGTGGCAACTGACTTCTTGGTGGTGGTGGCGGAGGCGGGGTCCTGTTCCTATTATCGCGCCCCAAACCACCCCTATCTTTATCTCTATCCCTATCCCTCCCGTATCCCCCACCCCTTGGAGGAGACGCCTCCCGCTCACTACCCCCATACCTCGGCCTATACCGCCCAGCCCCACCCCCACTGTAAATATCTGCACAAATATCCCTTTCATAATCCCACTCGCGGCCCTGCCCAAGCCTGCTATAAGGGTCTTGGTCTCTCCGCACGTCCCTATCGCGCCTCGAGTCCCTCCCCTGGTTCTGGTTCTGGCCCCGAGTAGATGACGGCCCCGAGTCCCTCTGTCTCTCCCCCTCCCTCTCCCTTCCCCTCATTACTGGTGGTGCATTCTTGTCGATCCACCCCATCTCTTCTACCCAACGCATCGACCATGGGATCTTATTTAACGACCTCGGACCCGAAATGTTACAGTCACCGCCAAAGTGATGATCTGAAGCACAAGCATAACATCCCATATTCAGCCTCGTCGGATGAACCTTCTTCTCCGGGTGAGGGCGGTTCACAGACAATACACGGCGCCAATTAAATACGCCTTCATCAGAACTATCTGATCCTGCCAACTCTTGTGATTTCTCCGGGCATGCATGCGAAAAGTGTTTATCCCAGGCAAAACAGTGTTTACATCGCAATCTCTCGCATGTCTTTTCCTCATGACCTTCTGTTGCACACACTCCACATACCTGCCTCTGGAAGAATTCCTGGAGAGGGGAATCATCTGCGAGTTTCATCCTCTTCGGGGATGGGATACGGAAATCATCTGTGCTCACAGGGTCAAAGAGGTCTCTGTCTTCCTCGTGAGGGTACGATACATGCGATATCGGGGTATAGTACTGCATGAGAAGACGTAAACGGGGAACAGTTTTCTCTAGGTTTGGTGGTGGGAAGGTTAGTATGGGTGCGGTAATTGCGATTGCCTCACCAGATCCAAGGGAGGACACGGGGACGGGAAGTGGGCTTGCAGCCTCATCATCAGAGATCTCAACAACTGTATGTGTAGGGAGTGCATTCCGCCCGGAAATAGAGTTGGGGAGTTTTCCTTTTTTCTGTTGTAGACGCTGGGTGTGGAGATCCTTGTCGTCGCCCTCAGAGCCGGAGGATATGTCGATAGGAACAAAGTCATTGTTGCTGGATAGAATATCTGGTTTCCGTTTGCGTTGGAGAGGGGGGGTAGGGGATGTCGATACACCTTTACTTCCAACAAGGAGGCCACCGCCACCATCCCCCTTCTCGCTATGGCCCTTCTCCCCTTCCCCCTCCTCCCCTCCTTCCTCAGGTGCTTCTCCTTCTTCCTTTCCGCCTCCTTCCTTTCTACCTTCTTCCTCATCGTCATACTCGAGTCCAATGAAACCGTTTCCGCCCTTTGGCAGTTCTAATATGTCTCCATTCAACCTGACACTCTTCCCTCGCTTCACGGCCTGCTGGGTACGCAATAGCTTCTTCTCTCTCCGTGCAGCCCGGCGTTCACGTCGTAATTCCTTCTTTGTTTTCTCTGTTGATAGGCTCCCTCCATTCATCCCCGTCTGGTCTGCGTGTTCAGATTCGCCTGGGTCATCTGTACCAGCATCAGAACCACCAGTATCTTCTGAGCTTATTTGGCCTTCATCACCTGATGCCTCACCATCATAGTCTGTGGGGTGGTGACCATTTGATCCCCCACCTGGTGTACCATGAACAATGTCAGTATTTGATTTTGGTTCGCCAGGAGGTGCACTATCGACATCGGGTTTATCCCCATCCTCATTTTGTTCTTCTGTGTCATCACCACCACCACTGCCCTGCTCTGAACGCGGTGTTTCCTCGTGCTCATCCTCGACCCCACTCCCTACTGCAGATGAATACTCTGGGCTGACATGGTCTTGGGGGGCATTGTTTTTCAACATAACAGGGTCGCGCTTCAGTGCCTTGGTGCGTGATAGGGTTTCAAGGTGTGAGTTCGTCCGTTTGCGAGTGAAACATGTGGTGCGGGATTCGGGTGAGAGGTCAGCTGGAGAAGTTTCTCCGGATGTTGCCATTTGCAGGTCACTCACTGTAGATCGGCAACGGCGAGACGCTCTGAGCGGAGGCTGAGTCGACTTGTTTCCCTAGGAGGGGAAAGAGTGTTGGGATAGATACCTCGCGGAAGTGCTCAGAGGTGATGTGAAATTTTTGGTACGAGTGAGATTCCCTTGTGTTCGAGTCTACAAGCTACCTGTGAGTATGCACGATTACATAAGGCTGGCTCATCCCCATCGGTCAGGATGCCGGGGCTTCTGTGTGCAAACCCCAGAATATCAATCTGTTCGAGAAGCTTACTTGCTGGCCGCGTGGAGGCATCTGGTGCGATCTGCAATTTAGGAGATAGAGTCTCTCCCTGGCGCAAATCTCCTACTACACGCACTTCCAGACTGGAAAACCCTCACGAGAACTAGGTACGGAATTGCGGTAGCTCGGAACCCTTTCAACATCCCGAGCTTCTTTCCCAGCAAATCAGCTGACCTCCTACGCACCCTTACATTTCCCTGCAAACGACATTCCGTTACAGAACACCTCCACACCCACACAAACGCACCTTTGTTGCTCATCTGTTGAGTTTGTTCAGCCTTATCTTAACTAGCCTACACATCCCGACCTCGTTTAGCAACCTACACTCCGTCAAGATTTGACTCCTACCACCAGCATGTCTGCCTCCACAGCTACAGGCCGTCGTCGGCGATCTTCGTCCCTCATCTACCAGGAGCCACCAGAGAGCATTGAGCAGAGAACGGATCAGGCTGCCTTACCGAATTTGAACGCAACCTGGGTCAATAGTAAGGGTGGGTTGCTCCACCATCTCCGGGATAAGATCATGAACCGAACCAGGGACAGCAGGCTGACTCGAGGTCTAAATAGGAGCTTGGTCGATACACATAATCATCATTGCCATGCTGAAGATTTTCTACGATACCGTCCCAGGAGTGTCTCAGGAAACGAGCTGGACATTAACGAATATTTCGTACATGGCGGTGTGTGCTTCCGAGCCGTTTTACTAGGCCCCTTATAAATTTGGCTGGGCTAATGCTTTTGGGGGGTAGGGCTCGTACTTGATGTTCCACTGGGTACATGGGATACCATTCGAGTTTAATGCTGGGGCCTACGACCATCTAAACATGTGGGAGCAAATCGATAATGGGGATCAATATACGCCGACGAAGAAGTTTCTATTGACTGTACCGGTGGTTTTGTGGGTATCCCCACACCCCCCGTTGGCTTTTTGCTCGCTGCTGATCGCTCGCTCTACAAAAGATTTTTATTGAGTACTCATTACACGCACTATGACTTGACTTATTTTACAATCAACTTCCTATCAGTATTGGCAGTGGTTATTCCGAAATTACCATTTGTAAGTTATCTTGTTATACCCTGAAGCTGGCGTGGCTAACGTACGCTACCTCCATAGTCACACCGCATGAGAGTCGGCCTGTTCCAGCCTATACCAGAGGAATGATAGTTTTAGAAAATAGAAGCAAATAGAAACTACGAGATGAATCTCCTTTTGTAACCCTTCCTGTCTGCTATGGTCATCGGTTTCCGTCAAACCGCTAACTCTCCTCCGGCCCTGTTTGTTCCTTTCGATTCTTTCCCCTCCTTATCTAAGATATTGTAGTTTTCCTGCTTCTTTCAAGGTGTGTTGCTGAGACTGAGGGCTTCACTTGTGAGGGTGAGACTTGGCGGCTTTTGTGCCACATCTCATATTTCTCTCTAGGTTTTCCTTGCTATCCCTTTTGTGCCTTATGTGTTATTTCCTAGTCAGCCAACTTGACATATATTTCAGGACCCCAGGACAGTGCCTAGTATGTTACCATGCATACGTAGGCCTTGGTTTCTTTAATTTTTTCTCTATTATATGGTAAGCAAGACGAGGTGACGGAGGTGTTGGAGTTAAGCCGATTGGCACACTATATGAGATTAGTGCACTATTGATAAGGGGTGTTTTTATTGTAGAGAGTATGAATAGGGGTGGTATGAAATGCATTACCCAGTCATCACCATATCGAATGTTTGGGAGCGTCTGTGACTTGTGTGACTCCCGTGAGCCTCACTATAGTCCAAGAGTGGTGTCCTAGTCATTATGATTATTACTCGATCGTGAATAGGAAAGTAGCCAGACGGGAAAACAGTGGGGTGAGCAATTCAGGGTAACAGGTACTCAAATTGTTTCCGCACTCAGGGTAACTGGGTGTCGCTCGGCACTCCATATATGTATCTTCAAAAAGCAATGCTTCCAAATTCAATTCTTCCCGGCAAAATACCGGAAGAGGCACTGATTTAAGGATGTATGTGCGATCTCTAGGACTTAGGGACTTTGCCCTGCATTTGCTTAATATGCTTGCTTGCAGCGTAAGCACTTTATATACGGTTTTCTCCAACGCCAAGGTACAGGGGTTTTCGAGGTTTCGCACATCACTCGTCATAGCCTACCTATGGCTGACTGTGAGTAAAGACATCAAATAAAAAGAGTACTCTTTACTGGCGATGTCTATGGCAATAGCTCTACCCAAACTGTCCCGATTCAGCAATTTAATCAATTTCACAGCACTAGATTGATCTCGTCTTTTACATTTATGGTTTCTCTAGAAGTTGGTATGCGGAATGCCATAGAAATTTGATGTAAATAACTACATAGCGGTATTGATATGGGTTAACAGACCATCATTTGCATCTCTACCCAACCAGAAAATCTCTACCTGTCACTCCCCATCTCCAACCATGAGCGCCACCTCCCTCCCCATCACACCTACACTTGTAAGCACCCCTCCCTCCCTTCCCCTCTTCTCTCCACCATTCCCCACCACTCCCACCACCTCCTACCCATCGCTAACCCCACACCTCCACCAGGGGTCCTTTCTCTCCGCCCTCGAAAACCTCTCCGTCTCGCAACTCCACCTCGAATCT
>Ga0307514_10005837_pt1 | contig 10869 bp, 8 predicted proteins | sample 16_EM_MG_FD_203088 | JGI IMG/M metagenome (GOLD analysis project Ga0307514, IMG submission 203088) | Populus trichocarpa ectomycorrhiza microbial communities from riparian zone in the Pacific Northwest, United States - 16_EM | ecosystem: Host-associated > Plants > Roots > Unclassified | place... | reverse complement strand
CATTTTCTTAAACAAAAATACAAACACACTCAATTGGTGAATTTTTAAGAGTTGTTGACAAACTATAGAATAATACCATAACTTCTAGAATACCACTAAAACATTCTAAAATTTCCGAGCCCAATCCACCTCGAACCCAATCTCAAATCGACTCTTGAGCACTCTAGACCAGTCTCATCACAATTCTCGCCTCAAAATCAGACCCCCCCCGGTGTCCATATCCCCACCCAAACCCGATCCCGGTCAGGCCAGAAAACAAAGCTCAATAGTGTAAAACCAATCTTGAAAACCACTTTTTTATTTTAGTTTTAAAAACTATTTTATTTTATTGAAATAAAAATGAAAACAAACAAATCTATATATCTTAGGAAAAAAAATGAAAACAAAATCATAAAACAGAAAATATAAAACGATACCAAAGAACCCACAAGTTTTTGACTCTTCGTGTGTGTACATGTCAAGACACGGAGGATCACAGAATCAACTAAATTCGGATCCTTTTATTAACCGACAGCAACATGGCAAAATTGCATGTTATATTTAAACATACAGGCCGCATCTCAGAGAAGACACAAACACTATTCCTCGTTCGATAACACACGAACTTTGATCTGTAGCAATAGCAAGCAACGACTTGATACTTCCACCAAAATCTCATCTACGCATGCGATGGAACTGTGTGATTTTAAAATCAAAGCTTCATGCCCCCAACAAAACCTTTGTATCTTACATGAGGACTGTCCTCGTCCTTGATGCTTCCCTTCAAAGTATTTGCGATCATAAACAGAGTCATCATGCTACTTTAATGCTTACTGTATCTTAAAAAGGGTCTTCAATTTAACAACCAGCCTCCAATCTTCAATTGACAGATCATCCTGTGCATAGAAAACAAACGATTATCAATTATAATTAATATTAGGCATAGCATTGAACAAGGTATAGCTGAAAACAGAATTGAAAAAGACCTACCCGGTAATTAACTTTAAGAATATCAATTGACCTTCTTGTAATGTGGCTGACTAGTTGATCTTCGTTGTCAAAATGCCTGCCATGCATTTTTTGCTGCTCCTCCGCATTGGTTCCCACAATCTTCAAAGTCACAAAGGAGCACCAAATAAGACCATCTCCGAAAATGTGCAAAAAGGTAATGAAAAACAACTTTTATTTGGTTTATTAAGCTCAACAACTCTCCCACTCGTGTGGGTGTGAGGGTGCGGGAGGGAGGGAGAGTAGAAACAGAGATAATCTTAGTTTCATCTATCTGATCCTGCCACGTGGACACTGGCTTTCAATACTTTGTTCTGAATATATTCTTTAGCCTTTTCCCTTTAAATTTTCCTTTCGAGTTCTCGAGGAGTAATTTATAAACTACATCAAACAAGATGACTTGATTTTACAATTCAACTAGAGAAATTATAGCTTGTTCATTTCTGGAGTTGATGTTGTAAAAAGTAAAATAATTACTGGTTGTAACAAGAATGTCTTGAATATTATTTAACAGAACTAAAACATAGAATGTCCATTATGATATTTATGAAGCAACTAGTAATTCCAATCAATCAACAATGATGTACCGTACCTTAATGGCCACCTTCTGGCCTTTCTTTGCATAATCCACTGATTTTTTGTTGAACTCAATGGAAGCAATTCGGCCAATGTCAATGTATTCTTTTTGTGGAACACAAAGTGGTGTCCCAACCTGTGTAAAAGAGCACATAGTATCAGAGGACAGTAAAGCATGTAATCCTAAAAGAACTAAAAACATGCATGTTGACAGAGCCAAATTTATAGCCCAAGTCAAAATTCGTGGAAGCATAACAAACTTCCCCCAAAACCTCAGAAAAGCATCCCCACTTATATCTAAAACACGGTGAATTTGGCAATACATTTTGCACGAACAACAAAGTCTCAAATCAATCATACTTGGTAACTTGAGCCAAGCAAGTGCACAAACATCGAGAATTTGAGGTAAGAGGATGGTTAAAACAGAGTGACAGTAGCCAAAAAAGAATAAGAAAAGTAAAAGGAAATTGCTACAAGTAGAATGTCTCACTACATTTATTGAGCTCTACACCATAGCTTAAATGGGACGGTAACTAGATCACAATGAATAAAAAAGGCCTACCCAACCAAAAAGTTCAACAGCTCACGAACTAAAAATTTTAAAAAGAATTTATGGATAGTTAAATGATCAATCCCTAGAAACTGTGATCTAGAGGTACACAAGACAAAGAGCGAGTATTTTCCAAGCACAGATACAACCTGCATCACTTTATAGTGTTGTCAAAAATAAGGTGTGTCCACATGATTTAGACAGTAGCATCCCAAAAAATCTTGCAGCTAAGCCCATGCACACTACTTCAGCAACTTACTAGCAGCACTTTAATCTTTGAAAATTATTGCATGCCTAAAATCCAAAATAAAAAGCTCACACCACCTTTGAACATTCAATAGATCTTGCAGAATCCTAGTTGGTTCAATGTGCTACCAGGATATGATGAACCACAAAAACAATTGTACAAAAACATTCAGACAACAGAGTTACATCTATACAAGTCTTAATTAGCTCGGTCAATGAATGAGAGAGCTTGATCATATCCTCCTAATCAAAATCTACATATTAAATGATTGCATGTTATATGGATCGAGTATAAACACATATTGCTATCAAAGATGCGCGGCATTGAAAGGATCAAATCGAATTGCAGATATACCAAAGGGTATGAACTCTCAGCAGTTCATCTAGTGCCAAACCCAAAATCACGGTACAGTGCCATTGATTAATCCTCAAATCACAGGACCCTGTCAATTATATATGCTATAGATGATCCTTCATTTGATTTAGGGTTATAGCAAAAGTCATGCAACATTGTCCAGGAAAAAGAAACCCATCTGTGCAATTTCATAGGGCACCATCATGTGAAACAGAAAAATTAAAAAGATGAAAGAAAAAAAGCACCCTGGTAAGATTCTAAAGCAGCCTGCTTTATCTGATAAAAACCCCAGGCTAGATCTCCTATACACTGTAGCTAGGACATCACCCCATAACTATGCCCGAGACGTGCATAAGAGAGACCGTAATTCACCAATGTATGCAAGGATGAAAAGGTGGAAACAAAACAAAATAACTTAGAATATAGTAATACCTTGAGTATGCCCTCAAGAACATCAACCCCCAAGATGATAGGATCTTTCTTGTTGAAAATGCACTCTGGTATTATCTCAAGAACACATGGGAAAACAGCTTCATCAGCGGCTTCCCTCTTCTTTTCCTCCTTCAGATTCTGAATGTAAGCCTTGAATTGATCAAATAGGTGATAAATGATATCAGCGATGAAAATCTTTACTCCTAGTTCATCTGCAAGTTCCCGAGCCTCAGGTGTCACTTTAACATCAAATGCCAAAATGGTGGCATACTCCTTTTTCTTCTCAAGCATTACACTGGACTTCATGACATCCTTTTTATGTACTGGGCCAATGCCTATACCGCTAACAGGAATGCTTACTGCCGGTGACTTCAAGAACTCCAGCAATGCTTCCAGTGACCCAAGGGTAGATGCTTGTACGTAAACTCCCTCGCCAGTTTTATCAATCCGACTCATTACTGACTTCATGTCTTCCATTGCGGATTCCTTGACATCTTCCACATCATCATCACGCCCAACCACATATAAACCAGTTCCAGCAATAGCATGTTCAAGGCCCTGCATGGAATAATAACACAAGAAAGCCAGGATATTTACTACCAGGAGTTAATACATATCTAAAGATCTCTACATAGGCATGTGCTATCCATGCGTACTAGGTAAATTGGTCTTTATTGCTATGATTAGCAAATTACAATCACCTGCCCAGTGATCTTGATACCCTGTGCAGCCTTGATTTCTTTATGGTGAAGATATGTCCCCTGAAAATAGAAAAAAAAAAAAAACCACTACATTAGTATCAAATCCATCGATTTCTACTATTCCATAGAAAAGTAAGATAAAATAAAACAATGAATCTGAGAGGAGAGGTTGCAGCACTAAAATCTGATCACATAAACCCAAAGCTTGATACAAGGATCCCAGCCATTCCCCACAATTCAGTATAGCAACTTAAAATAATTTCTGATTTTTTTGAAGCACTTGAGCAATGAAGTAAAAACAGCCCTCAACCCTTCTGGAAACAAGAATATTGAAAGAGAACATGGTAATTAAGTTATAGTATACATTCCAAAATGATTGTCTCCAACAAGTCTTGTACAGACTCAATAGAACAGGAGATGCCACCAAGAGATCTTAGTGCCTTTATTCACCAGATATCCACTTTTACTTGCTTAGGGCAAAGTTCATACGGTTTTCCAGGTAAAGCCCTCACTAATACTGGGTTCAAACAGTTATTTCCAAGTTGGGGTTCTACTTTACGAGTCATGCACAAATCTTTCATCATCTTCTATCTAAATATTGGTGTCACGACACCAGTCTAGAGTTGGTTCATAATACCACTATAAACTAGTTATTTTATGACCAAGGGACAAGTATTTGACTTGCTTGTTGAACTAGCAAGCATGCAGTGTGAACACATGCATCTAACATGTCGGACAAGGGTACTATAAGGCAAAGTGAAGAGTCGAAGCAACATAGCATAATGACATTTGGTCTTAATTTCCAGCAATTATTGCACAGGTTAGTAATATACATGTCCTTCATGGGTTGGTCATCTTTAGTCTATTGAGAAAAGGAAAAGAGAGCACTATGACATTGTAACAGTTCATATGCCTTAAGAGAGCAAATATGACAAGAAGAATTTTAGTCAACAATTCTCGAGTCATGCGGAATTTTTATTTTTTACAAATATATTGGCTTAGCTGATCTTTCACCCATGTGTCTGTCAAAATTTCTCAACTCCACCTTTGGGTTGACAATTTTTCAATTTGGTATGTGTTACTGATTTTTGTCAGAATCATCTAATAGGTAACAGTCCTAATTCACTTTCGATAATATCTGACATGGAAAATAGGAACACACTGAAATTACACGCCACTAATTTTAACCTGTAATTTCAGTCTGGTCTGGTAAAATGGGGGGCCCACAAATCTCACACGTGTAATTTCATTCCATTTTTATTTTCCACGTCAGATATTAATGGTGGGGAATTAGATAATCGATACCTATTACATGATTTTGACAAAAAAATTGATTACATAGCAAATTGAAAATTTATTGACATGCAGGGACAAACACAATGATACGTTAAGCCCAACAAATTAATCCCAGATCACACATATTCAACATAAGAACTGTAGAGAAAAAAAAGAAAAGGACAACAGAGGTAAAAACAAAAAACCACACCTTAACTCGGAGTTCCTTCATCGGGTGGGGTGTCAGCAAAGCCCGAATTGTGGTAACAATGGGACCCTGTAAAGAAAAATAAATCATCAATAACTCAGAAACTAGCACTTCATCAAATCTTCAGGAAAAGCAAAGTTCTGAGCTTGCCTGTAAGCCGCACACCACGATTTGATCGCCTTCATGGAGCACACCATTAACCAACACAACATCAATTGTTGTTCCATGGCCTTCAATAACCTTAACCTCCAATACCGTACACTGGCAAAGGTACCCAACAACAATCAGATATTTGTATTAACTTAAGGCATTCTACCAGTTAAGACACAGCAGACAGGAGAACATGCCTGCACTTCATTTCTGAATGTGAGTTTCTCAATCATAGTTTTCTGAGACCATTGGATCAGTAGCAGTAACAAATCAGGAATGCCTTCTCCACTGACATATAGGAAAAGCATTAGCACAAAGAATGCAAGACCCAAAAAGTTAACGAATCTCAACTTAATTATGAGAGGGAGAGCGAGGAAATCTTGTTCTTACCTAATTGCACTTGTCGGTACGATATTAAAAGTTTCTCCCATGTCCTTGTTTTTATAGTACAATTCAGTATTTAATCCTTGCTCCTTGAACTGAGTTATGACCTGGGATCCAGTGGAAGGCAAAATTTTAACAAAAGGAGCAAATTGATAAAACTCTTTGAAGGAAGTAAAAATAGTAGATGACCTCCATGAGCCTCCTGTCAAATTCATTTTGCACATCTTTTGATTGCTGCTTCAATGCCTTTCTAATAGGTGCATTACGTTGTGCTTTCCATGCATAGAGTCTGTCCACCTGAAACATTGAAATGATAAAGGAACAAAACCTAACATCAATAAAAGGAAAAATTAACACATTGTAGCATTATCTCTATATTAAATTGGAAGAAAAAAAACTAACCTTATTTAATGCAACAATAAATTCTGTATTCCTCATCCTCAAAAGATTGAGTGATTCTATGGTTTGCGGCTCCAAGCCATGCATTATGTCAACAACCAGAATAGCAATGTCACATAAACCTGAACCGCGTGACCGTAGATTAGTAAAAGATTCATGGCCAGGGGTATCAATAACCAACAGACCAGGGACATTTAGTTTTGCATCAGCTTTCAATTCCTTTGTTCTTTCCCGTATGTTCTCAGCAGGAAAGTATGTTGCACCAATCTGTTGCGTGATACCCCCAGCCTCACCTTCTTGCACATTGGTGCCTCGAATACAATCCAACAGCTTGGTTTTACCAGTATCAACATGGCCCATAATACAGCAAATTGGAGAGCGCAGGTTCTCTTCACCCTGTTTAGGGATGGCATCTGAAACTGCTCCTTTATTTTTCACAGCAGCGTCTTTCTTCCTGTTTTTGTCAGAAACTTCAACCTCAGTCTGAATTTTCTTATTTTCAACATCACGAGAATCCATTGGCTGTGATGTAACAGGTTTTCTGACTGCAATTGCAGGCTTGGCATCTGAAGGAGGGGCTGCAATAGTGTAAGAATGAAAGAAACAAAACAAAAGAAACTGGTAGAGATACCATAAACTTGATAGTCCAACATGAAAATCAAGCAAAAACTAACCTGCACCGCGAGAAGCTGGAACAGAACTCTTTGTTTCCTTCTTCAAGACAGGTTCAGGCTCAGAATCCTCCTCATCATCAAATGCACCCTTAACATTAAGATTTACATCATCCCAGCTCTTTGCATCCCATTCCTCATCATCGTCATCTTCCTCCATTCCATTCTCCTCAGGTACACTAGCAACTTCTGTTTTCTCTTCCTCCACTGGTTCAGCCTTCTCTAATTCTACGGTTTCCACCTCATGCACTTCTTCCTGCTCCTCTTGCTCTTTTCCTTTAGCTTCTACATGTTCCTCTATCTTGATACCATTTGCTTGATGGTGAGCTGGTTTTGACTTCTTAGTCTGGTACCTGGGCCGTTTTGTAGGTGCATTATCTCTGTCTGCAGTAGGGACAGTGATGCCTGCATTAGCAAGTATTTGATTCCGCATAGCCTCTAGCCGCCGTTGTTCTTCCTTCTGCTTCCCTGTTAGAAGCTTGCCTTCCTGTTTCTTCTTCAAGAGTTTCTCCTTTTCCCTTTCCTTCTTCCTACGCCTAGCCTCTTCTGCTTGCCTCTCAAGTTCTTCTTGCCTTAGTCTTTCCTCTTCTTCCTTCCTCCTCTTCTCCTCTTCCTCCTTTGCTTTTCTCTCCTCCATTTCTTTTCTCCTAGCAAGTGCCTCTTGCATCTCTCTAACATGCTTAGGAAGCTTCTTTTCAGCAGCTTTACCCTTTGCATCTGTCTTTTTTGGCTCACTTGTTTCAGCTTTTGCTTCTTCCAGCTTTTCTTCCTTTGCCGCTGCAGCAGCGGCAGCAGCTACCTTCTTCTCTTTCTCCTTCTCTTTCTTCTTCTTCTTCTTCTTTGCAGCAGCAGACTCTTCTTTTTCTTCTTCACCCTCCTTCTCGACCAGAGCATCTGGCACTGCAACTGGTTCAGGCTGAACATTAAGTTTCTCCTCTTGTGGAGGTGATTCAGAAGGTTTCAAAGTAGATGCCCCCCCACCTAGCTCCGCAAGAATCTTATCCAAATCATCCTCTTCTTGAGCAGTCCTTCCACTCTTACCCTTCTTCTTCTTCTTATTCTTTGAAGTCTCTGCCACCGCTTCACTCTTAGTAACCTTACTATCATTAGCTTCGACAATATTAGGTTCTTCTGGTTCAACCATCTCAGCAACTTCTCTCTCATCCTCTCCACCCAATGCAGAAAAAACATGATTACTAGCCCCCTTCTTCTTAGAAGACTTCTTCTTCTTACCAGTAAATGCAACCACCGACTCATCTTCATCCTCAACGCCAATCACATCATCATTGGTTTTCACTGATTCAGACACAGAAGTCTCTTCATCATTCTCATCATCAAGCAATGCCGCACTAAATTTATTACTACCACTCTTTTTGCTAGACTTGGAAGACTTCTTCTTCTTACCAGAGAAAGTAATCGCACCAAAATCCTCATCCTCATCTTTCTTCTCGTCATCCTCATTCTCATCTAACCCATCGAAACTCGCTGCCAAAAACACACTCCCAGCATCCTTCTTACCACCCTTTGCCGACTTCTTCTTCTTTCCTGTAAATTCAATAACAGGCACGTCATTGTCATCATCATCCTCTTCTTTATCCACTACCTCTCCATCAATCTCACCATCGTCAATAGCATCAAAAGCCGATGCACTAAACAAACTACCACCATCACTCCCCTTATCCCCCTTACCCTTTGTCTTCCCTTTAAAACTTGCCACAGGCTCATCCTCCTCCTCGCTATCTTTCTCGCCAGTCAATTCCGATCTCTCATCGTCATCATCATTACCATCATCATCCTCATCACCTCCCAATAAGGCAAAATTGGACGATGAAAAACCAGCATTCCCACCAGCACCACTCTTCTTCCCTTTCGACTTCTTTTTCCCAGCAAACACAACCTCCGGCACTTCCTCCTCCTCACCATCCCCCTTCTCTTCCTTAAAATCCTTCTGATTCCCCTTCTTACCCTTCTTTTTCCCAGTAATCACAACTTTCTCCTCCTGAACCTGTGTCTCCTCGGACAACTCGGTCCCAACCGAATACTCATCATCATCAATCATCAACCCCTTCTTCTTCGACTTCCCTCCACCACCCGCAGGAGCGTTCTCCTCATCACGCGCGGCTGGCTTCTTTCTACCCATCGATAATTCCACGAATTATCCTTCCTCTAAAATAGAAAGAAAAAAAAACACGATTCCCCTCTTATGAAACCATAAATTCCGAACAAGTAAAAAAAATCACATTATTATTAACAGGAAAACAATTAAAAAAATAAATAAATATTTGTTTCGGTATGAATCAGAAGGAAAGTACGTTGCGTGCATAGATAAGTAATCAGATCTAAATTAACGAAAAAATTTGTGATTAGAGATAGACTGAAGACTTACTTGAGACGATGATGCTGATAAAAATCGGATTGAATGAGCGATTATAAAGACTGAGAGATGAGATGAGATGATTTAGAAATTATTATACTGTTAGTAACTTAGTGTAGAAGAGTAGATGAGAAGAGCAGGGAAGAAAGATTATTGAACAGAGACAGGGAAGAGAGGGAGAGAATGGGGACTTGATGTGTATGAAGTTACAGTTTCTAGCCTTCTAGGGTTCAATATGGGCTTGGCTGGGATGGGCTGGGCTGCTTCGGCTATTACCTGTTTTTAAGTTTCCTTTTTCGTTACATTTTTTTTTAATCTTGTAAAGGTGTTTTTGCATCCAAATGTCATCCAATCGCTCTTGCACTTTAAAATACTCAATTAATGTTCTTTTGAATTTTATTATGATTTTGATGGTTTTTTTTATCATGACAATTCTCCTACATCATTTTTTTTATTGAAACATTTTTCTTAGTTTTTTAAATTGGTATTGAGTTTGAAAAACACATTTTAAAAGTTCTTCAAAATTTTCTATCTCTAGTTTTTCAAATAAAAATAACTAAAATGATGAATCATATTTTTTTATATATACAAAACAATTATCAAATGTACAAAATGCAGCGTTGTAAACTTATTTTTTTATCATAAATTTGATATAAGATAATTTTTTTTTAATAGATAGATATAAATTTTTCATAATAATTTTTAGTTTGAATAAGGTAAAATTGATAGTTTATAATTAGATTATCATAAATATAAAATATTAAGATGAAAAGGTTTTCAAACTATTATAAATTATAATTATTTTTGTAAGAATTGTTTATAATTTTGATTTATTTTTTAGTTTTTCGATAGAAAGTTTCTCCATTCTCATTGAAATATATATATATATATATATATAAAAGAAGGTTTTAAAATAAAACTATTAATTTATATATAAAAAAAACATATTACAAGTTACAATAAAATGCTCACACAATCATAATTATAAAAACCAATTAAAAAATCAATCCAATTCAAATATACAAATGGATGAAGGTTAACCTTTTTTTTAATCACAATGAAAAAATATATTTTTTTAAAAAAAAAATTCCTAAAATAAATTATTTAAAAAAAATAAATCATGTTTTTTTATTGACCCAACTCGATCTGCATGTTATTTAGAGCTCGTTCGTTTCTATGTTTTGAAAATATTATTTTTTTTATTTAAAATTTATTTGTTTTGATGTTTTTATATAATTTTTATGTTTTGATATTAAAAATAAATTTTAAAAAATTTAAAAAATTATTTTAATATATTTTTTAAAAGAATCATTTAAAAAAATAAAACCTATAGCAAATAGACTCTTGGAACTACGCTTCACTGACCTAGGCCCAGGTCAGCATGCTGATTAGAACGACGCCGTTGCAATGCTTACTGAAACCCTTAGGGTATAAAATGAAAGATGGTTAAAACCCTAACAGCCACCCACGACTAGTGTGCAGAATCCACAAAAGCAACCAAAACCCTAACAAACTAGATCTCTGAAATCAGCAATCAACAATGGACAAGGACATGCTAGGA
>Ga0307514_10005836_pt1 | contig 10870 bp, 15 predicted proteins | sample 16_EM_MG_FD_203088 | JGI IMG/M metagenome (GOLD analysis project Ga0307514, IMG submission 203088) | Populus trichocarpa ectomycorrhiza microbial communities from riparian zone in the Pacific Northwest, United States - 16_EM | ecosystem: Host-associated > Plants > Roots > Unclassified | place... | reverse complement strand
GGCATGAGGGAGGGTTTGATAGTTGTAGGGGAGGGTGACGGCAGAGGGGAGGTTGATGAAGGGTGAGACGGAGAGATAGAGTTGTGCTAGGAGGGGGTGAGGGTGTGCTGCTGGAGAATGAAATGTTAGCGGTGACATTTCCGCATCAATTAATGTGGGGAAAGGTTAGCTGGTGCTGCACTGCACGACATCTGGTTTTGCATTGGACAGAATTGAGATGACAGGGTGGCGGGGGGGATCAGGGGCAGGGGTGTAGCACTGAACTTACGGTTGTGATCGTGCATTTTTGGGCATGTAGAAGTGGTGATCTTGGATGATGAGTGGGGATATGTACGTACAGCTTGCTGCATGTATGTCCTGTATATCATCACAGCATAAAACCCGCCAATCGGGATATTCTTGGCGGACTTGTAGCCGAACTCAAGGCACTCCCGAGACTCGAGTTCCCGGGCCCAGTGATATATCTTTAATATATAAAGGCAACAGGTGCAGGCTGGCAGGTACAGACAGGTACAAGGTACTTGACTCTTGTAACAATAGCATCACTATGAGCTGAAATTGATGCAATGGGAACTGGTACAGAAGTTTATACCAAGTACAAAATACTGTACGTACTGTAGTTATGTTATATAGATATCTGTACTTGGGCACTTAATACGAAGGCTCCGTCCTTGAGAAGGCGACGTTTAAAGTATAGTTTCAAAGTTTGGTGACATCTAGTCACTTATGTCCCTGGTTGCACGTCCGCTATGATTACGCGGCGGCTTTGCAGCCATGTCGTTCGAAACATCTCGGGTTCCCATACTCTCGATCTTAATCTGTGGGCCCAGGCCTTAGTTTGATGTACATACAGTACATGCCATGTTACCTCCTGAATTAAAAATAATTTCATGACATCTCTACTTCTGTAGCCTCCTGCTTGCTGCAACTCATTATGCTCCCCTCCAAGGGGGCCTCAAGGTCTGAACAGTGCTGTGATCCGTCAGCGCCCAGGACAATTAAAACTTCTTTTTAAATTAAAAAAAAAAAACAAAGAAAAGAAAAGAAAAAACCAAAAGGTCAATGAAAAGTTGCCGAAACCTTCAGGACCTTCAGGACCTACATAATACTTCATACTTATAGCTCCTAGTTATGACAGTGTGGAGAAGGAGGGGAAACAGAAGGAAACTTGAAGCCAACGCCAGACCCATTTTTCTGGGATTCCTATTCTCTCATTCCCAGACTGTGCGCGCCCTGTCGCTCGAGTATTGCCATCAATCGTCAATTCAATTCGTTTCTCGTCGTTTGCCCATTGACAAGAAAAATCCCGTGGCCGGCCCGGTCCCCACACCGAGAGGGCCAGGCAACTTGTTATCATTCTCGTGAAAATTCCGCTTTGGCTTGAAGTCGTACTGTCATTGTCGTCAATAGGCTGATAGGGACCACACAGCCGTACCCCCTCACTGCTCTTCTATATATCTCTATACAGCCGTTCCATGTTGCAATTGCCTTCGATGTCGACGAAGAAACCTAGAATTCTACTGCGAATAGGGCCCAACCGACTCGCGACAGTCATTAACGTTCCAACTGACGATACAAACCTTGAGTCAAAAGCTTCACAGTCTCCCTCTGCCATCGTGTCCTCCTCTGGAGAGATGGCTGCTACATCGAAGGATATTTCAGGGGACAAGGCTGCGCCGAGGTCGAGTGCGAGGATACCGAGCAGCAAGATGGCGCCTCAGAGGCAATATAGGTCGAAAAAGAATTTACGAAATCACCGAAATCACTATGCCGGGCCTTCGGACTGCAAAGATTCCCTGGCGACACCTCCGGAAACCGCGACGAACTCTGGTACGGAGCTGAAACAGGCAGATCAACACGAAGAAACCGATGCACCACCCAGAAAGCGAGTGAGAAAAGAGCTCTCAAAGCCTATAAAGGTAGATATTGAAGCAAAACCTACCAGGGAGACTCGAGCATCAGGAAGCGATGCTTCGGCGGATGCCGTCCCTGCTATAGTTCAGGAGGTTGTTCCAGAGCAGAAAAATGATAATAAGAGGGCTCTACGGTCACAAGACCCCACAAAAATAAGTGAACTGGCTGCACTGTTCCAGGAAGATAATTCCCCAGGTATATATATTCTCAAGAAATCTGGTATTTAAATTAGAAGTTCATCCTGGGTATGGCTAACGGTGTGGCACAGCATACGTTGCTAAAGACGAGCATATAAAGATTGTTGATGACGAGCTTGATGCCGTCCCACGCTCCATGCTTAAGAAAACCGGTGATGGAGAGACTGCAGAAGCCTCAGCCTCATCCAACCATTTCCCACCTCCATATCAGGCCCCTTCTACCCCAGGTGCACCAATTCCGGCTGCTCGGGGTGCGCCGCTCTCTACATTTGATTTCTCTCAATTTGAGAAGAAAGCAGCAAGGTTCACGAGTGATCCATTAAAGGACCTTCAATATGAGCAACCTCACAAGAAGCATGCTATGAAAGAGAAGAGATGGAGGAATATTGAAAATGAGAAGTCACAGCAATTATACAATAAGCTCAGAAACGAGCTTGACAAGCTTAAAGGCCCTGAATGGTTTAAGGTACTGGGACTCAATAGAGCCAATCCAGAGGCAATTTCAAAGAGAGAGCAGTTGATTCAGTCAATGGAGAGGGAATTATCGAAGCAAAAGCGCTTTACCGAGGAATTAAGAAAGCAGAAACGAGCTAAGGCTGACCGGACAATGTCCCCTGAACACCTCAAACCACCAGTGCAAAATCGCCGCCGCAGCCGCAGCGTTACCCTTGAAAGCGGCGGAGATGACATTGAGGGAGACCGTCAATCAAAGTCGAGGAAAACCCTTCCACCACTAGAAGTGAAGGTAGATGAAAAGCCATTCACGTCTTTCTTCAGCAAACCACATTTACGAAACGCTGCTACCAAGAACTGGAGGAAGAGTGGAAGGCATGCTCAGGCATTTGGACAGCAGCTTCCACCTATTCCTCAAATCGATTTTGATCTCACTTTTCCTCCATCCATGGTTGAAGAAGTTGCAAAGTCACGAGCTTCATAACGTCATTTTGTGTCACGACGTTTATATCACGAAGGGAGTGAGGATGCTTTATTCCCTATAGCTAATGTTTGTTCTTTGCGCTTAAATGCCTGAAATTGTACAGTGAGCCAGGATGCGTGTACATGCTATTTCTGTCCTGGATTGGAACCGGGAGGCGATTTGCTCTGCATTGGGGGGTTTTGCTTTTTTATCTGTACTTCTTTATTCTTTGCTACTTTTGCTACCATGGGGCTTCACAATCTGGTGGACATCGTCATCTTTTTGCTTATATTGGGCGTTGGTTGCACGGAGCTAGGGCCGGTGGGCACAGTTCATCATTTCTTGATTGTCATCTATCTGGACGGGTTTCCATTGCTTTTTTTCTCTTACGGAGTACTTCTGGTGGTCTCACTATTTTCTTCAGGTGCGGGGCGGGACGGGGCGGGGGGGGGGGGCATTGCTTTCCAAAACTCATCCATTTCCTCATCTCATCTCTCCTACTGGTTTTTTTTTACCTCCCATCATCATTTCTTTTTGATAATTCTTTGCTTGAGCTCATTTTGTTTTTTTCCCACTTCCGGGGTTGGTTGGTGGGAGCGGAAGGACAATTTTTTTTCCCAACCTTCTTGGTCCTTTGGGTTCTTTGGGATTTTTTATCTGGCTGTATTTTTTTATTATGGGCTTTTCCTTCAGTGTTTCCTCGTGGGAATGCGCATTTTTCTACATATTTGAAGTTCTCTACGGGGTTTTCTGGGGTATCGATGTATTACTAGCATTTTCATTTGGTGAAGGGTTTGTTTCTCGCTTCCTCGACATGGTACTCTCTGAGGGAGGCTTGTTTAGCAGCAGAAACAAATCGCGCAACACATAAGATAGCATTCTGACAGGGCAATCCTTCGTTTAGGGGATCATATATGAATGGTCAATTTTACCATTGAAACGGCCGAGCTATCGTACGTGAGCTATCTGCAATTATGCTCTGATTTCGGAAATCTAAGAACGACTCGCCTCCCGTACGCACCTTACCGTGATGGAAATTGCAGGTCTAGATACTTGTGTGCTTCATAACTGCTCAAATGATGGAGGCACGTGCCTGGAGATTCGTGCATTCAATTGCCATGTACCAGTATATACTGCCATAGTACTGTACTTGGACTGCACATTGCATTACATGCTGTATCATGTATCCGGGGCTTATCATGTTCTGTTTCAATCAATTCACATTTAGGCACAGGACTATTCACATTCGTTGCATTCGCACCCCATTGAGGCCTAGCGCGACACTGTCCAACTTCTGAGAGCCGAAGACGCATGACGCCTCAAATTTGTTGGAGAAGCAGCCGCGACCAGAGCCCCAACTATCATCAATCGGGACCCACCATTATCCCCCAACGGACACCTTGCCAACCTCTCGGATTGATAGCAAGGGCACACGCGAACACGTTAGCAGCACAATAGGAGGACTTCATTGTCAGCTCCAAGACGGCAACTGGCGAGCGCGGCGCGAATTCGGAGATATTGCATAGACGACCGAGTGCGTCCCGAATAGTCGACGACTGGTGATTGATAACTGCGATTGTCGGGTTTTGGAAAAAGAAGTCAATAGACGAACGGGCTTCTCGGGAAAGAGTGGATTGCATTGAAGAGACATCAGGAGGGACAGATTGGGGATTGGCTGGGGTTCTTTTGGATCATTCTCATAGCTACATAGCACCAACGCTTTTGCTTGCCTCCAGCCTCCACACAATCTCGGTCTATCTCGAGGGTGTTACTTATACCTTGGTACTGTTCGCAGAAGCATGAATCCCTTGCTACTGCTGGCATAGGAGGAGATTTGTCGGTTTACCCCACAGAAACGTTCTCGCCCCACTTTCGCATCCTGACCCGGAACCAGTACACAATTTGAATCAGCCTCACACTCGACGCCAGACGGCAGTATCACCTAAACCTTTTTGAAGCAATTTCTCAGAAATGCCGTCTGTGGAGATACCGCCATCACCGTCGGCTCGGTCATTTTCTATATAAGTCCCCCGACTACGGAGCACTGTGTTAGAAGGGCGTAAAAGCTGATAATGTGGGGAGTTTACAGGCCACCAAAGGGTTGGACTCGAGGTCAATTTCGCGGATAAGCTGTTAAAGGTAGGCTTAAGAGGGTTTCTACAAGGCGTCGATGACTGATATACCTGACTGTATAGGGGTGGACGGAAATCACTGTGATACCTACGGACCCATTACTGAAACAGATCAAATTGAACTGCCGTCAATGCAGTATGTTGCCCATCTCGAGCATTGGGACTTTCTTGTACTAATAAGCTCATAGCCATCACGAAAACTCTGGTTAATGGGAAGGTGCCGAGCGTTCAGTACTCGAATCCCTATGAGAGGCTAAAGTTACATGACACTGCGACGGTGAATCAACATCACATGCTGCGAGCGAAATTGGCACCAATGGTCAAGGATTCACCTGAAGAAGAGCTCGTTATCACACTTCCCAAGAACGTGAAAATTGGGCTTACTGTAAGTATCCATACTTTGCAAGTCTGAAAACCTTGTCTGAACCGCAGGGGGATATAGGATCCATTCGCCACTGCTGCCCAAAATGCGTTACTCAACCGTTATATGCCTGGCTCAAGGCGAGACTCTCCTGACACCAATTCTGGAGGTGTGGCAATGACCCCCGTGCCTACAACTCGAATAGATGCATCCACACCCGCGTTTGTGCCGATCGTAGTTCGAATCGAGTTCACCCTGGAGAATATACGGGATGGATTCCACTTTGTGGGGTGTGAGCCCGAGGACCAGAGGTTCCCGCATGCATATACTACACATTCCCCACTCCCCGGCTCCTCATCTGCAATATTCCCATGCATTGATGACGTGCATGTGAAATGTACCTGGGATTTAGAAATCACTGTTCCGCGTACAATAGGCGATATACGGCGAGCGGCGAAAGGTTGGAGTGAGGGCGGAGATACTGCTATGACCAATATCGGTGAAGCTGCAGGCGAAATCGACGAGTACAGTGATTTGGACCTCGTAGTGATCTGCAGTGGGGATCTGCAGGATGAGGTCAGTGTTAGATGCTCACCGCAGTGAATCGGAGGTGCTGACACGCAGCAAATAAAGGTTATTAGCTCAGCAGATTCTTCAAAAAAGACTTTGGTGTTCATACATGATAAAGAAATAGCAGCACATCATGTGTCTTTTGCCGTGGGGCCTTTTGAAAAAGTGAATCTATCAGAATACAGAGACCAAGATGAGGATGACGCTATGAGCGCCATTGCAGTCGAAGTTATGGGGTACTGCCTTCCTGGGCGGGAACACGAGCTGAGAAATACCTGCGTATTTATGCATAAGGTAAACATTATGCATTCCTATCATGGAAGCGAGATATTCTGACCGAGGTTTGACAGGCGGTGGATTTCTTTGTTCGAGATTTTGGCTCCTACCCATACACCTCGTATAAACTGGCTTTTGTTGATGACCTCCCCACCTCGACAGTCGAGTCCGCATCATTTTCGATATGTAGCAACCATCTGCTGTTCCCGGAAGATGTCATTGACCCAATCTATGTTGCGACCCGGAAGCTCACCTACACATTGGCTGCGCAGTGGGTGGGCGTGAACATTGGACCAAAGGAGTGGTCAGATTTATGGGTGATCGTTGGCATTGGGTATTATATGACTGGAGAATTCATGAAAAAAATCATGGGGAAGAATGAGTACCGGTTCCGGTTGAAGAAGGATGCGGAGCGGGTTTGTGAGTTGGATATTAGCAGACCGTCGCTCTATGCCCAAGGGGTTAGGGTTCCCTTTGATGTAAGTGATTTGGAGTTCATGATCCTGAAGGCTCCTCTGGTTCTGTTCATCCTGGAGCAAAGGCTATGGAAACTTTCCGGGAGCTACGTTCTTCACCGAACATTGCGGAGGATTATACTACACTCTACATCAGGAGAGTTGGCAAATAATGAGCTCAGCACACAATATTTCATAAAAATGTGTGAAAAGATCTCCCATTCAAAGCTAGACTCGTTCTTTACGCAGTGGGTTTACGGTTCTGGATATCCCCGGTTTGAAGTCTCTCAACGATTCAACAAGAAAAAGTTGGTCATTGAAATGGGTATCAAGCAGGTACAGGCTACAGAGACACCACCAAAGCGACTCCAACCGGGAGATTTCATGATGGAAGCCAGAGCTCAACAGCGGGGGGTAGTCGTTGGCCCCGTCATGCCTGTATACTCTGGCCCCATGACAATTCGAATACACGAAGCCGATGGAACACCCTACGAGCATGTTGTCAATATCTCTGAGGGGTACACTAAGCTCGACATACCCTACAATACCAAGTACAAACGCCTCAAGAGAACACGACGGCAGAAAGAAAGGGCGGCGGTAGCTGCGGGTATCGATATTACCTTGGATCAAGCAGATGATGTGCTGTTATATTGTCTCGGAGATGTACTACAAAGCGAGGAGGAGATCGCGGACTGGCGGATCGAGGAGTGGTCGAAGGAGGAAGAGGAGCGAATGGGGCAGGAGAGTTTTGAGTGGATTAGAATGGATGCAGATTTTGAATGGATTTGTACGATTACGCTGAATCAGCCGGATTATATGTTTTTGTCTCAGTTGCAGCAGGATCGGGATGTTGTCGCGCAGTATGAGGTAAGAAATTGCGTAGCTAAGCGACTAATGAGGGTTGCTAATATGATACGCTCCACAGGCTGTGCAGCACTTCTCGAAGATCAGGGAGTCCGCATTGGTCTCGTCGATACTGGTCAGGACATTGATGGACCGGCGGTACTACTATGGCTTACGAATAGAGGCAGCTTTTGCCCTTGCTAAAGTATGTCTGCGCCCAGGATTCTAGATCTCAAATATACTAACAACTCGAATAGTGTGCAAAGCCAGAGCTTAATTGGATAGGCGAATTTCACTTGAAAAAGGCGTTTCAGGAGTTCTATTGTTTCCCCGGCTCTCCCCTACCTAGAGGCAACGATTTCTCAGAGTTCACGGCATATTTTGTGCAAAAGGCTATCCCAGAGGCGATGGCCCAGATACGGAATAACTTCGGAAGTACACCACTTACGGTGCAAAAGTTTTTGTTGGATTTGTTGCGATATAATGATAATTCGAATAATCCTGTGTGTCCCCCTCCACCTCTGCCTGCTGAGGCAGCGAGTGTAGCTAACTTTATTGGGGTATAGATATCAGATTGTCACTACATTGCTACGCTTATGAGGTCGTTAGCTCGCACGCTGATGGCCCTACCTGATAGCGATAATGACGGTTATCAGAATTATGATTTTGAAGATCAAGAGGAGAAGGATGCCAGGGCGACTGCATTAAGTGAGGTGGAGCGGCATCAGAGAATGGATCAATGGGTACCTTCATATCAAAACGTGATATCAGAGGCTGCTCTAGAGGTAATATATCCATCACACATATCGACCTTCCTTTTCTAACCCCCTGCCTTTTGTCTTGTAGATCAAGCGTGATCTCATCCAACACCAGATCATGAAACCAAACTTTGCTGAACTCCTTGCCTACACCCGAGAATCTAATTTCGACCAACTACGGCTCAAAGCGTTTGAATGTCTTGTTGAACTGGGCGCGCTGCAGAAGCCAGAGCTACTGCCATATATCCTTAATGTGGTTGCTTCTGACCCGTCCCCTTATATACGGCGGAACCTTCTCAAGATTTTTACAACGGGGTTGGGCTCGCTGGCGATTTTTGGTGGGAAGGAAGTGCTGCAAAATAGGCCGGCACAGTCGAGTTTTGGTGAAATGATAGTAGAGGAGGAAGGTGGAGAAGGGGCGATGGGTGAGACGGCGATGAAGCGGAGGAAGGGGTTGGCGAGAGAGGGGATTGTAGGGGCGATGAAAGCGTTGCAGGAGGAGTTGAGCGGGGTGAAAGTGTTTGCCGAGGCGTTGTGGAAAACGATTGAGTATGCTATTACCTCTTGTTTTTTTTTAGAGCCCTTGCTGACGATGGTGTGGGAAGGTCACCGGAGCTGGGTATCATGGAGGTACAGGAATTGCTCGACATATGTCAGATCTTGTATGACGAGAAGACATCCTTGATGGTTACCCTCAAGCTACCAAAACATCTGACCTGCACACATGTTGGAAAGGTATGTCCTCCCTCCCTCCTACCTTGTTGTATTATGCGGACTAACACACACCTCACTCAGGGTATCCTACACTTCAAATGGCAATCTCGCCACTTCCCCACCAGCCCACCACTGTCACACTCCCACCAAAAGAAACAATCAATACATTTCACGAACCAAACCCTTCAACCACCTCCCCCATCAATAAATACGAATATACCACCACGAACACCCTCGTCTACCTCGGCAACAACACCACATGCACCAGTTACTTTGAAGATTAAGCCCCCTTCCGCTGCAGCTGCTGTACCTCCACGGACACCAACTCCCAGTATAGCAGCCACAGCGCCAAAGACAACAAATAGGAAGAAAAAGGAGAAAGCTAAAGATCGAGAGCGGGGGGCGGGGCCTACTCCCGCTAGAGATGAAGGCGGTCAGGCGAAAACAAAGAAAATTAAGACTGAGACTGGGGCAGCAGCTGGTGGGGGTGGTGGTGAGAAGAAGAGGGGAGCGGGGGTGATGGCCCCATCAACACCAATGATGCCCCCGCAGACTCCGACATCCACGCAGAAGATGGTAGTGCCGTTGAAGATTAAGTTGAAGTTGAACCCGGGGAAGGGGACGGGCGGGAGTGGGTAGTTTCCTCTCTGGTGTTGAGGAGTAATAAGCGGGAGCGAAAAATAGCATGAGCATTGATTGATTGATTGGCTGGGGCACAGGATTGCTTTGTATTGTATACTTGAATTTTTTTTTTCTTTTTCTTTGCTTCTATTCTTTTGTACGTCTTTGGGGAATGCGAAGGTTCGGTTTCGTGCACTTGGTTGTTGGGTAGCTTTTCTTTTCTTTTCTTTTCTTTTTTTTTCCTTTTTTTCTTTTTTCTTTTTTCTTTCTTTTTTTCTTCTGGCTGTGTATATTCCAGGATCGATTAGTGACAGTGGTGGTGGTGGTGGTAGTGGTGATAGTGGCATCTAACATTCTTATACATACATACATACATACACATACATATATACATACTTACTTCCACAATATGATCACCCTCCCCATCCATATCTTATACCTTATACCTATACCCTCTCTTCCCTTTCCTTTCCTTTCCTTCCCTTCCTTTCCTTTCCTACCCCCCCCGAGATATATATATTTCATAATTCAGGGTAACATCTCGCCTCGCACCAGAGTCAGAAAACTGGTAGGAGTGTGTATATATATATCATATCTATAATTCCTTCAATCTTAATCTTAATGTTTTTTTTTTTTTTTTGAAGTCTATACGTCTTTTCCCCTCAAGGGGGAGCCCGTGGCTATGAGACGGATCCTTCCCGCGCCTTCAAAGGACTGGGTTTACGTAGGTAATGTAGTATCTAGCATATACAAAAAAATGCACTTGAATTGATTTGATTTGATTTGCCTAGCTAGTACTTAGCTCTAGCCATTCATATGCACACACACACACACAGAGAGAAACAGAAAACCATGTAGGTAGGTAGGTACAGTAGAGTTCCGCTTAATCTCTTTACCTTTACCTTTACCTCTAATTCTAATAACACACAACTCAATTTGCGTCCCCGCCCATCCATCCGTCCGTCCATCCGTCCGCTCAGCCGCAAAGGCAAAGGCAAAAGCAAAGGCAAAGGTTATCCATCCATCTCACGTTATATCTCACATGCACGTCATATACATCTCACGTCAGGGTTATTTACAAGATACGATTGAATTGGGGCCCAGAACAGAATA
>Ga0307514_10005835_pt1 | contig 10874 bp, 11 predicted proteins | sample 16_EM_MG_FD_203088 | JGI IMG/M metagenome (GOLD analysis project Ga0307514, IMG submission 203088) | Populus trichocarpa ectomycorrhiza microbial communities from riparian zone in the Pacific Northwest, United States - 16_EM | ecosystem: Host-associated > Plants > Roots > Unclassified | place... | reverse complement strand
ATGATGGGTGTGCTGAACTACAACGTCAGGAAGAAAGTCCAAAGCTATCATTGATGTAAAGCAAACCCAGTAAGGCACCAGCGATAGTTCGCTTGAATGTCTGTAACAGCCCGTGAGACCCCTGAGATTAAACCATCAATATAGTGAGCAAGGGAATTAATCAAGACCCACTGGTTCGTCGGTTGCGAATATTTTGCCCTTCATCTAAAATGCTGCGAAAGAACTAGATGAAAACAATTGCATTGGTCACCTTATCATCTCAATGCATAATGCTTACTTCGACCTGGAACAGAAGACCAGCTGTAAAAGATTTAATGAGTTACTGGTTCAAAGAATTTTGGTGATGGTTTTACCCCTCTCTTTGCGCTTCTTAGATCTGTACGAAAAATCCTTCATGTGTTCTTCGTCATCCGAGACGACAAAGGCATCGCCCCTCTTCTTCGCCTTTGCCTTCTTCCTCATTTCAGCTTCGAAGTCCGGCCATTCGCGAGCAAGAGTCTACGAAATGCAACAACAGTCATTGAGAGAACCTGACAAACACAGCGAGCATGGTACATTGAACGTGGTCAATACCACATCGTGTTGAATAAGCTTCCTCTTGCTCAGCGTCTTTGAGGATCCTGAAAAAACGATTCAGACTAGTCGACCCAATAAGACAGAGTCATTTACCGTGATAAATGAGGCAGCTAAGGCCACAATTGGTTTTTGTCTCGATTTCTGTCTTCCATTGATCCAACAGAGCTAATGGTGCTACAATCAGTGTCGTCTTGCACATGGGATTTGTGGGCTTGTTGTGCAGCATCGTCGCAATCCTGATAGACAGAAAGTATGTCAATACCCAATGAAATACAGAGACACTAAACCATACATTTGAACAGTCTGTGTTTGAAAAAAAAATGTCCATCAAAAGCATTGAACCAAATGTCTTCCTCAAAATATAGTTACCTTTCCGAGACCCATTTCATCGGCTAAACAACCTCCTTTAAAGTCGCTGCGCTCTTTTTCTATCATCCATTTAACACCAATAGCCTGATGTGCCATCAGCGTCACTTCCATGCCAGAAATAGGTACATTTAGGCTCTTCAATCCCAGATAATTAAGCGCGTCTTCCACACGTTCGTTCCCATTGAATATTTCGGCGTTGCCGGCTTGGATCAAAAACTTCTCCAAACTGTAAAGCAAGTGAGTAAAACGCGAATACCATCTGTATAAAAACCAACTCGTCATTCGAAGCACGAGGGCCATCAAACAAGTCCCGCCCACGACCATAAAAATCGCCATTTGCATCCGTACCCTCATTATGAATGGGCAAAGGAGCCTCAATGCCTATGCGTCTCAGAAGCTCCGATGTATCTGGTACAATTCTGCCGTCATAATCGCTATCCACTTCGGAATCGTCTTCGTCAGAGCTCATCTGTGGGTATTTAGAGCTTGAGGCCTGCGCGTTGAAAATTTGGGCAGGGTCCGGCATGGCCATCAAATCTCGCACAGGAGAAGTGCAAGGTGAGGACCCAAATACCGAATCACTCGTAAAATCTCGCACTGGAGAAGTACAAGGTGAGGACCCAAAGATCGAACTGTTTTCCCGAATTTCCTTCGAGAAGAATCTAAAGCTGTCAGCTGGAGCCGAAAAAACCGGAAACAATGAACTAGTCATAGAACTGTTGCCAGGGTCCGTCTCCATAGGAAATATGTGGGTCGCGAGTGACTTTTCATGCGTTTGCAAGTCAATATCAGGTGTTGAGTAATATTGGTGTGGAGAGTCGATGAAGGGCACCGCTGAAGATGAAGAAGGCAGAGTTACAGCAGCCAAGTAGCACTCGCCCTCTAGCTCTTTGAGGCGGGTCATTTCATTTTCGATCGCAATGATGTTTCGGATATCTTCCATAGTCTTGAATGGTTTGGCCGAAAATTCGTTAAGTAGACCTTGCTGCCCGTCGATGGCAGCACGAACATTGTCTAATTTCACGAAAGGGTCCTCGAAGAAACCGTATGAATCGAACATGTCATTGGTTGCAGTTGGCGTTTCAGTATTCGTCAGGGAGTACAATGGACTTGTCGGAACAATGCCAGTCTTGACCTTTTTTGCGACCTGCAAAGCCGCTGACGATAAAGGAACCTGTGAGTCAGGATTCTCGGTCAAGGGGCGTTTGTTTTGCTTCGGCTTTACTTCGGCTTTGACTTGCGGACTGCCAACGTATTTGGGATTGGAGTTGAAATTACGAGGTGAAGGAGGTGGAAAAGAGATGTTTGTGGATTTGACAGGGATGTTACAAGTTTCCTTGACAAGCTTTAAGGAAAACAATTAGGCGCTTTATCAAGCGATCACTGTGCCTCGACTTACCACTTTGGGAAGTTCTGTGGCCCGAATGACACGCTTTTGCCTCGACGACGACTCGTGATCAAAGAGATGCCTCTTATAAAGACAAAAAACAACTCTTTGTGTCAAGAATATGAAAAACGCGTGTTAGACACACCCTGTAGGCAGATAATGACCCGAGACCATCTTCTCTTCCTCCGTCAAAGCAGCGAACACGCTGAACAAGCGGTATTACTTCATTGCAACTACCCTTGAGGCAAGTAACAAATCCAACTAGAAAAGTAATAAGCATGTCAGAAATCTTTAAGTACGCTCACACTCACAGCCAGCATTTGGTTGCAATGTAACGCGAAACTACCAATAAGGACACGGTTAGAAAATATGGATGAACAACTGTGACCATTGGCTCACGCTGTGTTCTGCTGGATATAGGACCAAGTGGCGCCTAAGTTCATCAATATAAAATTGCGGCACACGCGCATCCTGTTGCGATGGACACGTTAGCCGCATAGCGTCCTCACCCGGGCCTGCGCATATATGTGAAGACAAACGCACCGAAGTTGATGAGGGGAGGCCTAAATGCACTTTTGCTATAGACATCAGCGCATCCGAGCTAATTCTAGTCATGGCGGAAGACGGTTGGAATGAGGACGAGCACAATACGGGATCCTTCCCTCATAATTGTTCCCACGCCCATTTTGAGGCGCGCCGCATCACATGATCGCTCCAAAATAGGTATAGGCCGACGCACATTGCAGTTGAACAAGATTTAGATCGTTCAAGAACGAAAACATAATAGAGATCCGAGGCAATGAGCTTTAATTAAAATCATTAATTGAATAAATGATATCGAATATATGTACATATGCAATGATGAATTAACTAAAAGTGAATATGCTATGCTGACTTTGCAATATGGACAATTAGCGATAAGCGAATCAAAAAATTAAGGTGGAATTCGAACAGTTAAAATAGCCGAAACGGAAATATGAAATACCCTTCAACCGATCTTTGACTGATTGTAATGCCTGAAGTTGGACTTTTCTGATCCTTCCCCTGCTTGGGAGAAATAGCCTTGTCGTCGTTTGCGCTCCGAGTCCCATTTAATTGCTACATGCCCGCCGGCTTGTAGGTTGGAGCTGACAACAGGGTCATCATAGATGACCGGATCTTGAAAACGTACAACGTTTTCAACACCTGCAGATGGAGGCTGCGGTGGGTCGGTTTGTGATGATTCGGCTGGGGATTATAAATTCAAAACAAAGCTTTTTCGGACCCATCCGCCACTCACCAAGAGATGTATCTGGAGGATAAGCAGTGCTTGACTGCGAAGGTTGTGAATAAAAGTTGGAATGAGTGGCACTAGTGTGTTCTAGTGAACTTTCAAATGAGAGGGTCGCCTGCGATTGTGAGGATGATGGATTGATATGCAAAAGTGGATTTCGAGACGATGAAGCTAGTGGTGTATATGACGGAACGGGACCCATATGGAAACCTTGAGATGTTTCCGGAAGATTGTATACCTGTCGGGCAGGATTATCTTCCGATAACATCATCATAGAGGGTCCGGGCACATTGGGTTGGGGAACGTCTAATGATGATGAGCGATGCATTTCAAACAGTCAAATCATCATACTCATTTGACCAGAAGGCTCGAGACGTTCTCGCCCCAGATTCCAAGTCACGTTCTCTGGAAACGGGATGCGAGACGTTAGTAGCTCACTGTAATCATTTCGATGGCACCTACGGGCTGGCTGGGGTACCAGATGAGAAATAGGCTGGCGTAGATTGGTAGGCGACACATCATGACCTACAATGGGTGAAAGGGATCAATCGAAGTTCACTAGGTAACGGGCTAATATCCACCACAAACCTAGACGTCTTTCATAAGGCTTCGGGTGTCGAGATTTTGATCGATCTGACATACGCCTTCAATTTTCTTCTGAGGCAACTTGAACAACGAAATTGATGCCTACCAGCACGATTACGCCGCATTCTCTGCTCGCCCAAGTCTATGATGTTACTAATTATTAGTGACGGACGACAGCAAGGCAAAAAGAACGAAATCGACCTATGCTATCAACAGGTGCTACTCCAGGACCTGTTGTAGTTCTGTCAGTATAAAATATAGCTCACAGGGAATAATGTACCTGATAACCGAATTCCACCTCGCGAGCTTCCCTCGCCCCTATCCGTATCCCTTTCAACATGCACATTCCGCATTAAGGCATTGTCCACCCTCAATCCCTGATCGACTTGTCCTGCTACAATCCACGCTCAATAAAAAGTGGACTATTGTATAAACCATGAAAGACTCACGCCGGTATCCCTGAACCCCGGGTTGTTGAGCGCTCGGCACGTGGATTTGAGCTCCACCAATAGTTGACACTCGCCCTGCCACCGGACCAGAATAAAGTCGTTCCGGACGAGATGGCAAAAGCCATGGGAGGGGCAGGACTATCCTGCCGTCTTCTCTTCTTGGAAAGAATTCACCTTTTATGTGACACGCGGTGCAAAGGCAGTTTGGTAACCCTTCTAAATGAGGATGATTATTAAAACCATGAGGCTGCTGCTGCTGCTGGTGTTCCTGCGGTGTTTGCAAGCTGAAATGTCGTTGATGACGTGCACTGGACGAGGGTGTATGACTCCCCCTCGTCCTGACGGATGACCCTCGCGGTCTACGCGATGGCGCGTTGGATGTGGCACGCGTCGGCACGCGCGAATCCGCATTCATGGCTCTCCAGAAAGCCACGTATAGAGAGGAAAGCAGCAATGCACACTACGAACACATCATTGTATGAAAGAAACAAAAATGTGACATGTCCTTGAAGGTTATACGACGAACACAAAAGGAAGCCTAGCCAAAACAGGCTCTGTCAGGGTAGACATCGATGAGGCGCTTCGAATTTGCTTCGAATGATCTTTCGCATCATGCCAACGCGACCCTAATGTCGGTGGACCCTTGATGTCGGCACCCTCTTCGTCATGAAGTCAAACAAGAGGGATCAGCGAGGATATGATCACGATGCCGAGCTCAACTAATTTCTCCGATTACGCGGGTCGTTTGTGCCCACTACGTCCGGAAAATGCAGTAAATTAATACACTTTGCCCAGAAAAGTCCATTCAAATGTACCTTCTAGAGGTACCTGTTGGTCAAATTACCAAGCAAGCCCATAGCTTGATCAAAAACGCTATACTTTTCTAGGAAAATCTTGAGGTATGTAGATCATTGCACAATTCTATTTACAACATCCCCAAATTTGAAATTGGTAGCCTCGTGTGGTTTTTTTTGACGCATGACAGGAAGTTGATTGTTGACATTTTCAAAATGCATCACAAACGGCATCAAACTGGTAGCGCCAAAAAGGAAATCGCGTAGTTGATGCGTTGATGCGTTCCTCCAGCGAGGATAGAATCAACTGGGTTTACTAAGAATTTGTTCAGTGGAAAAGTCGGGTTTTGTTCTCCAAAAATCTCCTGAATTGTGATTCTCCCGGATCAACTTCATCACCAGAAGGACTGATTGTTCGGGTTACGTTAGTTGTACCTTGCCACGTTCGGTTCGTGCCATGGATCCATGACGTTGAACCATTCGTATGTCGTGCGGCGCCACCAATTTACCTTATATAGCAAACTCTCACACAAAGCGCGCTGACGATCTCTCGAGTCCCTGAAAACATGGTCTAAACGGTTACCAACAATCTCCTTACAACGCTAGAAGACGTTACGTTGCCAATCCTCAACAAAACAGGCCCCATTGATCTTCATTACACATTCTGACAAGTTCTGACACCTTCACCAACTAAAATAAATGCATACAATTAGCTTTTTCATGTACGTCAAAAAGAGACAAAAGTAGATTACTTTACTACTTCACAACAAAAATCGGGACAGAGACAATACAAAAGGAATCAGGAACAAGGGAGCGTTGAGCAGAGCGAAATCACGGCCGGACAGTCCGGCTGATTTCAGAAGAGCAGAAACAGAGGAAATTTTAGTTCGTGGTATGTAGCTAAGAGTGGTGGGTCAATCTGTATTACATGCATAAAGAAACATGCGATGTGTATGTTTGGGATAAAAGGGAAGGAGTGATTATTCGAGAAAAGAGAGAAATACAAATTGAGGACGTCGATTCCGGTTCGTTCGTTCTTTCGTTTTATCGATTGTATTTGACTTTTCAGCCGTGTATAAACCCTTCCTTTTCGTCGATTAGTCAAACAACACAAGTTAGGTTCCTTAAAAAACGAAGTAAAGTACCTTTCACATCTTCTTACCCAAAGTCAAGCTCCTCATACTCTCCTCCAAAAGGTCGCAAACAGTAGACGAACATTTCTTCCACTCGTCCTGGACAGGTGAGCTAGGAGCCATTGTCCTCTCTCTCATAGCTACCTTCGCCAGAGATACACCAGAGGAAGGAGCAGGCTCAATATCCACAACTTTCAATACAGCCTTACCCTCCAAAACTTTCTTCACTTTATCCACATCCCACATGGCCTGCTGAGAGCCGGCCGAATTCAAACCTGACGAGGATGACGACCCACCCGTAAAGGCATCCCAAAACGCACTCCCTAATTTCTTGAAAATTGTTTGTGAAGCCATGACAGCCAGCATTGCGTGCTGATGTTCCTTTTCCCTCTGTTGATCTTTCTCTCTCGAACTTGAGTTTGCAAGCACCTTGATAGGAGCCACGGGTGATGTTGGCGGGGACGGATAGGAGGATGCAGCAGCGTGTTTGCCCGAAAGGAGAGCAGACAGCGAGGTGCTTCCACCATAGAGAGGAGTTTGGGACGACGAACTGGACTTGGAGGAAGCCGAGAAGTAGTGAGGACGCATGGTTCCCGCCAAACCGGAAAGATGTGAAGTTTGTGAAGTGTGAAGCTGGTTGCTTTGAGAGTGTTGTGTGGCCATCTTGCCCCAGAGGTGCATACGATAACTACGAGTGCATCAGCAATCAAAATAGGCAAAACTGACAAAGACATACGCATCGAGTGTCTTCATCGTAAAGAGGTTCGAATCCGCAAAACCGTCGAAACCACCCAAGCCAGGTTTTGTGCTCCCAGTTCCAACGGGTTTGGCCGGACCATTTAGCGCAGGATTCATATTCTCCATGAGGCCCTTTCTCAAAATTGTACTTATATCCGGAACGAGAGTAGTATGTACAGGCGTAATACCACCACCCATTCCGACGCCACCCCAGAAGCTGCTGCCCACGCGTGACGAGGTGGGCAGGTCTTTTTGCGTGTTTGGAGTGAGCAAAAGTGACGTGGCGTGCGAAGCGGAACTTGGCGGCGGTGCCGATGAAGATGCTGCAGAAGCGGCCAAAACTTCGGCGGCACTATGCTCAGGGAGGGGTGCTGGAGGAGGAAGGTTCACGGTACCACCACGGCCCTCGAGGAGTGTCTCCTTCAGTGCGGCAATTTCCTGACGAAGAGCAAGATTCTCGGATTCACGACTGCCAAGTTGTGTGCGGAAGTGGTCGAGGAGTCGATCACGTTCAGCAATGTCGCCTTCAAGTGTCGAGATATACTCTGATTGATAAATTTCATGTCAAAATTAATAACTATACAAGAAAACGAAGATATACCTTTTCGACGAATCCTGAAATTTCTCGCACTAATTTTATTCCTCAATTGCCTCTTTTCTTTGCTTGTCATTTTTGCGAACACTTCTGGCGACGGCCTCCAATCTTGTGGTAAATCTTCATCTTCATCCTTATCACCGGCCTCACTCCCAGCCGAGTTATCCATGGCAAATGGAGACGGTGAAGATGCCTGTAAAAGACTTGATGTCCTGGCATGCTTCACAAGAGCCGCCCTTTTCGCCGCCGTTGCTATGACTGAGCTCGAACCTAAATTCTCCTTCTCCCTGTTTGCTGTGAGTGAGGTACCAATCTTCTTCGTCACGCCTCCACCCTGTATCGTTCCCTTGCGAGATTTTCCGTGGCCACCAACCTTGATAGGCGCGATGGTAATTGTGGGCTTCTCTGGGTCAGCAACCTTCTCGAAGACGGGCGACTCAGGTGACTCCTTATCGTCAGATTCATCATCACCGTGATCGCTTATAGTGGATGGTGTGTCAACGAGCTGAGGGTCGATGCCTTGCGACTGGGATGGGTCCGAGAGGGAAGGGGGCATAGGTATGCCAAGGTTTGTGGTTGACAAGTCCATAGGAATGTTAAATGACATGGGATAATTTCCAATTCCTTCATCCCCACCAATGGTTGATGTATCGATGCCCATGAAGTCAAACGATGCAGATGGCATAGGGATGGTCCCTAGACCTTTAAGCTCCTCCTCAAAGATATTAAAAAAAGAGTTCGCACGGTTTTCCTCATCATGCACATCAGGGAAAAAAGTGGATATATCCTGAGGTGGGGTTAACAGGGTCTGGGGAGATGAATCACGCGAAGCTGAGGCATTGGACGATGGTATGGAACTACTGGCGGAAGGTACAAAGGCACTATTGTAAAGCTCAGTGTCGAAGATGTCGTTGAGATCGGCGGGGTATTCGTGGAACGTGGTTGTTGACGAGAGGAAAGATGGTTGTTGATACCGGGCGTTGTCAACAAGCATAGCGATCGTAAAGACAAAAGACCAAAATACTAGATCAAAGCCACAAAATCTTCACTGTTATGATATGCAAAACAAGAGCAGCCTTCTGAGGGTGATGATGGTTGGTGGGTAAAGTGAAAGGCTGAGCGCTGCGCGGTTGTGGGGAAGCATTACATAATGATCTCACACCAATGCTTGCGTGTCAATCGGCATGATTATTCATTCTGTATTCCTCTCCTAGGCCTTCGAGCTCTTCAGTTTTCCAGAGGTAAATATGACTACTGCTGGAACGATGACCTGCTTGGTTTTTTGCAATTACAAGCAGCTGCCGGGATACCAAAGTAGCCGGTAGCGCCGATATTACCAATCCGACTGCGCGCAGTGCGCGCCCGATTATCTAACCGTAGTTTCGCTCTACCAATGGCCAATGACCTACGTGTCGGTGTCCCGTTTGTGGACAGCGTCCAACTCCTGGATACTGCTCCAGTCGATTTGCTGGGGTATCCTCTCCACTGCCTATGTCCAAATCTGTAAACTTCCTACTTCCATCACACGGTCCCGTTCACAACAGCAACAGATAATAAGCGGATGTGCATTCTTTCCTGACGGCGACGTTACGAGGGGTCCTTTTTCCCTCTTTGACGGCGAAGATACAAGCAGGCGCAACCCCCTCCTCTCTCCCGCGACAGAGGGGTACAGTCCCTTCTCTTTCGCAACTTTCTCCTCTCTCTGCCTCTCTTCGATGGCAACGGTACGAGGGGTATCGCCATTGTTGTGTCACTTCCCTTTTGGGATGATGCTTTAACCAACAGGTCTTCATAACTAGGACACGCACGCGGATGTCCATTTCAAGCGACAAGGTGGATACATACGTCCTCGCTACATCACCTTCATTTCCTTTCTCATGAAAAGCGGCTCATTGTTGCTTTATGCAATGAGGACACCCCTCCATAACAACGATACATTTCAACAATTTGTACGATGACATGACGGTGGCTCACCATTAACATTGCGCGACATGAAGTTATTCTACGGTCGCTCTCGACGCCGGTGCCCATGTTCAACCTAATGGCACCGGCAAACGAAATGAGAAGAAGAAACGTCGTGGGTCATCGTTTCATGGTGGATGTCTGGTATGATAGGCGAGATGGGAATGGGCGTGGGCATGATGTCGACGATGGCGGCTGTGATGGGGGGTATGGGAATGGTGATGTCTGATGGGATGAGGTATGGAAATGGAAGCGTAGGAGTAGTGCAGGTGGGGACGAAGAGCGGCGAGAGGAAGCTGTCCTCAGCCTGTCGAAGAGCTGGGTGAATCGATGGAGGTGGATGAGGAGAGTTTGAGAGGGAGGAAAGGGAGTGCGGCTGGGCTCTGGAGTCGGAACGCCCGCTTGTGTTGGCGTTGACGGGAATAGGAAGAGAGCAGGAGGCATCGAAAAGAATTGCCACTCCTTGTACCTTCACCATCGAGAGGGAAAGGAAATGCGCATTGTACCGTCACCGTCAAAAAAGAGGGGTGTATGCGTCCTCCTCGCAACGTTGCCTTTTCCGAAAAGAGAACAGAGGAGGGTAGTCCCGCAATTCATGCATTCATGATCCACCTGCGTACTTCGTAAAATTTCCGGGTCTTGGACTAACAAAAAATTCTTTGTTATCAGGACACAGAGATCTACCCCTTACATCCCTTTTCCTTTGGCACAACAATGAAGGCATGACTTCCCTTTCGACGATGAGGACACCGCATGGTTTCCTCTTCCACACGTCTCCTTAAAATCACGCAGCACTGATGCTTGGCGTCTTGGCTGTGTAAATGATATAAAAACTGCCTTCCAAGTTCCAACCAACAGAAAAATCAATCGAGCTGGTCTCATACATTCTAGGCGGCTTGCACAATCAACACTATCAACTCGAAAAACAAACACCTTCGACCAACAATGCGCTTCATCTCGGCCTCCGTGTTCTTTGCTATTCTCACTTTACTCTTTCATACGACTGCCGGATT